>MIZB01000208.1_pt1 | contig 67903 bp, 60 predicted proteins | sample 888171 | NCBI WGS metagenome assembly MIZB01 (sample SAMN05440186, study PRJNA335308) | marine metagenome | isolation source: marine water
CACGATCCCTTTTAATGGGCGAACAACCCCACCCTTGGGTGCTTCTGCACACCCAGGATAGGAAGAGACGACATCGAAGTAGCAAGCCTGGAGGTCGATATGGGCTCTTGCTCCAGACAACTCAGTTATCCCCGGGGTAACTTTTCTATTATCAACCGCCCCTACTAACGGGGCTGGTTGGTTCGCTAGTCCCTGATTTCTCATCGTGGTTTATTGTGGTGCCAAACCACGTCAAGCCAGCTTTTGCACTTGCACTTAACGGTAGATTTCTGACCTACCTAAGCTGACCTTTGGGTTCCCTTGTTATTTTTTCGAGGGAGTGGCGCCCCACCCAAACTGCCCGCCTATCGGTGTTCCCTAAAAGGGTAAGTGGGACGAGTGATAAAGGATGGTGTTTCATCGGTGACTCGGTGACAGACTAGCGTCTGTACCTGTGTAACGTCTCCCATCTACTCTACACGTTAAAACTCGTACCACAACGACAGGTTGCAGTAAAGCTCCACGGGGTCTTCGCTTGCGGCCGGAACGTACTGGACTGTGCGCCAGTAAGTCAATTTCATCGGGCTCCAGGCAGGGACAGTGGGACTCTCGTTAGGCCATTCGTGCAAGTCGCCAATTAAGCGACAAGGTATTACGCTACCTTAAGAGGGTCATAGTTACCCCCGCCGTTTAGCGGTCCTTCGTCCGGTTGAAACCGGGTTTCAGATACCGCCACTGGGCAGGATTCAGCGGCTATACACATCCTTACGGACTAGCAGCCACCTATGTTTTTACTAAACAGTCGGAGTCCCCAAGTCACTGAGACCAGCTCTTTACAGAGCTGGCACCCCTTATACCAAAGATACGGGGCTATTTTGCCGAGTTCCCTTGCCTGGATTCTGCCGAGACGCCTTAGGCTACTCACCTAGGGGCACCTGTGTCAGTTCTCGGTACGAACAGATCACACGGCTCCTACCCCCTTTTCACGGACACCAGGCTAAAGCGGAAGGGAAATACTCCCCCTTCCAAAATCTTAGATTGCTTCTCACCATTACGGTTCTCCACAACTTTATTGATTAAGGGAACACCTTGACAGGGGTGCTCCGCCTGACCCGATGTGTCAGGAATAGGACAAAATGTGAACTGGTGCAGGAATATTAACCTGCTTCCCTTTCGACCACTTCTGTTAAGAGTGGTCTTAGGATCGACTAACCCTCGACTGATAAACATCGTCGAGGAACCCTAGCCCCTCCGGCGGACAGGATTCTCACCTGTCTACGCTACTACTTATTCCATGATTTTCATTCGAACGCGGTCCACAAGAGCTCACGCCCTTGCTTCTGCCCACGCACGACGCCTCTCTACCGCATCACCTTACGGTGGCCCGAAGTATCGGTGAATAACTTAGTCCCGTCCATTTTCTGGGCAATAAGACTCGACTGGTGGGCTGTTACGCACTCTTTAAAGGATGGCTGCCTCTAAGCCAACCTCCCAGCTGTCTGTGCCCTAAAACACCATTTGTTCTAAAACACTTAGTTATTACTTAGGGACCTTAACTTCGGTCTGGTTTGTTTTCCTTGCGGACACCAAGCTTACCCCGGTGACCTCACTGCCTGGCTTCTACGAAGGACGCACATTCGGAGTTTGACAAAACGCCGAGGACTTTCGCCCCCTAAACATCTAATCAGTGCTCTACCGCACGCCCAATCTCAGCCAAGGTCTGCCTGCGAGCAGTTTCGAGAGGAACCAGCTATTGACAATCTAGATTGGCCTTTCACCCCTATACCCAGGTCATCCGAACGATTTGAACATCAGTACCGGTGCGGGCCTCCACCCTCTTTCCAGAGGGCTTCACCCTGCCCAGGCATAGATCGACTGTCTTCGGGTATCCAACTATTGACTCCAGGCGAGCGCACCTCGCCCCTCACCATACGAAATGGTTGCGGGCTGTCGGTTTCCCTTCGGCTTCGCACCTACGTGCTTAACCTCGCCAATAATAGGAACTCCATGGATCAATTTTCGAATCGAACGGTACAACATCGGTCCGCGGTAAAACCGCATCTTCCCTTGCATGCTGTACCAGTCTGTAACCGTCTGATTTCAGGGTCTTTCTAATCTCCCGTCAGGGATACTTTACAACTTTCGCTCACGCTACTAAATGCGCTATCGGTCTCAGCTAGTATTTAGGGTTGGAAGTTAGTACCTCCCAAATTCATGCGCGATATCCAACGCACACTACTCTTGAATCTTGGAAATTCTCCTTTTCTGTTTCTCCTACGGGGCTGTCACCCTCTATGGCACCGGCGTTCCACACGAACTTCGGATTGTAGAATTAGGAGATAACCAAGTCGCTCCACATGTCCCTATGCTTACGCAAAGGGATTCGGATTGCCCTATGGGGTGTTCGATCGCTTTTACTAACCCCATCTCTTTTGATTTCTTTTCCTGCCCCTACTAAGATGTTTCAATTCGGGGCGTTCCCTATCCAGAATAAATTCTGGATTTAGTATAAAACTAAGGAAGTCCTATTAGGTAATCTTTGGATCAATGGCTCCTTGCGCCTCCCCAAAGCAATATCGCAGCTTGGCACGACCTTCATCGGCCGCTGAGCCTAGTCATCCACCAGACGGCGTAGTAACTGCTTGTAGCCGTCGGCTCGACTTTCGTCCAGGAATTTTCTGCGTATGGTTAGACAGTAATTGGCCAACTTATTGCTACACAGAGGCCTATGTCACTTCCCCGATCTAAAATCTACAGTCCGGGTGCACGGTTGTATGTTCTTATGTCTATATGAGACACAAGAAGTGCTGCGAGGAGGAGAGGCTATTTAAAATTGATTAGAAAAGATAAAGATATAATAAAAAGACAAGTTCTTATAAAACCTAGATTTAGTCAAGATGTGGAGTTAAACACTGTGGCAACAGGAATAGCATTAATTGTATTAGGATTTTTTCTGCTTTTTGTAGAAGCAACTATGCCTGGATTTCTAATAGCAGTCCCTGCTACAGTTCTACTTGTTTTTGGACTTATATTGATGGTAGATGAGACTATAATGGAAGGGCCTGGAGGTGTTGTATTATTATTAGTTGTAGGAATAGCAACACTGGTTGGAACTTTGAAATTTTATCAAAGTTTAGCACCACCTGTAGATCCTGCCACTGGAGGAATCATTAATCATATAGGAAAAACGGGGAAAATTGTCAAAGCAGTCAACTCCGATGATTTTTCTGGAAAAGTAAAAATCGGTGTTGAGAAAGTTAGAGCAATATCCAAAGAAGGAAAAATAAAGGTGGGCACTGAGGTAGAAATAATAGATGCAGAAGGAATTCATGTCACCGTAGTCCCTATTAAGGGTAATGAGTAATAAGAAAATAAGGAGTAATAAAATGTTTGGAGAATTTCTATTTTTAGTAATAATACTCGGAGTAATATCTGCAGTTATACTGTGGACTACTGTAGTGCAGATTCAGCAATATGAGGCTGGAGTTCTATTAGTTCTCGGAAAATTGAGTAAAACTAGACCTGTTTTACTACCTGGATGGAACTTAGTAATACCTCTCGTTTCATCTGTAGCTATAGTCGATTTACGTACACAAGTACTAGATGTTCCTAGACAGGAAGTTATTACAAAAGATAACTCGCCAACTATGGTTGACGCAGTTGTTTATTACAGAGTGGCTGACCCATTGAAAGCTATTTTGGAGGTGCAGAATTTTAGATCTGCCACTATCCAACTTTCTCAAACTACACTTCGTGCAGTTATTGGAGATATGGAGCTTGACCAAGTGTTGTCCAACAGAGATACGATTAATGCACAATTAAGAGATAGATTGGACGTAGAAACTGACAGATGGGGAGTTCAAGTTGAATCTGTAGAAATACGAGAAGTGGATCCAGCACCTAATGTTAAGCAAGCAATGGAAGAACAAACGTCTGCAGAGAGAGAAAGACGTGCCGCCATTCTAAAAGCAGATGGTGTTAAACGCTCTGCTATTTTAGTAGCTGAGGGAGACAAACAATCTCGTATACTTGAAGCGGAAGGTCAGAGACAGTCAAGAATACTTGAAGCGGAAGGAGAAAGAACGGGAATTATTCTCGAAAAGCAAGGAGAGGCACAAGGTCTGAGAATAACTGCAGTTGGTGCAGCACCTCTTGATTCAAAGGCACTTACGGTTCTAAGTCTTGAAGCAGTGAAAAAATTAGGAGAAGGTGAATCGACTAAATTTGTAGTACCGTTTGAAATTAGTAAATTGATGGAAGGCGTTTCAGACTATGTTGGGTTCTCAAGAAATGCCCCTGATAGAGAAATAGCTGAAGCTAAGGATTTAGAAGCTAATGAAATATTAGGAGCCATACCAACAGCAGAAGAAATGCAAGACACTATGAAAGAGATTAGAGAAGAAGTGGATGCTGCAGCAGCAGCTGTCGAAAGTGGCCGTAAACAAGTTTACGAAGAGCCTACTGAACTCGAAGAACCAAAAGAATAGAATTGGTTAACATAATATAAACTGGTAACGTAATAGCTCTGAATGGAAAAGATAGCGTACGAAGGTCTAGGGCGTTTGATGATTGTTGATGGCAGTCTTAAAACTCCTTTAATTTTAAATTGTGAAGAAGGTGCTACTCTCTTACCTACGGAATCTATTGAAAAAAGAAGTTCGATAAAGATAGGAAATAAAGAATATGAAACTCCAGATTTACCATTAGGTGTAGATTCGGAAACTGCCCCGTATCTTTCCACCTCAGAGAAAATAGCTGTTATAGACTATGCGAGTGTTAGGAGGCCTGAGAAAATTTTGAATGTTATAGAAAATACACGAAATGAGGTTGGATATAATCGCCTTGTTTACGCACACTCTGTGGAACCGATAGATATGCCTCTTTTGGTATATTTAGGAGTAGATATTTTTGATAATTTAGCATTGTCGTTTAGAACTGCATCCGGTTTTGCATTAGAAGAGGGTGAATGGGTTAAAGATGATAGTAAAAACCTAGAAAAAAATAATCAAGAAGCGCTATCTACATGGATAAAGAGAATTAGAAGATATTTGAAAGAAGGAAGACTAAGAGAGATGGTAGAAAAAACATCATTGCATAATCCAAGAAATGCGGAGATTTTACGTAAAGCTACACAGATATTGGAACATACAGGGGGAGAACCAAGAAACGAAATAAAAGCCAATACTTTCACTTTGAAACATCCATCCATATTGAGTTTTCAAAAAAAGATGGAGAATTTTTTACCGCCGACAAATGGAATGGTATTACTTCTACTTCCTTGCTCTGCAAAAAAACCATACCATTGGAGTAAAAGTCATAAAAGGTTTAGATCTGTATTGAGTAAAATTTCCAATCACCTTATGTTGCATCAAGTGATTGTAACGTCGCCGTTAGGAGTGGTTCCAAGAGAATTGGAATTATTTCCTCCTGCTGCACATTACGATATAGCAGTAACTGGAGACTGGGATGAAGATGAAAAAAAGATGTTGAAAAAACAGATTGAAAGATTGAATATTAAAAAAAATTATAGTAATGTAATCATACATGCGGGAGAAATTTCAGAATTTTTAGAGCAGACAATGGATGAAATGGGGATAAAGGCGCAAAATACTGGAGCGAAAAGACCTGCAAGTGATGAAGGGCTCAAAATTCTTAAGGAAATAGTTGAGAAAAATCTAGAGAATGTTGAAAGATTGACATCAAAAGAGAGAAGTAAAGGAGAAGCTCAATGCGTTGCTAAATTCCAATTTGGAGATTACGCAGATAAAATAATGAAGAACAAAGTGAATGGAAAATGGCCTAAATTGAGTATTGAAAATGTTGGATCCGTGTCAACTAGAATCGGAGGTTTTGCATTGAATTGTAAAGGAGCTGAAATGTTGACAAAAGAATGTATAGGAATCGTAGAGGGGGCTGATTTTGAATTAAAAGGAGATATGTTTGCAGCCGGCGTAATGGGAACTAAAGGAGATTGGAAAGTTGGAGACCAGGTTGCTATTGAGCAAAAGGGAGAGATTACTGGAGTTGGAATTGCATTCATGAATCCAAAAGAATGCATGGAAATGGAGAATGGACTTGCAGTGGAGGTTAGAAATCGTGCCTAAAGCGAGTAAACAATTATCTGAATTTGTTCAAAGAGTAAAGAAAGAACCTTTCGAACATGCATTAGATGAGCCTGTAGCCATGTGGACCGAAACGGAAATTTTGAATGGTGAAAAAGTCAAAGCAGCGGTGGCCATTATCAGAACCAGAGGGTGTTATTGGTCCATAAAAGAAGGATGTACAATGTGTGGATACTTTAATGATACAGTGCCCGGTGGAGTGGAAACGGAATTTTTAGAGCAACAATGGATAGAGATAATTAATCACTTTAGCGATTACAAATATGTAAAAATATATACTTCAGGTTCTTTTCTAGATCCAACAGAAATACCTAAAGATTTTGCCAATATGATAATGACAGATTTAGTAAATTATGGTGTGGAAAGAGTACTAATTGAATCGTTGCCTGAATTTGTACATGAAAGACATATGCAGTATGATAAATCACCAAAGATAGAGGTAGCAATAGGTTTGGAGTCTGCAACCCCTATAGTTTTGGACAAATGTGTAAACAAGAGACTTACGGAAAAGGGATTCAAAAGAGCTTGTAAAGCAGTACACGAAATTGGTGGAACGGTAAAAGCCTACATATTGTTAAAACCGCCATATCTTAACGAAGGACATGGAATAGAAGATACGATTTATTCTGCCAAATTTGCAGCCCCTTATGTTGACAAAATATCGATTAATCCAGTAAATATACAGAAAAATACAGTGGGAGAAAGAATGTGGAGAAATAGAGAATGGAGACCTCCATGGTTATGGTCTGTGATTGAGGTGATAGAAAAATGCGAAAAAATAGGCACTAGGATTTATTCAGATCCTACAGGAGGGGGGACTCAAAGAGGAGCTCATAATTGTGGAAAATGTGATTCGAAAATTCTAGAAAGTTTGAAAGATAATAGAATTACTGGAGCGAAAATAAAAAAACCTAACTGTGAATGTAGAAAATTATGGAAAAATTTAGTAGAACAGGCAAAATATCGAAGAGATGGTAGTGAACCTGAAGGATACCGTAGAGGTTTTGTAGGATAGATTGGATAATAAAATAATAAGGAGAGAAAGGAAACGTGAAATACAAACTTGTTGTAGCTATGCGAGGTGATTTGAAACTTTCATCTGGAAAGATGTCTGTACAAGTTAGTCATGCTGCAGTTTCTTGCTCGTTAAAGGCTAAAAGGAATAATGCTAAAGAGTTTCAGGAATGGTATAGAGAAGGACAAAAAAAAGTGGTTGTTAAAGTAGATAACAAAGAAAATCTAGAAGATTTGAAAGCAATGGCAGATAGTAAAGGAATTACTAATTGTATGATTACTGATGCTGGATTAACTGAAATTCCACCCAATACTACCACTTGTTTAGGCATTGGACCTGTAAAAAATGAAGATGTTGATAAAATAACTGGAAAATTGCCTCTTTTATAACGTACCAAAATACTTTATTAGAAGGATTAACAAGTAGTAAATGTGGCATTATTTAGAAAGGGCGAGGATAAGAAACATTTTTCAAGTAAGGCCAGTTTAGCGTTTTACGAAGTAGATGAATATCGAAAAAGGCTAAAAAAACAAATTAAAGAAGAAGAGAGTGAAATTATGTATGCGTGCGATATTTGTGGAAAAAAGGCTGGAAGTCCTTGGGCTAAATGTAGTAAATGTGGTGGAGACGTGTCTAGAATGGAACAGGCATCTGACGTATCAGACATCATGGATAAAGATGCAATAGATAGTTTTGGAAAAGAAACGGCTTTTAGTTCACCTCCTCCGACGCCGACACCTAAAAAACGTAAAGGTAAAGGAGGTCTGATAACTGGACTCAATCACGAAGGTGAAGAGGATGAATTGGACTTAGAAGATGTATCGATAAGAATGGTTGAAAGTGAAGATCTTATGGATTTCAAAGAATTGATGAAAAAACCTAAGAAAAAAATAATTAAGAAGAGTTCTAAGAAAATACCAACGCCTAAAAAGAAAGTTAATGTAAAGAAACGTGCAAAAGGTGTAAAGAAGTAAAAACATGGAAGATGAAGAAGATAATATTCTACTTTCGTTATCTAAAGATGTTGTTTCGGCATTTTTAGTTGTAGGATTAGTATTTGTTTTTGGATTTCTATATACTAGTAATTGGCCGCCGATGGTAGTGATAGAGTCTGGATCTATGCAACATGATGATAATGCAGATTATCAAGAGCCCCCATATCACCATATAGGAACAATAGATACTGGAGATTTAGTACTAGTTAAAGAAGTAGATAATGAAGATATAGTAACGTATCTAGAAGGAAAAAAGACTGGATATGAAAAATATGGAGATTATGGAGATGTTATCATATATTATAAAAATAATTTAAGAGAACATGAAGGAGTGCCGACCACGCCAGTCATCCACAGAGTAATGTGTTGGATAGATGTTCTTGAAAATGGAACATATTATGTTAAGGAAACTGACCGATATTATGAAGACGATTTGGTAATAGAAGAAATTGGGGTCGATTTTGCTAAACATGGGGAAGGTGACTCACATGGTAGACCTGATTTGAAACGCTCTGGATATTTAACGAAAGGAGACTCTCAATACAACCCGTCTGTAGATCAAAAAAGTCATTTAGATAGTTCTGGAGCGCGTGTAGAACCCATACTACCTGAAGAAATAATAGGAAAAGCGAAAGGAGAATTGCCCTGGTTTGGATTAATAAAATTAAAGGTGACTCAAGGAGATAATTATGATAAAGCACCAGAAGAATGTAAAAAAATGCTAATTATCGGCCTACTAGCAATTTTTGTGGGCCCTTACATTGTGTCTAAAGCTTGGGAAAAATACAATATGAACAATAATGGGCGGGGTAACACCAAAAACAGAGAAGAATAATCCTTTAACGACGACTTTAACTTACGAAACTATGCCTGAACATAAAGCAGCCAAGCGAGGGATACCCCCTAAAACTGATTTTAACGCATGGTACCCCTTCATAGTTGAAGCTGCAGAATTAGTTGATAAGAGATATCCAATAAAAGGAATGGATGTTTGGATGCCTTATGGTTGGAAGGCAATGAGATTGATTGATGGAATTACACATAGTGAAATGGAGAGAACTGGACATGGAGAAGTGCGATTTCCGTTATTAATCCCTCATGATTTATTGGATAAAGAAAATGCTTTGGTATCTAAATTAAAAGCTGCGAGAGAAGCAGGTATTGATCCATCTGAGATGAGAATGGATGAAGTGGTAGAAGGATTCAGTAAGGAAGTGTATTGGGTAAAAAATGCAGGAGAAAACGAGCTCGATGTACCGATGTTTCTAAGACCTACTAGTGAAACTGCGATGTACACTTTATTCCCTCTATGGATAAGATCTCATGCTGATTTACCTCTAAAAACGTACCAAGTTGTAAATACTTTTAGATATGAAACAAAGCAAACGCGTTCATTCATAAGAGTAAGAGAAATACACTTTTTTGAGGCACATACAGCCCATGTTGATGAAAATGATGCAACGAAACAGATAGAAGAAGATTTAGAAATTGTTGACAATTTAATGAATGAATTAGGATTGACTGTTATTAAAACTCGAAGACCTGTATGGGATACATTTCCTGGAGCTTGGTACACCATTGCCATTGATGTGATTATGCCTGATGGTAGAACATTGCAGATAGCTTCTTGTCATCACTATCGAGATCAATGGGCGCAGGCGTTTGATGTGAAATATGAAGACATAAATGGAGAACAGCAGTATGTCCATCAAACCACATATGGAATGTCTGAACGATTGATGGGTGCTGTTGTAGGAATTCATGGCGATGATAAAGGGGTTGTTTTTCCACCACAAATAGCGCCAACACAGGCAGTAATAATACCAATTTTAACTAAAGATAGAAAAAATGAAGTTATGGAAATATCTACAGAAATCAAAGATAGACTTTGGAAATCTGGAATTAGAACGGAAATGGATGATAGAGATGTGCGACCTGGGCAAAAATATTATGATTGGGAAATCAAAGGCGTGCCCCTCAGAATAGAGATTGGACCTAGAGATTTAGACAATGAAACAGTAATGCTTGTTTCTAGAGACGGCATTAAAAATTCTACGGCAATTAAAGAAGTGGAAATGGGTGTAAAAAATGGATTGAATGAATTTGCAAGCCGAATCAGTAAAATGGCTAGAGAAGTACATGAAAAAACCATAAAGACACTTCCAAAACTGAATAAGGAAGATAGTGGAGAATGGACATTTGCAGAAGCTATAAAGGAAGGAATTGTCTATGAAATGGCTTTTGATGGTAGTGATGCACAGGCCCAAGTTATCGAGGATATAAGTGGATTAAGTTTCCTTGGAGAAGCTATGGAAGAATACCGAACAGAGAAGGATTGTGTAATGACAGGTAAGAGTACTAAAAAGAAGATTTATTTAGCTAAAACATACTGAAATACGCCTAATAACGAATTTGAAAGTTTTTAAATATATGCACTTCTTTGTGATAGACCTGCGAAATAGTTCTAGGACTGTTTCGTATATTGGAGGACGCAACCATGAAATATGCAATAAGAAAAGACGAGGAAGGCGTTTCCCCAGTAATAGCGGTCATTTTAATGGTCGCAATTACCGTTGTCTTGGCAGCTGTGCTCTACGTATGGGCAGCAAGCTTCCTAGATGGCACGGGGGAAAATGCACCGTTCGGCACTTTCCAAACCAAAGTAGTTGGTGACGACAGAGCCGTACGCGTGATCAAGCTGAGCAGCTCAGCCGATGCATGCAGCTTCAGCTGGTACCTAAAGGACCAGATGGGCAACACAGCAGTATTCGGTGACACGTGCGCAGACGAAGGCGAAGAGTCAGAATGTGTAACATTCTATGACAACGACAGCGACGGAGATTTGACCGCAGGAGACCAGTATATGGTAGCTGACGGTTGCTTCGGCGATGATTATTCGTTCGATGTTAAGCACGACCCAAGCGGTGACATCATTGGATCCGCGAACTTATAGATTAATTCTGTAAGTTCTGAGCAATTAAGTGGTTGAGGGCTTTCGAGCCCCAACCACTTGCCGGCAAAATTTTATTTTTTTTGATTAATTTTATTTTTTGATTAATTATATAGGTTCAACTTTTAAGCCCTTGTTGAATGGCGAAAGTCCATGAAAATTTATGTAAACGAAAATGGTTATGAGCTAGAAGTCGGAGATAAAGTAATACAAGTAAGGCAGAATGGTGAATACATTACTAGCTGGGATGTAGAAGCTCCGTTATTCAAATTTACAGATGAAGTGAAGAAGAAACGTAATAGATGGTTTAATCCTTTAGGAAGGAAACCTCCTTGGGAAGAAGATGATGACTGTTGAATAAGGCAATGAATTAGCTACTGACGGCGTGATAGGCCGATGGCAACTGTAGCTAGAACTACCACAGAGAGCATGCCGAATCCTGGAACCTGTTCACCAGCCCTAACGTCGAATAACCCCGCTTCGAATTCAGTACCGTTTAGATAAGCTGTCCAACCTACTGAGTAGGTGCCGTTCTCTAGCTTAACGGTATTCTCACCTTTGAAAATAAAGGTTCGACTATCGCCAGCAGTGTTGATTGTTATTGTCTTCTCGGAACCTGGATAATTCTCGTTTGAAATCCACAAAAATTCATCACGAACATCTAGTTCGATTGTGTAATTGCCCGTTTCATTGGCAACGATAGAGAACTTTACTTCGAATTCACCCCCCTTGTAGAGTGGGGTTTCTACACCGAACCAAGGGGAGATTACTGCTGCAGTATCGTTCTGAGCTGAAGAGACACCAGCAAACTGTAGTGCAAAGAGAGCTGAAACTAAAAGAACAATCAAAGATTTTGATTTCATAAGTCAAAGAGAAAAACACTAGTATAATACTGTTTTTACTTTCTCAATCTGCGAAGAATGAACATAGACATTACTGAAGCAAAGATTGCTGCGACAACCAGTTGGGACCAGTTTCTACCAGATTCCTCGACTACGGGAGCGGGTGTTGCAGTAATTGAAAATGTATAATTGTTATTACTTTTATCAGATTCTGTAAATGCGTTTCCTGGATCTATAGACAATCTGATTTCACTAAATTCAGCTGCTATAGCGATTGTAGTGGAAACTGTACTAAAATTGAAATCATCAAAAGTTGCAGTCTCGAGTGCGATTGCGGCATCGTTTACATAAAATGCAATTGGAACGTCTAATCTGAGAGAAGTAGACGCGTTATTGAATATCGTAGCAGTGAGTGTTACGTTTACGAACCCTTCCATATCAATATCAGTCATGTTAACCTGTTCAGGCAACCAAGTAACTTCTGTAATAGAGAAATCGGATATTGGAGGCGGGGAGGCGGTTACTCTTAATTCATATTCATAAACACCATGTTCTTGATTTTCAGCAGGAATACCATCCCAAACTATCTCTACTTCTGGGAAGATGAAGGAGCCTGGAGCTACTGATAAATCTGGAGTTATTAGAATTTCAACGGCTTCAGTTTGATTAGACATGATGTTAACATGGACTGGATTAATAGTAGAAGACCAGCCAGATTGTGCTTCATTAGAGAAATAAACATAGATATCATACTCCTCTGAGCTTTCTCCTAAATTCTTCAAATAGAATGTGAAAGAAGCCCCTTCACCAATAAGGGCATATGCTTCTAATTCTCCATGAGAAATTTCCAACCCTCTCAATAAAATTGGATCTAAAGATATAGTATTCTGAATAGACCCATCTGCAATAGACAAGTTGATTGTTTCATCAAGAACGAATATTACGCTTGGAACGTAAGAATGATCTTCTAAGTCTGAAGATATAGTATATTCCCCAGCTGGAAGGATAACGTCTAAAATACCATCGGGAGCCAATAAATTTAAGGTGAGTTCTGAGCTTGAAAGCACTATTAGAGATTCACTAAAATTCAGAGGAGTGTTTGTATCTGAATTTAGATATGTGGCCATGTAATGAATTCCTTGAGATAAGGTGATGTCCACATCATGTGATTGATTTGCAACAATGTTTTCAACAAATACAAAACTATTATCGTTATCACTGACGTATGCATATAGTTGCACATTTTGTGGCGATAAAAAGAATTCATAATTTCCTGAACTATCTGGATTAATTGATTGTAAAAGTTTCTCACCTACGTCATCCCATATTTCGATTGTGGCTTCGGGGAATAGTTCATTTGAATCAGGTATAGCATCGAAATCTCTGTCGTAGAAAAGAGCCCCCCCTATTCTAATTTTCCAATCAGCCTCTAATGTAAATTGTTGATTGGATACACCTACTTCTATTTTGAAATTATCATTTAGAGTGTATTTTTGTCCTTCTTTGATATAATCGATATCGACGTAATATCGGGCAGGAATTATGTCCTCGAAAGTTGGTAAAGAACCGAATGAATCTGTAAATCCTGTGTAAGTGAAATCCATATAACTATTAGACAAAACAACTTCGACATCTGATAAAGGATGTGTAACTCCTTCAGAATCTATGTATGTGAAGGAAATGGATGCTGAAACTCTGTCTGGAATTAAGCGTATATCGAATTTACAACCACCATCAGAATAACAATTATCTTCTGAAACGACTAATTCGGATTCGTAAAACTCGTAACCATCTACTTCTAGAGAGACTGTGTAAGTGCCTTTTGGAATTCCGAAATCATTGTAATCACCTCTAGTTGAAAGAACCATAGTTCCATCAACAGAAGATAGGAATACTTCTACGTCATTATCAAAATCTAAAGAAAGGCCTGTTGGCTTGGAACGAATTCCTCCGTAAAGGAAAAATTCTTCTTCGAGAATTAAATTGTGCTCTTGAGGATTTTCTATATACATTGTATTCAAGTATGAATGATGACTGTGAGCGGGTGAGAAAGTAACATAATACATACCTGGCGGCACGTATCCTGAATACCCTTGACCTACAGAACCTATATTGTGAAATGTGAAAACCGTATCTAAAGAGGATTTACTTCTAAATTCTACATCTCCGACAACTGGGTTTCTAAACTCAGAGGTCTTCCATGCATTACCGTAAATTTGAACTAATGTTTCTGTAGTTATAGATCCTAAATCAAAAGTGTCTGTATTCAGATCTATTGTTAAATCGCCCTCTGCACTATATCTAACCCCTTCACCTAAATCTAAAATTGCTTCATAGGTATAACTATCTGGGAGTATTTCTCCCCCTATCCAACCGTTTGAATCTGTGAATAAAGAGATTGTATTTGAAATTGGATCTGTAACCGATGAGAATTTGACTTCCATCCCCTCTAATGGTTGATTATCTCCAATAAATTGCCCTGAGATGTAAGTTGGTATACGGCCAATAAAAACTTCTAGATTACTGTTTGGAGTTGTGAATGTGACTGGATCTAGAACCTGATATCCATACTTATCCACTCCAACTGAATAAGACCCGTAAGGTAAAACGAAGTTGAAACCTTCTCCATCTTCCATATCAGACCATACGGAAACTTTACCATTCTCATTTTCGAATGTGAAAAGACCGGAAGATGGTGGATTGAAAGAGGATAGCTTTTCGAAAGTTAGGAAATTGAATGATGAAGCAGGATAAAATGGTAAATCGAAATGGTTTTCTGAATTGGTTAAATCATCACCATAAGTAACAGTGATTGTATCTAAAAGAGCGAATATTTCTTGGGTTTCTGAACCACTATAAACTGAATAAACGTAATATGAATCTGGAGGTAAATATAGACTATAGCGGCCATTACCATCAGAGTACGCTGTAGTAACGGACTTGGTTGATACTGATTCGAAAAGAAGTACATCTATTACAGTATCTTCACTTGTATCTGAAAGAGATTCATCTGTAGATGAAGTAGAATCTAACACCCCGTTACCATTAGAATCTAGATATACATAACCTTCGACAAATACAGCTGATTTTAAATTTATAAAGACGGGAGAATCGTATGTATGCATATCTACCATCTCTAAGTGAGACCAAACTACATCACCTTCAATGGCTGCGTGTCCGTGACCACTATGATCTATAGTAGAACCGTCTAACGTATCAGAAGATAATGTGGCCTTTAGATAATATTGCTGTGGAATGACTATATCTGTAAAATAACCGTTAACATCAGTCTTTAACTGAATAATAGAACTACCGTCTACGGCGTGTAATGCCACGGATGCATCACCTTCAGGTACGCCAGCTAGAAGGACAGAGCCTTCTATTCTTTTACCATGAGAAATTGTTATATTTTCGGGTTCGAAATTGTTAGTTAATTGAATATCTAAAGTGTTGTTAATCCAATCAGTAGCCATGTCTTCTGAAAGTAAGCGTAAAGTGTAATTGCCAGGCAATAGGTGATCGAATTGATAAAGAGAATCGAAATCTGAAACTGTGGTTAAATTATTAGTGTGATCGAGTAAAGAGAAGGTGGCTGATTTTTGTTCGGTTTGCGAATCGAAAGTAATGGCCCCGAAAATATCTAATGGAGCCCAAGCACCGTCAACGGAATCTAAAGATTGGCCTGCTTTTATGGCAGATTGACCTCTATATGATTGAATGATCATTTCATGATTTTGATGATATCCTGTTAAGACATATTCACCTGGAGCTATATTAGAAAAAGAATAATTTCCATTCTCATCAGATAAGACAGAACTTGTTTCTTCAGTGAAAAGATTCTCTAAAACAACTGTAACATTAGATAAAGATTCATCTTGTTCATCATAAGAAAAATCGGAATTTTCATCCCAGTAAATTTTACCAGAAATGCTAGAAGAATCTAAAATAATATCTTTTTCTATAGTCCAGTCACCTTGTCTAGTAGCTTCTGCCTCAGTAATAGAAAGAATAACGTCATCTGAAAGAATAGTGTTAGAAACTTTGAGAGCTTTTTCCTGTTTGGTATTTGGTTCTCCGAGTGAAACAACTAAATTGATTTCGCCTGCAGGTACGAGAATCGAATAGTCGCCTTGACTATCGGTTTGAACTGTAGCGTGTGGTATTCTATATTCATCAAATGCAGTAATTCTTGCACCGGCAATAGGTTCACCTGAAGATGTTTTAATTGAGCCAGTCACATTAGCACCTTCATAATATTTTAAAATACGAAGACCAGAATTAGATTCCACTAGCTTAAAGTGTGTTAGATTCCATCCTGGAGCTATTCCGCTGTAACCAGAGATGCTAGGGAACCAACTGTAAGCTTCATTTGCTAAATCTCCCATAACTGCAGGTATACCATCGTCTGCTGAACCGCCGACATCTAAACCAGACCAACCAATGAAAGCTCTGTAAAACATTGAATTCAAGAATTTATCTTTGTAAACTAGAGATTCGGAATTAGGTGGAATTTGGAATGAAGGATCTGCCATAATCCTCTCTTCTACTTCTGGAATTGTTAATCTCTCGCCATCTGGCATATCTATAACGACTTCGATATAATCACTAACATTGTAGTCTGCTAAAGTTATTGGAGCATACAGGATACCAGTATTTTGATAGCTGAATGGCATCATACGACGATCGGCTGCAAAATAACGTATAGAATTACCCGTTTCTTCTTCAACCTTCCAAAGAACTTCATTAATTTTATCGATAGAGAGACTCATTAGTATCGGTGTGGCTGCTCTTATTGCAGCATTTTCTTTATTGATGTCTTCATTTTCAGGAATATACTCTTTGGGATTTGAAATAATGTGTTCTAAAGATGAAATATCAGAATCGGAATAATATGATTGTAAAACTTGTTTTGTACCAATAGACATAGATTCAGTGCCGTGTCTATCAACTTCTGCTTCAAGTAACCTGTATAACATTAATGATAAGGCTTCTTTTTCAGATTGTGCGGCGAGGAAATTACCGGCGATTTGATAACCAAACTGGAAATTATCTGCTACTGTAGGATGTTCAGCAATATCTATTGACCAGAAACCGTAATCCCACCATGCAAGAAAAGCCGGCCTTTCAGTCGGATCAGTATATGCATCTTGTTCGGAAAGCCATTCTAAACCTTCAATCCAATAATCGGATGGGAAAGAGGCCCCTGTAGTTCCTAAATACCATAAATCGTTTGTTGTTTTATTATACATACCAGAAACTCCTTCTGGATATTTACTGTAGTTAACACCACCAGATTGGTAATGATCTGAATCATATTCCCATTCATCGGGCCTTAGGAAATCTAATGTTAATAAATCATAAACACCTACGTCGTGTTCTTTTTTAGTTTCATATGGTATTGCAGCATCATAACCATGGAATGCATTTGGAAGAATTAAAAATGCAGTTATCATGAAAGCCATAAAAGGTTGTTTCAAGTGGAAGGCTTTTCTGAGACCTCCTAAACGATCGCGGAATTTGAGTTGGGAATTCCAAGATTCTCGGCCCCAATAGATTCGTAAAGTTTTCAGTGTGTGATCGAAATTAGACCAAGTCACAATAGATGCAGTAATCCATCCAGAAAGAATAACCATTATTGGTGTTGCATTGAATATAAAACGTACAGCTGATTGAGCCATGAAGATTGAAACTGCTGCCCACGTTATTAGGAAAAAGTGATCTTTCTTCCAGCTTTTATCGTTAAATAATTTCCAAGATAACCAGAAGAGACCGAAAATGGCTAGCCAGGCTGTAACAATGCCAAAAGAGAAGATAAAGTTAGAAAATGAAGGCGGTTGAGCCTCAGCGATTGTATCGGAAAGATTTGTTCTAATGAAATAACCTTGACCACCTAAGAGTAAGAAACCTAATTCAGTAAATACATATTGAAGTAATAAGAAACCGACCAAACCTGCAGTTATGGTTGAAGACCAAACCAATAACCAAGGTAAATCTCGTGTCGGAACAAAAATTAAAGAAGCACCTAAAACACCTAGTAAAATATATGCTGGAGCTTCCCACCAAGTGCTAAGAGAACCCATAGTGTAATAATAGGGAAATGAAAGGATAATTGGTACAGAAAGTGCAATAATACCGACCATAGCAACCGAGAAACTATCTACCTTTTTTACCGAATTAATTAACATTTGAAGAACTAGATAGATAGCTACGATCGCCATAAGATATGGGAACCCTTTCCAAGATAATGCAACAATCAAAAGAGATGTCCCGGCCAACCCTGCATAACCTATCGATAATAGTTCATTTGAAAAGAAAGATGAAAATCCTTCTTTAATAGAATCGATATCTTTCCAATTAGAAACCCAACGTTTATCTTCAGAAGAAGATAGTGACTTCATAAAGAAATAGAAACAAATCGTAGTAAGTAAGATAATGAACGAATCGTGATCAGCTAGAGCTAATGTTGAATGCCCTATATGGCTCGCACTAACTGAGATGAAAAAGGCTGAGAAAAGAGCAGCTTTGGAGCCGAAATAAGTCCTGCCCATTGCATAGATGGGGAAAACCAATAGAGCACCATATACTGCAGGCATAATCTCAGTAGCCCACCAAATAGCATCAGCCTGATTACCGACAATTGGGGAAATTAATAATCCTGCGATTACGATTGACCAGTCGAATAAAGGAGGTCTAACATTGTTCGCCCCTAGAGGGTAATTTAACATCGGATCGCTGATAAGATGTTTACCTGTTTCGTGAACATAATCTATAACGTGTTTATGATAATACGGATCACTACCTCCAGTAAGTTGAAAGCCATCCTCGGTTGCTGGTTCTAAATTCCAAGCAGTTCTAAGATACAGCGCGAAAAGAAAAATAGCAATTACAATAGCGACCTTAGACCAATTTATTTGACTGAAAGATTGTGTTTGTTTTACAGAAGTGGAGACTGGAGTCTGCTGTGAAGCAAACGGAGTGCTAATACGCTTCTGTTTTTGTCTCCTTCTAGATCTAGCCATGGTTAAATCCTATGAATCCCCTACGCGAAGGAGGTGTCGCCACTCGAGAGGTTATATAAAGTAAACTATCACTCGTCAGATGGCGTAATTTGACCGGAAACTGCACCGAATCCTACACGATAACTATCGTTCTGACACCACCCAGTTATAGAAATAGAATCGTAATCATCTAAGAACGTTCTTTTTTCATTGTTTGATAAATTGATTGGTTTAGTGCCGTTCCAAGAAAGTTCAAGAAGACTGCCATAACTATCAGAAGAGGGACCACTGATAGTTCCTGACGCTAGTAAATCTCCTGTTCTAAGATTACAACCATTAACAGTATGATGAGCTAATTGTTGTGTCATACTCCAATAAAGATGTTTAAAGTTGGTATTACAGATAACATCCGTATTATCTGAATTGGCTGTTTGTAATGATACTTCTAGATTTATGTCGTAGCTGTTTTTACCAGATGTATTAAGATAGGGTAATGGTTTGGGATCTTGTTTTGGCCCTGAACAGCGAAATGGTTCTAGTGCTTCGAGAGTGATGACCCAAGGAGAGATAGATGTAGCAAAACTCTTTCCAAGGAAGGGACCTAATGGTTGATACTCCCATTTCTGAATATCGCGTGCACTCCAATCATTTACCAAAACTAGGCCGAAAATATGATTTTCTGCTTCTTGAGTTGAAATTGTGTTACCGAGAGTATTGCCTGGGCCGACTAAAGCACCCATTTCGAGTTCAAAATCAAGTCTGTTTGAGGAACCAAAAGATGGAGTGGAATCTTTAGTCAGCATTTGCCCACTGGGTCTTTTGATATCTGTTCCTGAAACAACTATAGAAGAAGAGCGACCGTGATATGCTACTGGTAAATGAAGCCAATTTGGCATTAGTGCATTTTCTTCACCTCTAAACATCTTACCTACATTAGTTGCGTGCTCTTTTGATGAATAAAAATCAGTATAATCTCCAACATCGACGGGTAAAACCATTTCGACATCTGAAATATGAAATAAGACGTCTCCTCTAATTTTAGAATCTCTAAGCTCTGAATTATCCTCTGAAAAAAGATTACTTAATATTAATCTGGTTTCTTTCCAAGATGCCCTTCCAAGGCTCATAAAAGCATTTAATGTTGGTTCATCGAAAACGAGTGTATCTTGTAAATTTGAATTTGAGAAAAATCCATTGGAATCTAAAATGGATAAATCAATTACAAAGTCTCCAATTATGGTACAAACGTGTAAATCGCCACCACTTATTGGACGAAAAACACCGAAAGGTAGATTTTGAATTGGAAAATGAGAATCTGAATTAACTTCGATCCAAGATTTCAAATCGGGGTTGTGAGTTTCATCCATATTACATCCATCCTAAGTCTTTGAGGTCGTCCCTTGGTTCATTGAATGAACAACTACCATAAGAGAGCAACGCCTCCTCTCTTAAATCAACTATCGCATTTACTGGTAAACTATTGTTTTTCCAAGAAAAAGAGGTGTTTTTGAATGCGAAATTATGAGGATTTTCATCTTCCAATGCTTCGATTAAATTAGTTTCATCTATTATGCCTGTATAAAATAAAAGAGCTGAGCCGAAAACGTTGACAAACCCATGCATTTTAGTGCCGATTTCTTCATCAAAATGACGGATTGGGTGGTGGAGCCCTGCAGTAAATTTTAGTTTTACATTATTTTTTTTACAGAATGATAACGCTGAAGCTATTGTTTTAGAAGAGGGGAAAGCCTCTGGAACAATGCCCCCACATCTTAATTTAAGTTGTATATTTTTAATATTTGATGTGGAAATTTGATTAGAGATAGTTGAAAAATCTGTAATTATAGGCTCTAAGAAAATTTCGACAGAGTTATCAAGAGATTCGATTGAAGTACTCAAAATGTTTAAAATGTCGTTTAAATTGTTATTTTGAGTATCTATTTTAGCTTCTAAAGACTTGATTTTACAAACATCGCCATATTGATCTTCAAAGGTTTTAATGGTACTTAATTCCTCGTGAAATTTATTTATATATGTATCGTCTTGAAAATTGCCAGTAAGTAAGACTGAAAGATGGAGAGGCTTTTCAGCTGTAAAATCGGATAAATGAGGTAATAAATTATTCAATTTTGAGATTGGGCAAATAAAACGATTTAATATCCATGAATCGGAAGAAGAAAAATATAATTTATAATTAGAAATTGCATCGTCAAAGGGCAGTTCAGAGGGAGGGAACAGACCTGCATAGTCAATTAGAGATTCCATGAAGGAATGAAGGCTATTATTCATTCTATTCAGCTACTCACCCAGTGAATCGCTATATTCATCTCCGGCCAACCACGAAGAACCGTAATTTTCATCCTCTATGACTAAAGAATTCTTAGCGACTAATAATGGATAATAGGTATCCACCATAACTGCCAATTCATCTGTCCATTTCTGACCAATAGATGCTTCATATTTACCAGGATGAGGGCCATGTGTTAAACCGTCAGGATGTAAAGTTAGGGATCCGAATTCTACGCCCTTTCGGGACATAAATTCATCCTTAGCATAATAAATTACCTCATCAGACATGACGTTTGAATGATTATAGGGGGCTGGTATCGAATTTTCATCGAAATCGAATGGACGAGGGCAGAACGAACAAACAACAAAATTCAGTCCTTGAAAAGTTTGGTGAACAGGGGGTGGTTCGTGTATACGGCCAACTATTGGTTCGAAATCATTTATATTGAAAGCATATGGATAGTAATATCCATCCCAACCAACTACGTCACAAGGATGGTGTCCCAAGGTTACTTCAGTAAGGAGGTCTCTTTGTTTGACTAATACTTTGTATTCTCCTTTTTCATCATATGTTTTTAATTTCTCAGGAGCTCTGAAATCACGCTCTGAATATGGACTTCTTTCGATTAATTGACCATATTCATTTCGATATCTTTTCGGAGTATTAATCTCTCCCGACCCCTCTATAATCAACAGTGAATGTAATTCTGATTTCATATTATATTTGTGTAGAATTCCTCTAGGTATGATCAAGTAGTCTCCTTGACTGTAATTTATATCGCCGTATGCCGTTTCCAAAACGCCATTTCCTTTACCAACATAAACAACTTCATCTGCTTGTGCATTTCTATAATAAAAATCATCATTTTTGTCTGGATGAGATGTGGAAATAATAACATCTTTGTTGAATAAGAGTGGCGTACGGTCGGTTACTGGACTTCCACCTTTTGGTAATCTTTCAGTGTAGAAATGGCGCATTCTCAGCGCTGCATCTGGATCTTCTTCTAAAGTAAAAGTATCGATTACTTTAGTAGATACTACTTCTGTTGGAGGGTGTACATGATATAGGAGAGCTGAAGGGCCGTCGAAACCTTTGTTTCCCTTTAATTCTTCATGATATATGTTTCCTTCTTTACTTCTAAAAACGGTATGCCGTTTTCGTGGTATTTTACCTAGTTTGTGATATCTGTGCATTATAGATTTCCTCTCTCTGATTGGTGCCTTTCTATAGCTTCGAAAAGTGCTTTGAAATTTCCGAAACCAAACCCCCTACTTCCTTTTCTTTGAATTATTTCGTAAAAAAGAGTTGGTCTGTCTTGAACCGGTTTTGTAAATAGTTGAAGAAGATACCCTTCATCATCTCTATCTACTAAAATTCTTAATTTTTTTAATGTATCAAAATCTTCATCTATTTCACCAACTCTATTTAGGAGATTGTCATAATACGTGTCGGGAACTTCTAAAAATTCAACCCCGTTCGCCCTTAATTTAGTGATAGCTCCAATAATATTATCAGTCAAAAGAGCCATGTGTTGAACTCCGGGGCCGTTATAGAAATCTAAATATTCTTCGATTTGTGATTTTTTCTTCCCTTCTGCTGGTTCATTTAATGGAAATTTAATTCTACCCCTACCACCTTCCATTACTTTAGACATAAGAGCTGAATATTCTGTAGAGATGTCATCATCGGTAAAGTGCTGCATCTGTGTAAAACCTAAAACATTGGCATAATAATCTGCCCAAACATTCATTTTGCCTAGTTCGACATTGCCGACAATGTGATCTACAAATCTCAAACCGACTGGTTCTTCTTCGATAATATCAGCTCTGTATCCTGGAAGAAAGGGGCCTGAATAATTAGAAGTAGAAATGAAAGAATGGATAGTATCGCCATATGTACGAATTGAAGCATACCTTATTGTTCCGTGTTCATCAGAAATATCTTTTGGCTCAGTGACGGATTGAGCACCTCGTGCAACCGTATCGTTGAAGCAAGAATCTACATCATCGACGTGAAAGGAGATATCTTTTGCTCCATCACCATGATTCTTAAGATGATTATTCATTTCATCATTACCATTAAGAGGTGATGAAAGAACCAACCTTATCTGTCCTTGTTGTAAAACGTATGAGGCTTTTTCTCTAGTACCTGTTTCTAATCCAGAATAAGCAATTTGTGAATAGCCGTATGCTTTACGGTAATAGTAAGCTGCCTGTTTAGCATTACCTACCCACAGCTCAACGTGGTGTATATTCTTCAAAGGAAGGGGGTCATCACTCATTGGACAAAATCAATAATGTTTGAGGGTTAATATTGTTATTTGATGCCTAAGAATCGGCTTGGTAATCAATATTCCAATCTAGATTGTAACTAAAAGAACCTGGAGCTGCGCATGGTCCGCCCGTTGCAGAATTAGCGTGCCTCATACGAACGTCCCAAGTACCGTTCAATAAATCTTCATACTCAAAAGCAGCATTATTTGCTTCAACTGTTTCTAACACCCCATCCGGATTGATAACGCTAATTTCCATGTAACATAGGCCTTGCGTATTGGGAGGATTCGTTTCAACGTTTATACTTGAAAAAATAGCATGATTTTTTATTTCAACTGAAACCACTTCATTGTTGTTGCTTTGCCCTGAAGCAGTAATGACATCATCTATAGAAACTACTATGAATGTTCGAGCAGATAAGCGAGTTTCGTCCACGACAGTGAGAGATACTGCGTAAACTCCCCCTGAAACGTATGCATGCGAAACTGAAATGCCTATTGAAACATTACTACCATCACCAAAGTCCCACAAATAATTGATTAAATCTCCTCTTGAATTAGAAGCTGAAAAAGATAGATTTTCTCCTGCGAGGCCATCATTTGAATCTACCGTGATTACTGCTTCTAAATCTATAGGTTCAGTTCCGAATAATTTTGGACCGGTGACTTGGAATATAACTAAAGAAACCACTAAGAGTGTAAAAAAGGTAGATGATTTTTCTACTATAATCTCTCTTTCTTTTGCTGAAAGGCCTTTCTTTTTCCTTTCCATAAGTGCAGAAAGACCATCTCCGAAAATGAAACCGCCATCCAAAGGTATAGCTGGTAAAACGTTTGTCATACCGACCATTAGATTAAGCCAAAAAATCCAATAAAAACTATTAGCGATTATCCAGAATAAACTGTCTGGAAGAATAGAAGTGAATCCTTCGGGAGTGAATAATGATGTAAAATGATCTGGGAAAGGTTGTAAATTGGCAAATGGCAAAGTCATGTAAGCCAGAAGACCGGCACCGCCGCCTGAATCGATTGGATGGGCGAGTAAATCGGTGATAACTTCTGGATTTGTTGTTGCAACGCCTAGAAAACCTTTTCCAGAAATTGAACTATTGTATTGATCCGGATAATATTCTAGAAAATAATCACCTTTATCGGATAGTGTAGCTGTGAATGATTCTAAAATTCCTTTAGAATAGGCTTCAATTGTAATGTTCTGACCAGCAGTAGTGTTATCCATTATTATTGAAAACGACTCTGCGTCTGTAACTGTTTGATTATCTATAGAAGTTATCAGCATCCAACTTTCTAAACCGGCGTCATCTGCACTATAATCCTGTACTACGCCACTTATTAGAGCTCCATTATCTATTGGCTGTAACGAACCGACCATAACCCAAGAAAATAAAATTGAAAAAATAAGTGCGAGGGCAATATTACTAGATGGACCTGCCGCATAGAGACGCATTCGTTCTCTTCTGGGCATATTCATCATCTCTTCTTCATCGGGCTCTACAAAGGCACCGATTGGGAATATGAAAAATAGGAGACCAAGTGCTTTTAGTTTTATTTTAGCGACTCTCCCTAAAATTCCATGTGAGAATTCATGTATTACAACTGCAATTGAAAGAGATAAGACTCCATAACCTATAGGAATAACGGGATTTAATCCTGGTAAACCTATTAGCATTTTTGGAGAAACTGCAGCAGATTTTGGTATTTGTGATACTAAAGTTGCTTGCCAAATTAATAAGATAAGCATTAAGGCCATAATGAAAAAAACAACGACAAGCCCAACGTCGGCAAAAAGGTTCCAAAATTTCTTATATTTTGAAAGTTTTTCTATTATATCTTTACCTCTTTCAGTTCTCCACATTAAGAATGAATCGCCCCAGATTAGATCTAAATCATATTTTTCTAAGGTACCTGCTTCATGGAGTTTTCTGATAGAGATGACCCATACTACTAAAAAAAGTGCAAAAACAGTGAACCCAGAACTAGGATTGAAGCCTCCTAATAATAAAAGAAAAAGGACTAGGAGAATTAATCTCCAATGATTGTTGAAAACTGTTTCTAAAGTGGAACGATTAGTCTCCTGCAATTCTTCAAACTCTTGGTCTGATGACACATGGACGCGACAGGGTGGGTTTATTTGTGCGTATCTATACTGAGTTTGTGGCCAAAAAGAAGAAAAAGGAAGAACCCGTATTTGAATTTTCAGAATTCAATAAAGAAGAATACATAAAGAATGATTTTAGAGATTCAAAAGTGGCCTTTGTAGCCATTCCATTTGGTATATTGATAGCTGTAATTACACACTATATGCTCTCTTCTGGAATAAGTACTAGAATAGCGATGATGGTTGGATTTACTTCACCGATATTGTTGATTAAAATTGTACCTTTTGTAGTTAAAATGGATGAGTTTCCAATAAAAAAAATGTTTGCACCCGCTATAACATCTATCTTTACTTGGCTTGGAGCCTTCATATTGCTTTCAAACCCACCATTTTTAGATATCGCTAGCCCTGTAATTGAAGAATTTGAGATATATGAATATGATGGAAATACATGGAATGAAATGAATAAAGAAAATGATGAATATCTTGTTCCTGAAAATAGTGAATTTACGATTACTGTTTTAGTTTTAGATAATGATGAAGTAGAAGATGTGCAATTTACAATACATAGTGATAATGGGGAATTCATACCGGTAGAGATGGATGATGAGTTTCCAAATGGATATGAAAATAGATGGCAATATCAACATGATGGTTTGAATGCTGGTGAATACACGATAAAAATAACAGCGACAGATGCTGAAGATAATGTAGAAGAAATAACGAAGAAATTTACTGTGTCATAATACTTAAGAAAATATTAAATTGATGAATTAGCGATTTTCAAAGCGCCAGTAACTCCTGTATAATCGCCTAGTTTTGGAGGAGATATTTGTGGCAAGGGAACGAAACAATTTAGAAGTTTGGAAGTTTCTGTTTTAATCATATCGAGTAGTTGTGTTTGTTTCATAACACCCCCACCTATGACAATTATTTCAGGGGATAAGAGATAGATGATAGAAGAGAGGCCTCTGGCTAGATATTTTGCTTCTAAATTCCAAGCTTCGTGATCTGAAGGCAAATCCTGAGGAGATATTTTCCATCTTTTTTCAATGGCGGGGCCGCTAGCTAGTCCTTCTAGACAATTGGTATGAATTCGACAGATTCCTTCTTCCTCATCATCAATGATGATGTGGCCCATTTCTGGGTGTAAATTACCATGCAACGGTTGACCGTTGATTATGGCACCCCCACCTATGCCCGTGCCTACAGTTAGATAGACTAGAGAATTGAATTTTTTTCCTGAACCGTATTCGAATTCAGCAATAGCTGAGGCATTTACATCCGTATCTACGGTTATAGGAAATGAATATTGTTGCTTGAAAAATGAAAGAACATTAGCACCTAACCAATCTTCTTTAGTGTCGGAAAGAATTGTACCGTATTTTTCTGAAGATGAATCTAAACAGACGGGACCGAAGGTGGCAATTCCTAAACTTTTTAATTCGTAGCTTCTAAAAAAATCGAAGATATCAGATAATGTTTTTTCTGGAGTAGATGTTGGTATTCGTATAGTATCTATAATTGAATTTGGTTTTTCAGCAATAGCAGCAATACATTTAGTTCCACCTAATTCGATTCCACCAATCATTCTAAGAACCTAACTATGAAGAGAGATAGTTCGTATAAAATGATTAATGGTATTGCCAATAAAAATTGAGATATTACATCAGGAGGTGTGATTAATGCTGAAAACAGAAAGAAAGATACTATCAAATGTGGCCTGTACGATTTTAATGTCTCAACCGTAGCCAAATTAGCTTTGACTATTACAAACATAATAAGTGGTAATTGGAACGTTAACCCTAAAGCAAAGGTCAAAATCATAATGAAGGAATAAAATTCAGATAAACTATACGTAGAATCTATACCGGCGCTAAGGGCATCATTGTGAAGATAATTCAAAACTAGAGGTAGAGTAATGAATAATGCGTAATAGCAACCTGCAAGAAAAAGTGTTAAAGAAAAAGTAAAGAAAGAACTAAGACGTAGAACGCTCATTTGGAAATTGTCATTGATTGATTTTAATGAAAATAAACCATGAAGGCCGGTTGTAAAAACGAAGGATATGATGGCAGAGTAACCGGCAAATTTTATTCTGATCATCAGATATTCTGCTGGACGAATATAGATTAGAGTGGCATTATCAGGAAGTAAGAGATCTTCTAGAATAGAGAGGATTTTTGAGGAATATTCGAAAGCTAAGATGAAAAAAAGACATGCAAAAAAGATATGAAATAGTAATCTATTTCTGATTTTAGAAAAGATTCTAGACATATTATTCAAATCAGGCATGAGTCTGAAAAAGGATGACAGTAAATGTCTTTTTGTATGCCGAAACAGTCATTAATGGCAGGGATAGTAATAGAATAATGCTTAGCACATATGAATTACTAATAATTCTGGCTTTGGTTTTACTCTTTTTTGGAAAAGATAAGATTCCAGAACTTTTTAGAGGGGCTGGACAGGCCAAAAAAGCGTTTAATGAAGGGATGAACGAATCGTTGCCTGAAGACTCTAGTGAAGATAAAGTTGAAGGGCCTATGGAAGAAGATGGTAAAGGTGACATCGATGGTGATGGAATACCAGATTCTGAGGACGAAGAACCGAGAGTATCAGATTCTAAAGATGAAGAAGAACCATCAGAAGGAGGAGACGATAGCGTACATTCCAACTTCGGGGGCGGCTTCGGATAAAGAAAGCTATGGCACGTTGGTTATTCAAAACGGAACCGAGTAATTATTCTTGGGATATGATGGTCAAGGATAGGAATATTCGATGGACAGATATAGGCAATAATTGGGCACTAAAATTTCTTAGACAGTGTGAACCTGGTGATAATGCATTCTTCTATCATACTGGCAACGATAGGTGTATCATGGGAATAGTGGAAGTGACTAGTATGCCATACCCCCACTATGAAGCTGGATGCGATTGTGGTGTAGATAAGGAAGAAAAGTATGCAGTAGTAGATGTAAAAATTAAAGAGAAGATAAATTCTCCAGTAACTCTTAAAGAGATAAAAGCCGATTCATTCTTCGAAGATTTTCACCTTCCTAAATATGGAAGATTGAGTGTTATGCCTGTATCTAAAGAGATTTGGGAGAAATTAATAGAGATGGGCGAAGGAACTACTTCAGTTTGATTTAGATGCGATAAATTTGATAGATGCATCGTTAAATTTAGACCTAAAAACAGAAGGATTTGAAATACTTTGAAATTCGTGGCGTGACCCCCCTACTCCCATTATAATTAAATCGCCGTAACCGAACATAGAACCTCCAAAGGATTTACGGACTGTGACGCTTTCAACTTTATCTAAATCGAATTCGATGGTTTCTGTGCTTAAACCACTAGATCTGATTACTAATCTAGAATTTGTTAGAATTATTTCCTTACTTCCTGAATCTAATAGCTGGCTAGAAAGTTTAAACAACATATACAATAAGACGAATATGAAATATAGAATGAGTAAAGAAGTGCTAGAAGGTAAAGAACCACTTGGAAGAAAAAAGGAAGGGATAGGTGGGAGATTGCTTAGAAATAATGATGAAATTTGAAATAATAATAGTCCTAAAAATAAATAAATGAACATTTCGAGTATCGGGAAGAGCCAGAGAATACGATGTGCGTTTGGTGAATCGATAATCTGTTCATTTTTACGTGAATTGCTTTGTATGTATTCAGAAAGATTGGAAGACATACTAACCTGGGGGCCAATCTAAATTACGTCCGCCGAGAAGGTGTAAATGAATATGAAATACTGTTTGACCAGCTGCATCATTGCAATTGAAAACTGTACGATATCCCGATTCGGAAAGATTGTGTTCACCAGCAACCTGTTGTGCTACCATATGCATTTCGCCAACTAATTCTCGATCTTCTGACTTGAGATCATTGAGCGTTGCTATATGTTTACGTGGAATAACTAGTACGTGTGTCGGTGCCTGTGGATTGATATCGTTAAATGCTAAAACAGAATCGCTTTCATAAACAATATCGCCAGAGATTTCGCCATTGCTAATTTTGCAGAAAAGACAATCGTTCATAGAACCTCTGGATTAACACAACTTGGTAAATCGGAATTGTTGATTTTAGCCAATATATTTTCAACAGCTATATTTCCCATTGCAGTCCTGGTATCCAGTGTTGCACTACCTATGTGCGGAACAATAATTACATTATCGAGATCTGTAAGGCCCGGTTCCATATCTGGTTCATTTTCGAAAACATCGAGTGCAGCTCCAGTTATTTCTCTATTTGATAAAGCGTTGACTAATGCTTTTTCATCTATTACAGGACCTCTACTAACATTTATCAAATAAGAAGTTGGCTTCATGACTTTCAGTTCACGTTCACTTATTAAATGATGAGATTTTTCATCGTAAAAGGGGTGTAAAGAAACAAAATCTGATTGTTTAAGAAGTGAATACATATCAGTATATTTTGCACCGACTTCTGAAGCGAAGGATTTTTCTTCGACATCACTATAAAGAATATTCATTCCGAAGCCTTGCGCCCTTTTTGCCAAAGCGAATCCTATTCTTCCAAACCCGATAATTCCTAATGTTTTACTATGAACGTCCGAACCCATTAGTAATGTTGGAGACCATGCTTCGTATTTTCCAGAACGCATGAAGTCATCTGCTTCTACTATTCTACGTGAAATGGCCATTAAGAGCGCCCAAGTCAAATCTGCAGTTGTTTCAGTTAAGACCCCGGGAGTGTTAGTTACTGGTATCTTTTTTTCAGTAGCCGCTGCAACATCTATGTTGTTAAAACCAACGGCATAATTTGCTATTAATTTTAAATCTGGATTAATATTCATTAAAGAGGAATCTATCGAGTCCACTAATTGTGATAAAATAATGTCACACCACCCAACTCCGTCTTCTAATTCTTTCCTAGTCAATGGGCGATCTTCCCTGTTAACACGGAGTTCAGAAATCTCTTTGGAGAGTTCCAATCTACCCATCACAGTATCGGGCAAAAGTCTTGTTACGAAAACTTTCATGCTTGAACCTCTCATCAGGGGGTTATAAGTAAAATTTGCAGGTCCGTAATATTGGTGCCAGTTAGGCCTGGTGAGAAGATGTCGTTCAGTTTCACGAAGAAATTGTAAGAATCGTTATCTTCCAAATGACTGTTAAAATCCAAACCTAAAGATTTTGCTCTTTCTATTGTACGGCCGTCAGCAAATGCGCCGGCAGCATCGGTAGGACCGTCTTGACCATCTGAGCCGGCACTCAATAGTACGACATTATTCAAACCTTGAAGTTCTGAAGCGGCGGCCAAGCTAAGTTCTTGACTACGCCCTCCTAATCCTTTTCCTTTGACGACCACAGTCGTCTCTCCTGAACCTAAAATACACACCCGTTTTTGGATTCCTTCTTGTATCTTCATTTTGGCTAAATCTGCATATTCAAGACCAACATCTCTAGCTAGTCCTGAAATGTTAGAAGAATGGACAAAAACATCGTAACCTAATAATTCGGCTTGCTTCTTGGCTGAATCTAACGCATCTTGATTTGATCCTAAGATGAATGTATCTGTATTATCGCAAGATTTTGGAGTTTCTTCTAATTCACCTAAAGAACCTTGAATTAGGCGATTCATAACAGAATCTGGTACTTTATTTTCAAGAGATAAATCATGTATTACTTTGAGTGCATCGCCGAAAGTAGAAGAATCTTGAACAGTGGGGCCTGAAGCAATGATATCTAAACTATCACCTAACACGTCTGAAATAACTAAAGACAAAATAGTGGCCGGTGAGGCGAGATGGGAAAGTTGCCCTCCTTTAACTGCAGATATGTGTTTTCTAACTGTGTTCAACTGAGTAATGTCGCCGCCATTTTGGCTGATGAGCTTAATTGTTTGGAGTTTATCTGAAGAAGGTATTCCTTCTGCCGGCATTGATAAAAGCGAAGACCCCCCGCCTGAAATTAAAACTAAAATGAGATCATCTTTACTTGAGTTTTTCACCATCTGACAGATTAACTTAGTAGTTTTTTCGGAATTGCTATCCGGTAAGTTGCCATCAGCCCCCTCTCTTAGAATTATTTTTTCATTAGAATAATTAAAATGATTTAAAATTCCGTTAGGAACGCTAGAGATTCCTTCTGTTATGTGATCACCGATAAGATTTTCGATAGATTTGCTGAAATCTACAGAAGCCTTACCGAATGCTACGACTTTTACATTTCTATTGAGAATGTATTTTTTATTGTTGATAATTAGAGAATCTCCGATTCTTTGTATTTTTTTGTTGATTAAAGATGAAGGCATAGCGGATGAAACTGCAGAATCGAATATTGATGTTGCATCGTTGCGTAAGTCTGTCATTGAGATGGTAATGATTGGGGCTTAAATCAATTTGAGTGTTGTCTTCTAAAATGAGAAACGAGACCCAAAATACTCAAAATACTCAAAAAAGGGAGAGTGGGAATTGTAGTAGAAGAATTATCTACAGGTTCGGAAGACCCGGCTCCGACTATAATTTTTCCTCTCATTGAATCCATAGAATAATGAGGTTCGCAGATGTAAAACAAAGTAATATCTGAAGTAGTATGTTCTTCTGGTAAGGTCCAATTATAGGTTCCTGAAATTGGTTCACCAGAGTAGAAGCCACCTTCTAAACGACCCTCATCTTCTTCGTTTTCTATTTGAGCTACATTGTGAGTATCTGTTGAATTCCATTGAAAGATTATAGTATCTCCTATAGAAATTTCTATATCAGTAGAACCGTCAGGAGTCTCAAAAGCATAATCTACTACGTAAATTGTGTGGACTTCGGCAGCAAATGAAGGAAGTAAAAAAATCATAACTAACATAGAAAGAAGGGTAAAACGCAAAATGAAACCTCGATATTTTATGAGGAAATGATGTCTATATATGTATTCTTCTACATTGCATATTATGAAAGTGCTTGGCAAAGACGTTCATGCACATCACATACCTTTCATTGTAGCTATGATGGTACTTCTAATCGTAGTCACAGGAGGGTGGGTCAGAATAAGTGATGCTGGTGAAAGTTGCCCCGATTGGCCTACCTGTTTTGGTGAGCTCGGTTTTAATATTTCCAGTGAAAAACAAATGGAATGGTGGGGTGAAAATCCAGATGAGGCAGATTCTAGGCACGAAAATGATCCTACATTTACATACACTACGTATCAAATATTTACAGAATGGTTACATCGATTTTTAGTGGGGATTATAGGAATTATTTTACTATATAGTCAAATCTTAGTATGGAATAAAAGAGAAGAGATAGGAGATAGACCTTACAAGATACATATGGTGGCGATGCTATTGTTAATATCACAAGCAATTATTGGAATGATAACTGTTAGATATGATAATGTCCCTTGGAGTGTGTCGATACATTTAGCTGCTGCTATGTTGTTTATTACAACTTTGTTGTGGTCTGGTATTGTATGGATGAAATGTGAAAAGGCGTTACCGAATAATTTTAAGGTAGAAACAAAAGAGACAGTAGGGAAATTGCTTCTAATGATGACAGTAGTCGCTTTGATTATGGGGATGGTTGGTGGATACATATCCTCTGGAAAATATGCAGATGATTGTAGTACAGGAATAGTGAATGGATGGCCCCTATGTAATGGAGAGATAATACCTGCTCATGAAAATTTTGGTGCTAATGTTACATTTCTACACAGAATATTGGCTTTAATGACAGGAGGATTGCTATTCTGGGGGGGACAATGGATGAGAGAAAATGATGGGAAAAATATTCTGACGACGTATGTTGATATAGCTTTAGGATTATTTGTTATGAATATAATAGTTGGAGCGTTGCATTTAGTAATGATGGATGAAAATGGATTTCCAGGTTGGTTATCACTGATGCACCTTATACTGGCAACATTGATGTTTATTGCTTTAGCTTTTGCAACAGTAATAGCGCACGAGGCACTGAAAGAATGAATCAAGAGAATGAGATGCCGTCACTATTACTAGTGTATTGGAGACTACTGAAACCTAGAGTTGTTATGCTGCTACAGATAACTGCTGTTTGTGGAGTTGTGATATATAATTTAATGAATGAAACTGTAACTGACAAAGATGACATTATTAGAATACTTAATCAAAGTTTAGTAGTTCTCATTGGCGGAACTTTAACGGGAGGAGGTGCAGGTACAATCAATATGTGGTATGAAAGAGATATTGATAATGAGATGGATAGAACAGATAAAAGACCGATACCGATGGGGCACATATCTCCCGAGCACGCTTTGATGTTCGGTATTTCTTGCGTCTTATTGGGAGCGTTGATACTTTGGAATTACGGATCTTTAGAAGCCAGTATTGTTGCAGTGTTGAGTGCGATTTTTTATGTTTTGATTTATACAGTATGGTTAAAACCTAGAACTGCGCAGAACATAGTGATAGGGGGTGCTGCCGGCTCAACGCCTCCGTTGATAGGGTGGGCTGTAGCTGGAGGAAATATAACTGAAACAATCCCGTGGTTGATGTTTGTTATTATTTTTCTTTGGACTCCGCCGCATTTTTGGGCGTTGTCTTTGCTTAAAGTTGAAGAATATCGAAAAGTTGGTTTACCGATGCTGCCTGTAGTAAAGGGGAAAAAATACACTAGAAATAGTATAGTGGCGTACGCAGCTATTTTGTTACTATCTAGTTTAGTTTTAGGATATCAGGGGGGATTGGGGCGGATGTATATGGTTGTAGCTACCGTCCTTGGTGGATATTTTTTGTACCTAAGTGAGATATTGAGAACGGCACCAACCACTGAAAATACTATGCGTGTATTTCGTTATTCGATAAATTACCTAGCTTTGATTTTTTCTACGATTGTTATTGATATATACATCTAAAAGAGACTCCAATATTATTTTATATACCAATGTTGATTTTGCTTTAACTGCGCTACAGTGTGTAGTTTTCTTGGAGAAGAACAAACCTATGTCCGTTCTAAAAGATTCATTGATACCGTACATCCCTCAGGGATGGCAAACTGACTTGTTTGAACCTGTTGTAACTCAATTCCTAATATGGTCGGCAATAGTTGGAGTATTGGTGCTTGGATGGATGTTTTATGCATTTTTCAGATATACGGATGATGGAGAAATACCAGAAGACGCCCCTCAAGCGGGAGTTTTTCCTGCAGAAAGAGGAAGTAATCGAGTAGAGCTTATTTGGACTGTAGGGCCATTGATATTGGTTACTTGGTTAACTTATATCTCATTAGCCCCTCTAGATTATTATTGGGACATTCCAGATGATGATGACACAATAGTTGTACAAGTTACTGCTCAGCAATGGTTTTGGACTTTTACTTATGAAGATGGAACTTCAACGATAAATGAATTATATGTTCCAGCAAATACGGAAGTTGTTTTAGAGTTTAAAGCCTTAGATGTAATACATAGTTTTTACATTATAGAATTAGGGGTTAAGGAAGATATACCGCCTAATGTAGACACTGAAGCTTGGTTTGATAGTGGGTTACTTGAACCTGGAAATTATCTTATTCAATGTACAGAATATTGTGGTGAAGATCATTCCAATATGCTGGCCACTCTGATAGTTGCGGAGGAATAAACATATGCAACGAATGAGTGGGAAAATATTTGGCGTTTTGTTTGTTGCGATAATTGCAGTAATTGCAATGATATCAATTCCTAGTGGCGATTCTCTACCTGGTGGTGTTGATACAAACACAGCAGCAGCAGGATGTTCATGTCATGGTGTTGATCCGACCGCAGGAGTGATGGTGACAATTGCTTCTCCTGAAAATTTTACAGCTGGTGAATCATATAACATTACAATTTCTATATCTGGCGGACCGAATGATGAGATTACAGAAGGAATGAATGCAACGGGTGGTTTTAGTTTAAGAGTAAATAGTGGAACACTGGAGAGCAGTGGTAATGATACACAACTATGGGATGATGGTACAGTATCTCATACAGAAAGTGGTAACGATCAACGAGAGTGGACGGTAGGATGGATAGCTTCTGATGATGATTCTAAAACTGTAACGTTTACTGCTTATGGAAATTCTGTTAATGGAGATTCGGGAAATGGATTAGGCAATTCTGGAGATTATTGGAATTCTGCATCTAAACAAGTTCCTGGAATAAATGTAATTATTGATGATGGAAAAATTACATTCGCACAAAAAATAATCTATGCCGTATTACTGTTTGGAGTAACTATTGGTGCAGTTGGTTTTGGATATCGTATTGTGAATACTGAAAAATCTGTTGAAGAAGTATTTGGAAAATATTGGGATTATACAATGGAATGGATTGTAACTACGGATCACAAAAAGATTGGAATTTTATATTTTGTAACTGGATTTTTCTTCTTGATAATGGGAGGAATTTTAGCTTTAGCAATGAGAGTCCAATTAATGTATGCAGATAATGACTTTATGACCAATCAAGAATACAATTCTGCATTCACTATGCATGGAACAACTATGGTATTTCTTTCTGCAATGCCTATGATAGCGGCTTTTGCGAATTATTTAATTCCATTGCAAATTGGAGCGAGAGATTTAGCATTTCCGAGATTGAATGCTTTGAGTTATTGGTTGCTTCCTGCTGGTGGGATAACGATCTACGCAGGATATTTAGCAGGCGGTGCAGGAGATGTTGGTTGGACAGGATATGCACCTTATTCTTCTGGAGATGCAGCAACTGCCCCCGGTACTGATCTATGGGTATCTGGTCAGATACTGCTTGGAGCCTCTTCGACTATAACTGGAATAAATTTCATGACCACCATTCTACTGATGAGAGCACCTGGCGTCACTTTAATGAGAATGCCACTGTTTACATGGTCTATAGCCGTTTCAGTCTTCCTTATGTTATTGGCAATGCCAGTATTCACCGTAGCTCTAATATTATTATTTGCAGACCGAACCTTTGGAACTTTGTACTTTGATGTGGCAGCGGGTGGAGACCCTATATTATGGCAACATCTTTTCTGGTATTTTGGACATCCAGAAGTTTACATACTTGTGATGCCTGCGTTCGGAATTATATCAGAAGTGGTTGCTACTTTCTCAAAGAGACCCGTCTACGGATATAATGCAATGGTAATAGCGATTGCTTCCATAGGTATAATTTCATTCATAGTATGGGGACATCATATGTTTACATCAGGAGGCGATCCACTATTCCGATTCATTGTAATGTTAACCACCATGTTAGTTGCCATACCGACTGGTGTGAAAATATTCAATTGGTTGGCCACGATAACTAGAGGAAAAATAAGTAGGAAAACAGCAATGTTATTCTCACTAGGTGCAATTGCTACATTTACAATAGGGGGGATTACTGGAATTATCTTAGCATCCATTCCATTAGACTTAGCCCTGCATGATACTTATTTCGTAGTAGCGCACTTTCACTACGTAATTATTGGAGGAATATTGTTTGGATTTTACTCTGGAGTGTATTATTGGTATCCGAAAGTTACAGGTAGAATGATGAATGAAAAACTGGGTGTTGCGCATTTCGTAACTTCTATGATTTTCTTTAACCTTGCATTTTATCCAATGCACAATATAGGTTTGATGGGTATGCCTAGAAGATATGCCACATACAGTGAAAGTTTAGGAATAGAAGAATTAAATTATTACGTAAGTATATTTGCGATTCTATTTGGTTTGAGTCAACTTTTCATAGTAGCTAACATAATTTATTCTTACAAAAAAGGAGAAAAGGCTGGAGATAATCCATGGAATGGTTGGAGTTTAGAATGGGTAACTTCTTCACCGCCACCTCACAATAGTTTCACAGAAATCCCTACTTTGGAGGTTAAAGAAGATGAGTGAAGAACATATCCACACATCGGCCCCATTTGTTGCTAGTATGGGGAGTATGTTCATATTGATAGGATTGGCTTTAGCAACGAACGGATATCCTGCATTTTGGTTTGTTTGTTTAGCCGGTATTGCAATATTGATAGCTGGATTTATTTCGTGGCTATCTGAATATTCGCCACAATATGAAGAGGTTGACATTGAGAGATATCATTCATATTGGGATACAATCCCTATACGAAAATTTGGTACGTGGTTGTTCCTGCTTAGTGAAATGATGGTTTTTGGTACCTTATTGAGTACCTATCTTAGATATCGTGCAGCTGCAGGAGAAGATTGGGCACCGGCTGCTGAACTGATAAGAGAGCACCTAATATTTGGTGTGCTTAACACGTTCGCTCTACTATTGAGTAGTTTGACTGTGGTTCTAGCACTATATGCTGCAAAAAGAGGAGATACGAAACGAACGACACGTTATTTGATTTGTACTCTTATTTTAGGCACTCTTTTCATAGTTCTAAAACTGTATGAATGGTTTGAAATGATGCATCATGACTTTTCACATATAGATCCAAAATATGAACATGGATTCTGGGTAGACACGAGTATGGAAGGGTCTACTTTCTACTTGACTACTGGAACGCATGGAGCGCACGTATTTGTTGGTCTAATTGCATTGTGTTACTTAATATATAAATCGAATAAAGGAGGATACACGGAAGAATATCATGACACCCTGGAGTACTTCGGTCTCTATTGGCACTATGTCGATATAGTGTGGGTGTTCGTATTTCCATTCTTCTATCTATATTGATAAACATGAGTGAAGAAGAAATTGAAAAAGAAGAGGTTGAGGAAACTACTGAGCCGGTAGAAGAAGAGCATCATGAAGAGCACGGTGTTCCGCTCTTTATCAGAGTGTTTGCTTGGCTTGTATTTTATACATTAATAGAGGTTGGAGCCATACTACAAGAATTCTCTTTTTGGACGACTATGTTCATACTATTCAGTATAGCATTCGTCAAAGTTTGGTATATCGCAGCATACTTCATGCACCTTAAATGGGATCCACCATTAGCGAAACATACCAGTGTAGTTCCAGTTCTGTTCTTAGCCATTATGTTTCTAGGTATTGGATTAACCAACCCTGGTGCAGTTGACGATTTCAGATCTCTATGTGGTTTCTAAAGAGTGTAAAAATAGAAACCTAAACTTGAAAGTATAAAATAAGGAACCAATGAGGCTGCGCCTTCATAGTTTTTACTTATTCTTTGACCAAACATCAAGATACAGAGAGAGAAAGAACAGAACATGGCGCCGAGTAGGCCAACTGAATGACCATCTCTAAACAGAATCCATAGAATTCCTAATGCAGACAGCCCTCCTCCGAGTATTTCTAAGATAGTTACCACAAACAGACCAATCTGTAAACTACTGGCTAAAGGTGTGTTTTCAAATTGTTTAGACATCCAGTCGAGTTCAGAATTCCAATTTAGAATTTTATCTAACCCAGATTGAAGAAAAATAGTTGCTAGAAAGGTAGAGATTGTCATACGTAAAATATCTAAATAAAGAATATTTTTGTCAAAAAATATTAAACCATCTGAAAGAAATTCAAGCGAAGCCATGAAAGTAAATAAAAAAAGAGATACTTAACTATTCTTGAAGTATGATTTCGATATCGTGAATAAGATAAGCTGGAGACCAATCAACACCTGTAAAGAGTGATCTTTTTCTTAAATCTTTGTCTAAAATAAAGACAGAGGGGTTGTGTAAAACGCTGTAATTTTCATCAGAATTGGTATTGTTATTCGATTCAGAATTTTGAGGTACGACCCAAATGCCAAAATCATCCCAGACGGGTTTCAAAGATGCCCAAGTGCCTGTAAGATGGGTCCAAGTGATATTATTCTGTGAAGTGAAATTAGTGAGTACTTCTGGTGTATCTCTGAATGGGTCGACAGAAATAGAAATGAGAGAGATGTTAGATTCTAAATCAGGAGTTAACGACATGCTCAGATTTTTGAGTAACTGAGTTGTTGGAAGGCAAGTATCACTACAATGAGTGAAAATAAATGATATGATCACAACATTGCCTTGGAAAGAGGTGAGATTAAATGATTCATTATGTTGATTAGTTAATTGAAAATTTGGAGTTGGGACTGGTGGGCTTAGCTCGGTACCCCAAAACCCGGAATTTTGACTCTCATCTAAGCAGCCAGACAATATGACTAATGATGTGATTAAAAAAATAGATAAATGAGACGTCTGCACAAATAGTGAAATCGGTACTGGTAAAAATGAATTTGCTAATTTGAGCCGAGCGCTATGCTTTTGTGTTCTTTCTACAATAGGGGATTGGTATAGAATGCACGAAGAGTTCGCTGATGTTGGAGAAGGTGTAAGTGAAGATACTAATGAAGCTAATTCGGCAGTCAGAATAGAAGGTGGTAATGTTTTTGTAGAATTGGATCCAGATCACCCTGGTTTCAAAGATAAAGAGTATCGTGAACGAAGAAATGAAATTGCTAAAATTGCAATTGAATGGAATGAAATGTCTATGCAGGAAAGAAGAACTAAGAAAATTCCTGAGGCCCCGTATAGTGATGCCGAACATGACGTTTGGAAAGCGATTATGGAACGGATGGAGCCTGCCCAAGAAAAATATGCGTGTAAAGAATATTTAGAATATGCACGTAAACTTAAGCTACCGAAGGATAGGATACCTCAACTTCAAGAAGTTAGTGAAAAGTTAGAAGACATTACTGGTTTTAGACAAGAACCGGTAGGGGGGCTAGTCCACCCTAAAACATTTCATACTGCATTAGCAAATAAAGTCTTTTTGTCTACTCAATACATAAGACATTCATCAAATCCATTCTACACGCCAGAGCCCGATGTTGTACATGAATTGGTAGGGCATACTGCAATGCTAGCTGTGGAAAAATGGGCCGAATTAAATATGCTATTTGGAGAAGCAGACATGCGAACTGAGAGTGAAGAAGCAATTAAGAGATTAGGGACAGTTTACTGGTTTACAATGGAATTTGGAGTATGTAAAGAAGGAAACGATGTCAAAGCAGTTGGACCTGGATTATTATCTTCTTATGGTGAAATGGAGCATGCATGTACAGGTGGTGCGTTTTGTGGTAAAGAAAGTGCTTGTGTGTGTGAACCGAACTTAGAATATCGAAAATATAATTTTGAGGAAATGGAAACCAGACCATATGATGTTACAAAATATCAGCCAGTATTGTATTTGGCAGATTCATTTGAACGGATGTATGAAGATATTTCAGAATTTGTTACTATATGGGGAACGGATGAAGATCCTAGAAAAGAATTGCATCAATAAAATGAGAGTTGGAATATTAGTTCTTATTCTTACATTGTGTATACCGTCTTCTAGTCTAGCAGAACCTAGTCCTATGAGATATGAGTATCAGGACGATCCGATAATTTCTATCAATATGACTTACAATTCTGGACCGGGTGGTGGAGATTCATTTGAAGGAGAGATAGTTTTAGAGTTATTCATACAATGGGCACCGATAACTGTAAACAATTTCCTAGAATTGATAAATCAATCTTTTTTTGATGGGATATTTTACCATAGAATAATAGATGATTTTGTAATACAGAGTGGAGATGATAGTTGTGTAGAAGTGGGAGCATATCCTGTAACAAATCCAGATTGTGGTGAAGGAGGGTCTGAACAAAATATACCTTTTGAATCGCATGAAAATCTAACACATATAGATGGAGCGATTGGTATGGCGCGAGGAGTAGAAGCCGATTCGGCAACTAGTCAATTCTATATTTGCGATGGACCTCAACATGGGCTTGATAATGGAAATCGGACTTTGGAAGATGATCCTGGATATGCAGTCTTTGGTGTTGTACGAGAAGGGATGGAATTGGTACAGATGGCAGCAGCGGTACCAACTACTAATGATCCAGATGGAGATGGAAGTGCACCAAGAGCTAGTGGTGGCCCAGATAGACCGTTGTATGAAGTTCATATAAATTCAATAACGATAATTGGCTTTGTTGGAGATAATATAACTGTAGAAATAGCGGATGAAAAAACGATATCCGCTATATTTATTTTACAGATTACAACGATATCGATTGTCACGTGTGTAGCAATATGCGTGCTTCTAAACAAATGGTTTGGAATTAATATAATGCACTATATTATGTATAAGTAAGATGTTAGAATACCTAATCAAAGCTAATGTGTTGGGAATGATTTTATTTTTTATTCCAGCGTTTTACATATTTATTAGAAATAATACTCCGGTAGAAAATGAACTGGTTGAAAGAAAACTTTACTTAGCTTGTGGCGCAGGGGCTATCTTTGGCTCTATAGCAGAAGCGATGATTTTGGCAGGGGGGTTGAAAAGTTATAGTGAAAATATTGGTTTCAGTTCTTTAATTTTTGTGACGCCTTTGATAACGATGACGTTTCTTTACTTAAGTGTTAATTTCAAAACGTTTAGAAAAGATGATTATGCAGGATATTATGCAGCTGGAGTAGGATTATTCTATGGAGCTTCAAAGGAATTTTGGAACCTGTGGGTATTGGAAACCAATATAGGTGAATTAAGTATTGGAGCCAATCTAGTGGATCTTTTGATGGGGACTTCGTTTGTAATTTTACTAGGTGGGTGTGGGTTATGGATGGGGGAAGCTTGTAGAGTTGAAAAGAATAAATTTAGAATGTTTGGAAGGCTAACTTTAATTTGTATGTTTATGAATTTTTTATTGGTAAGCTCCATAGAAATGACATCTATGTTGATTGACTACATAGCCATAGTTACTGTAGCTGTTGTGGGAGCATCTCTATTGCATAGAGGTCAAATGAAATTACTAAAAACTAAGAGATAGTTAAATCTTTTACATTATAACTATCGGAGTTTTTGTCAATGTATTCTATTAAGTCTGAAACGTGTGGAGATTCCAATAATATTTCTCCAGTATCGTGGTCAACAATCCTAAAAGGCATTCTTACAGACAGACGACATGTGAATATATAGTTTGCGCGAAATTTGGACGAAAGCATTAATTTACCATCACCATTTAGGTAATGTGAAAGTCTACATTGATACTGTTAAAGAAGTTTTGAAAAGAGGAGTTAGAAAAGAAAATAGAACGGGTGTAGACACTATTTCTGCATTCAATATAAACTACGCAATAGACATGGATGATGGCTTTCCATTGTTAACTACTAAAGAGATATCTTGGAAAAATATTGTTGTTGAAAATCTGTGGTTTTTGTCAGGTGACCGTAACATAAGATTACTACAAAAACATGGATGTAAATTTTGGGACCCTTGGGCAGATGAAGAAGGTTATGTGCCGAGCGCTTATGGGAATTTTTGGAGAGAATATCCAATACATGACGATGGTGAAGTTTCTTTCAATGATCAAATAAAATATGTAATAGAACAATTGAAAACTAATCCTATGAGTAGGAGAATGGTAGTTAGTGCGTGGGCCCCTGGAAATGCGCAAACAAGTGCCCTACCTCCTTGTCATTTATTATTCATATTCAATGTTCAAAAAGATGTGAATGGCGAGTCTAGACTGTGTATTCACCTAACTCAAAGAAGTTGTGATGTAGCTTTAGGCGTGCCTTACAACATAGCTGGATATTCATTTCTTTTGCATCTTTTTTCAAAATTAACTGGAATAAAACCTGGAACCTTTGGACACACGTTGGTCGATGCCCACATATACACATCTAAGCCCGATGGAAGTATGGCGGAATACGATCATATAGTTGGACTCGAGGAACAAATAAAACGCATTCCTAAAAAATTGCCAACCCTAAAAATAGATGATGAAATAAAAACATTGGAAGATGTAATGGAGCTTTTGGAAGCAGACACCGACACATTATTATCTAAATTTAAACTAGAGAACTATAAACCAGACCCGGGAATAAAATTCAAGGTTGCTGTATAATGAAGGGAATAATTGTAGCAGTTAATCCAAATAGAGTAATAGGATGTAAAGGAGACATTCCTTGGCATTATTCAGAGGATTTGAAAAGATTTAAAAAATTAACAATAGGCAACACTGTGATAATGGGAAGAAAAACTTGGGAATCTTTACCAATAAAACCACTCCCTGAAAGACGAAACATTGTGATTACAAGTCGAAAGATAGAAGGGGTTGAATGTTTTAAACAGATAAAGAAAGCATTAGCAGGAACGGTGGGCGATGTGTGGTTCATAGGTGGTGCAGGGATATACGAAGAAGCGTTGAAATATGCAGATAGAATAGATATGACTTTAGTTCCCGACATAGTTAATGAAGATGATGAATGTGTATATTTTCCCGAGATACAGAAAGATGAATGGAGAGAGAGTTCGTCGAATAAAAATGAAGAGAATCCTGAATTAATGCAAAAAATATTTATTAGAATTACTTAATGTTATCTGGTTTTTTTCTCTTTGTTAAATCAATCAAATCTAAAATATTATTTTGCATTTCAGGCATATAATGAAATAGTGCGACCGCTAAGAAAATTAAAGCGAAAAGGCTGCCTCCTTTTCCTATCAAAGAATGAGCGTAATAGAAAGTTTCATCCCCCCAAACATGTGAATATGTTAAATAAATTATAGAAACGTTTCGAACGAGATTTAGAAAATATATTACAGGTACTGTAGCAAGGAATGCGTAGATACGTCGTTTAAAATCAGCTTTTGTACAAAGAACGCCACCTACAAAAATAATCATTGATTGTAAAGCTGTACAAGCTAAAATTATATTGACGCTAGGGGCCATTGGATCTTTCCAATCTGCAGAGACGCCGACTGTAACTTCTTGATAAGAAGAACCTGGACGATACCACGTAGAACCGGTGCCATAATCAATTGGTTGTAAAGTTACACCGTGATTAAAAACTTCTAAAAGAAATGCTGAATGATGTGCAACAATATTGATAAACCATCCTGCTAAAAGAGGAACTCTTTCCACGAAAAAATATATTCCACCTGCGACGACAGTCATCGCCCCAAGCCATGCTAAGGCAGGGTATGGAGTTTTCCAAGCAATATTGAGATATTCGTGGTAAGCAAGATAACTGAAAAAAGGAAGGCCTAGTAAACAAAGGAATGCATTTACTGGATCACGTATCATCATATAGTGTTCTATCTGTAAAAACCAAAAGCCGCCCATGAAAAGCCAGCCCACTATATTCAATTCGAAACCTGCTTTTTGTGGTATAGAAAAATTAGAAAATGTAAATTTATTTGAAGATATTAAATTTCCTAATGCTAATAAAATCAAAGAACCTATGGCAAAAGCTTCTGCGATGATTTCTAATTTCATATTAAAGTGTCCTCGGAATTAGCCCATTCTTTTGCAGCTTGATAAGATTCTGGGCTACCTATATCGAACCAAGAATTATTGTAAACTATACCATCCACGTGTTCGTGTTTACAATGGTAGGACATGAACGCCCCCATACTATCTTTTTCAACGCCTAAATCTAAATAATTGAGTAAAGATTGTTGACCGGATGATGAAAGAAGCCAAAGAGCTGTTGAGGCGAGAGTGCTAGAAGGGGTTGAAGGTTTTTCTTTTAGATTTGTTATTTTACAGCCATCTAAAGTTACTATCCCATAAAGCTTAGCAAGTGAATAATCTTTAACATCGTACAAAGCTAGTGTATCGTTTTGATTGCTTTCATAGTGTCTTACCATTTTACTTAAATCGAAATTAGAGACATTGTCACCACCTGCAACAAAAAGTGGACCTTTTGGTTTTTTATTTACAATAATATCTCCAATTGAACTCAACGCTCCTTTTTTTTCAGATTCATCTAAGGCTTGTTCTTCTATTAATTCTAAACTGAGAGGCCCGTTGTAGTTTTTTATAAAATCTTCAAGATGATTGACGAATTTACTATTAGTAGAGATAAAGGTTTGAGTTGGGTTTAATGATTCAATCGATTTCAAAACGTAATCTATAATCGTTTGATTTCCTAAAGGTAAAAGTTGTTTTGGTATATCTTGAGTTATTGGACCCATGCGCGTTGCAAACCCACCAGCTAAAACGATGACATCCATCTTAAAGATCTATTTTACCACCAGTGAGAAGCATGCCTAGTGTTTCTTCAGCTATCTTGTCTAGTTTTTTCTGATTGTGTAATTTATTTTCGATCTCTTTACTATGATCTTTCAAAACTTTTCTCGCCTTCTTTCTTTCTAAGAAAGCCTCCTGACGTTTACCCTTTAATTTTTGACGCATCTCAACGGCTCTTTTATGTTGATGATCTGCTTTTTGTCTTATTTTTAAAAATTCGTGATGTTTTTTATCCGCTTCGGTTGATAGATGTGTTGCTTCAGTAATCAACTCTTTCATAGAATTATACAATTTCTGATTTTCTTTTGCAAATTTGATAACTTCTTTGTGATGTTTATCCGCTTGTTTAAATTCAGCATCTATTTTTTCATCTATTTCGCTGATTTCAGCATAAAGAGTTTCTTCCTTTGTGAGTGTTGTTTGAGCGTCGCCCAAACTTCGTCTAAGTATTGATATTTTTTCAACGAGAACTCTCTCCTTTGATATTTCCATTTCTGTTGTTTCTAATCTATTTTCTAAATTAATTATTTCATTCATCAAATGTTGAACTGTGTCTCTTGGTGATGTTTTTTCGTTACTTTTATCTTTATTTCGAGATTGTTTTAACGCGATTAATTGCTTAGCTTTATCCTGTGCTGAAGTTTTCATCTGAATAAATTTCTTTTTTTTATTAACATTTTCGCGCATTTGATCGCGTAATTTGAGAATATCTGCAGTCATTTTGGATCTTTGTTTATTCAGTGCATCTCTCTCATCGCGTGTTTGTCTGCCTTTTTCATTATATTCGTCCCTTTTGGTTATAAAACCTTGAAATCTTAGCTCTGCTTTTTGAGTTTCGGATTTCTCTTTCGATGGTTTTTTATGAGGCATTTCTCAACTCCGCTATTTGTAGATTCGAAACGATATCGACTTCTGATTCGGATTTTTTACCTTGTACGACAATATAAAGATAATGTTTTAGAATTTAGAAGGTATCAAAGGGGTCGACGACGGATTTTATTGAGTCGAATGTAGAGCCTACATCTAATTTCAAAGGTTCTCCTATGAACTTTTCAGCAAGTGTAATATATTTTTCAGCTATGTCGATACGTATCTTGTCAGTAAGTTTTGGTGCATCTCCATCTCCTGTAAAACCTTGATTAGCAAGCCATTCGCGAAGGAATTCTTTATCCAGCTTGATTGGTTCTTTTCCTTGTTCAAAAAGTTCCGGATAGCTTTCGGCAATCCAATAACGACTTGAATCTGGTGTGTTGACCTCATCCATTAACATAATTTTTCCATTATAGATGCCGAACTCATACTTTGTATCTACAAAAATCATACCCTTTTCTGCAGCAAGTTCTACACCTCTGTTGTAAAGTCTGAGAGAATAATTAGCCAATAATTCATATAAATCTGGATCTATAATTTCGCGCTTAAATAATTCTTCAGGAGAAACTGATTCGTCGTGTGCACCCTGTTCTGCTTTAGTTGAAGGGGTGATTATTGGTTCATCGAATGCTTGATTTTTAATCATTCCATCAGGAAGTTCATTACCACAGAAATTTCGGTCGCCTTTTTCGTATGCAGACCATGCAGAAGTTGAAGTAACGCCTGTCAAATACCCCCTAACAACCATTTCTACAGGAATTGGATCGCATTTGCGAACTTCCCATACGTTTGGATGCGGTCGTGATTTTACGTGATTAGCTATGATATCTGCTGTTTCACCAAACCACCAATTAGCGATTTCAACTAGGCATTGCCCTTTGAAGGGGATTGTCCCCAATACTCTGTCAAATGCAGAAATTCTATCAGAAGTAACCATCATTATAGTATCGTCTTCACGAATATAATTATCTCTAACTTTTCCTTTGTAAAGTTCTCCTTGATTTTGAAAATTAGTACTTTCAAGTGTGTGTTTCAATTGAGAACGAAGTAGTTTTCGGTCCATTAGATAGTGAGTGGAAGAGGGGCTAAAAGTAATTAGGTATGATTTTCAAGTAAACGATACGCTAATTTAGTCATCTACACCATATAGAAACAGACGAAATATGCTCAGTAATTTTAAAGATTTGAGTGACAAGACCCTCATGCCTATTGCAAAAACGGTTGGTAAACTCGGTTTTAGACCTAATCAACTGACGCTTCTTGGATTGATTTTAATGGCTGGTTCAGGATATATGATAGCTTATGACAATATATTAGAGGGAATTATTCTCCTTATGTTCGGTGGATTTTGTGATATGATGGATGGACTTCTGGCCAGATCTATGGGTATTGAGAGTAAAATGGGTGGTTTCTTGGATGCATTTACAGATAGGTATGCAGATACGTTTGTAATAGGTGGTATGCTACTTCTTAATGATTTAGAAAATCAAAATCTATATGGTGTTTCTGGACACGCGTGGGCTATCGGAGCATTAACTGGAGCATTATTGACATCATATGCAAGAGCGGCTGCTGAAAGATCTGGCGTGAGTCAACAGGGAGTTGGAATGATAGAACGGCCTGAACGACTCGTTCTGATAATGATATTCCTCTCTATTGGAGAATTTACAGGAATTATGGAAGTGGCCAAGGCTGCTGTATATGTTCTTGCAATCTTAACTATATTAGGACATCTAACTGTTTTGCAGAGATTGGTACATTTCTTACAAAATTCGGAAAAAAATGAAGAATAATACATCGCTAAAATGGGAAGAGATAGTAGCTTCTTTCTTCTATCTTGGACGTTCTCCGATTGCACCTGGAACTGTGGGTACTTTAGCTGCGATGATTATTCTTATCTACCTAAAAATCGACAATGTAATTCACTTTGCTATGATGATAAGTTTGTGCTACCTAGGTGGCCTGAAAGCTGCGCCGTGGTGTGAAAAAGAATTTGGAAAAGACCCTTCTGTTTTTGTAATAGATGAAGTTATTGGTTATTGGATTTCAGTACTCATTTTCTGGATTGGGATAGAATCGTATTCTGTTCCTTCTTTGATTGTTCTATTTGTCTTATTTAGATTTTTCGATATTGTGAAATTCGGTCCGGTTAAAAAAATGGAAGAGATTGAAGGTGGACATGGAATATTGCTAGATGATGTAGTAGCAGGAGTATTTGCAGGGATGGTGGCTCTGGTAATATTCTCTACGGGTTTGATTTAAAAGGTGGATGAATCTCCGATAAATATGACGAATGAACCTATAGATATGTCGAAAATAACTTTCCAATACGGAGGCTTTCTGATAATCTTAGGAGTTTTATGTTACATAATATCAGACTCAGAGAAAAAGGAAACCGCATTGATACCTGCCATATTTGGAATGATTTTTCTAGTTGGGAATTATATAGCAGAAAATGAAAAATGGAAAATGCATGTAATGCACGTGTTAGTTTTGCTAGCTTTAGTGGGAGTTATTTCCGGACTTGTGGATCAAGACGGGATGACTGGCCTGTTGGCCATCCTAACAGGAGGGGATACTGGACTTGCGAATATAGAAAAAGCGGCAATGTCAATAGCGTCTGCTGTTTACATGTATTTTTGCATTCAATCCTTTAAACAAGCGAGGCTTTCTAGTAAAGAAGATTAATACCCTATTACAATACAGATACAACAACTATGGTTACTGAGCTTGAGATTAGAGTTGGTTTGAAAGAAGGGGTTGCAGACCCTGAAGGCGGTAATGTTGAAAAGGCATTAGAATTGTTAGGATTTTCACAGATAGAAGGAGTCAAGTCTGCAAAATGTTATAGAATAACAATGGATTGTGATTTGGATACAGCGGAAAAAGAGGCGGAAAAAATGTGTCAGCGCCTTCTAGCGAATCCGGTGGTGCATGATTATTCAATAACGGTGATAAATTAATGTTTGAATCGTTAGCGGAAAAGGTCTACATTGTAGATGTTGATCAAGATCCTAAAAAAGCATCAAAAGAATTAGGATTGGGTTTGTCTAGTTCGGAAATGGAAAAGGTATCTGAATATTTTAAGAAAAAGAATAGATTGCCAACAGATATTGAATTACAGGCTATCGATCAAGCTTGGTCTGAACATTGTTGCTATAAATCATCAAAAGTAGTACTAGAAGAGACTCTTTTCAATGTTAAAAGTGATAGTAATGTTATTGCTAGAGAAGATGCAGGAGTTATGGAATTTGATGATGAAAATTATTATGTTGTAGGTTTGGAATCACATAACCACCCTTCAGCAATCGATCCTTATGGAGGGGCTGCGACTGGAATAGGAGGTATACTGCGTGATGTTGTGTGTATGGGTGCTCAGCCGATAGCCCTTACTGATTCATTGTTTTTTGGAGATTTGGATATTGATGTGAATGAGTTGCCAGCAGGAGTTAAACATCCTAGATACTTGATGGGAGGTGTTGTTGCTGGAATTAGAGATTATGGAAATAGAGTAGGAATACCAACAGTAGCTGGACAGGTCAATTTTCATCAAGGTTATACTGGAAATCCATTAGTTGTAGGAGGGTGTATCGGCATTTTACCGAAGAAAGAATTGATACATAGTCGTGTTGGTGGAATTGGAGATATTTTTATTTTAGCCGGAGGAAGAACTGGTCGTGATGGAATACATGGAGTAACGTTTGCATCTGCTGAATTACATGCAGATTCTGAAGGAGAAGATATTGGTGCAGTTCAATTGGGAGATCCTATTACGAAGGAACCGTTGATGCACCTATGTTTAGAATTAAATCGAAAGCAACTTCTTACCGGAATGAAGGACCTTGGTGGTGGTGGTTTGAGTTGTGTTGTTGGAGAAATGGCATTAGAAGGTGGTTTTGGAGCTACAGTGGAAATGGAAAAAATACCATTGAAAGCCCCAGATTTAGCGCCGTGGGAAATATGGGTGTCTGAATCGCAAGAACGAATGATGTTTACTGTAACGCCTGAAAACGTCGAGATTGTTCTAGAGCATTGTAAAGATTGGGATGTAGAAGCATCAGTAATAGGAAAAGTTATAGAAGATAAAAGAGTGGAAATCAACTATGAAAATAAAAAAATACTAGATTTAGACTTGGAATTTACAACTGCAGGACCGGTATATCGAAGAGAATATAATGAAATAAATAATGATATAGAAATTGAAGAAGAATTGCCGACACCGAAGAAGAAAATTAGTGAAACTATACTAGGCATGTTATCTGAAACCAATACAGCATCTAAATCATGGGTAATCAGACAATACGACCACGAGGTAAGGGGGAATACTGTCATCAAACCGCTTCAAGGAAAGATTGGGCACGAAGGGGCTGGAGATTCAACTGTAATGAAACCTGTAAGAGATAGTTGGAAAGGTTTAGCGATTACAACGGATGTGAATTCGCATCTAATGGAAAAACATGCATATCATGGATCGATGGCAGCGGTAGAAGAGATATGTAGGAATCTTGTATCTGTGGGGGCACGCCCGGACTCTTTAGCGGACTGTCTGTGTTTTGGAAATCCGGAAAAACCGGACAGAATGGGAGAATTTAGAGCAGCTTGTGAAGGTTTAGCTAGAGCGGGGTCTGAATTTGGAATTCCATATGTATCGGGAAATGTTAGTTTCTATAATGAAACAGCAGAATACGCAGTACCCCCTACGCCTGCATTATTGGGCGTCGGCATTATAGAAGATGTAAGAAAATGTATAACTAGTGATTTGAAAGCTGAAGGAGAATTGTGGATAATTGGTGAAACTAAACAAGAGATGGGAGGAAGTCTTTACTATAGAGAAAATGGATGGGATAGTGATATTGTACCTCAAAGTGATGTGAAAAGATTTGTAAAAGATATGAACGCGCTACTTGATTCTATAGAATCTGGAGAAATTGTAGCTTGTCATGATTGTTCAGCAGGTGGAATGGCTATTGCTGTTGTAGAAATGTGTATAGGAGGGGCAAGAGGAGCTGAGATAACAATACCTACGGAATTAAGAAAAGATGTGGCCTTATTCAGTGAATCTAATGGAAGATGGATAGTGCAAGTAGCTCCTGGATTAGAAAAGGAATTCGCTGCACGTTTTGAATGTGCAACTAAAATTGGAATTCCGAGTGAAAAAATAACGTTTTGTAAAAATGAAGAAAAAAAGGCTGAGCTTACTGTTGCCCAAGTAAGAGAAGCGTGGGAAATGCCCATTTGGAATAGATTAGCTTAAAAATAAACCTGTATCTGGTGACTAGATGTTAGAAGATATTGCAGGCCCTTTGATAATATTGGTCTTCCTAGGGACTTTTGCACTCATATTAGCAGAAGTAACCCATAGAACTCTTGTCGCATGGGTTGGAGCTACTATTGTCTGTCTAATTGGTAAAGTTACAGGATCTTTTGATGAAGCGGAATTAGCTCATGCCGTTGACTTCGATGTTCTTGGCCTATTGTTAGGAATGATGGTCATTGCGAGTAATCTTGAGATGTGTGGATTTTTTGAATATATAGCCATTAAAGGAACTAAAATGGCCAAAGGAGACCCTTGGAGATTAGTGGTAATTCTTGGAACATTTACAACGGCCATATCATTAGTGATTGACAATGTAACTGCGATAATTATTATCGCCCCTATAACAGTAAGAATATGCAATAAAATGGAAATAAATCCGATACCTCTTTTGATGTGTGAAGCTATCCTTGCAAATACAGGAGGAGTTGCAACGTTGGTTGGGGATCCTCCAAATGTAATGATTGCGGCTGAAATGAAATACACATTTATCAGTTTTATGAAACATCTTTTCATAATGTCTTTTATGGCTTGGGTGGCCACCTTAGCATACATAAGATGGTACTATAGAGACTGGATAAATGTTAAGCCAAAACATGTAGAAGATATAATGAAAGAAGATGAATGGGCTGCTGTAAAAAATAGAGGTATGATGAATAGGACCTTAATCGCCTTAGGAATAACTATTGTTTTCTTCTCTTCTGTTGAAATTTTACATTTACATATACATATTGCAACCATATCATTGATGGGTGCAGGATTAACTTTAGCCTTGAATAATCCAGACATAGAGAAAGTTGTTAAACATGTAGAATGGACTGCTCTATTGTTCTTCGTAGGTCTATTTGTATTAGTTGGTTCACTAGAAGCAATGGGATATCTGGAAGAATTTGGATTGTGGATATACCGTGTAAGTGGTGAAGGAGAACATCCAATTTTACTAGCTGTAATGGTATTATGGGTAGCAGCTATCGCTTCTGCGATAGTAGACAATATACCATTCACAGCAGCAATGATACCTACTTTGAAAGGATTGGCTGTGCATGGAATCAATATACATCCATTGATGTGGGCATTAGCGATGGGTGCAGGATTCGGAGGAAATGCAACCCCTATAGGTTCATCTGCAAATGTGGTGACTGTTGCAATAAGTGAAAGAAGTGGCAAACCGATTAGTGCTGTGGAATGGATGCGTGTAGGACTACCTGTGATGTTGATAACTTGTACCGTTGCAACCGTATTTTTAGTCGTAGATCTTTACTTTTTAAAGCTATTATATCCATATCCATGATGATGAAATCTAAAATTAAAAAAGTTGAAATTTTAGATTTAGGACTGATGGAATATAGTGAATGTCTAAACAAGATGTATGAGATACGTGATCAAAGAAAAATTGGAAAAGGAAAAGATATACTCATCCTAGTTGAACACCCCCCTGTAGCAACATTAGGAAGAAGGGGAGAACGGAATGAAATAATAGATGATAAATTACCCGTCTATGAAATTGAAAGAGGTGGTAAATCAACATACCATGCACCGGGACAACTAGTCCTCTATCCTGTGATGTATATGGGTGAAGGAAATAGAGATGTCAGGGGGTGGGTAAGACATCTGGAAGGATTTGTAATTGATTTATTGAATGATTTTGGAATTGAAACTTCTGTAAAACCGGATTTACCTGGTGTTTGGGTAGATAAAACAGATAAAAAAATAGCATCGATAGGGATATCGATTGAAGGGTGGGTTTCTTTTCATGGCGTATCAATAAATGTAACAATAGATCCTGATGAATTTAACAGAATCAATCCATGTGGTTTAGGTGCTGAAGTAATGACAAATATGCTTCAAGAAGGTAGTAACTGTTCAATTAAAGATATTAAAAAATGGATTGAACTAAATGCAGATAGAATCCATCCATCAAAAGCTGTGCCGGCACCTAATCGTCTTTAGTTTTTTTATTAATTTCTTCGTGAAATTTTTCAATCCAGGCACCTCGTACATCGAGTTCATCGGCGTTTTTAGCTTTCTCGAGAATTTTTTGTAATGTATCGGTTGTAGCTAACTTATCTAAGTGATCTAAAGTGGAAAGTGAAGTAGGTGTTATTGAAGATAATAGATATGGTGCAAAAAGTGCCCCAATAACTAATGAAATAAGATGTGTATCGTGCCCTATATTATCTGTGGAAGAAGCAACGACGAAAGCAGTCTCTGCTCCTGCAAATACGACTGCAGCAATGAAAACAGGAACTCTATGAAGAAATATGAACCCTAATAACATTGGAATTTCATCTTTTGGATAGAGATAAGCAAAAGCACCCATTATACCGAAAACTGCACCCGATGCACCTATGTGATAACTGTCTGCTTCCCCCGTGCCCAAATGTATCGCTGAAAGCCCTGTTAAGAGAGAGCCCAGTATACCGCTAATCAAATATATTTTTACAAATGCACGACTACCTACCCGCTCTTCGAAAGGTAGACCCATCAGGATAAGAATTAACATATTCATAAGTAGATGAAGTGGTCCTGAATGGATGAACATTGAACTGAACAATGTAAGAATATTTAGATTGAAAGAATACTTTAATGTCAATAAGGGATTGAATCCCAATTCTCTCCAAGTAATATGTCCATCATAATCGAAAATTAATACGGCAATCCACCATATAAAAAATATAATAAAATTAGTCATAACCAACGATAAAGATATTGGTATCTTTTGATTATAACAATAAAAAATAGTTGAGAAGCCTGCTATCATTAAAAAAACGGAAAATATATCCATCAATCAATTAACTCCTAGATAAAGATACAGAGCTAACGCTATACAAAAGAAAGACCGTAGGAGATTGCTGGGCAGAAATGCCCAGCTCTCCATGTTTGTTTGTTTTGCTTACTCTTCGTCTCGAGTGTTGATTCTAGCAACACCGAAAGCACTGACAAATCCTGAGATAATCAGACCTAGCATTCCGATAGCGAACGATGGTGTTGCCATCTTGGCTGCTAGAACAGTTACCTGTCCTGAACCGGAATTGTCACCCCTCTCATCGAAGAACTCATCATTCATTACATGACCTGCAGCAATGTCCTGAGATTCAAGTACAGGATTGATTACAGCGTACATAGTGATGTCCGCATAATCTCTGGTTGAACCTGCTGGCATTGTTACTTCGAGCCAGTTGAAGCTAGCCTGATAAGTCATTCCTGAAACTGAGTAAGGTTCCATTCTGTCGATACTTGTTTCGCCTACTCTGGTAGTTCTGACCACACCAACACCTGGAATATCACGAGCATCTCCGTCTGGATCAGCTACATAGAAAGTAACCAATACATCGGAAGCGTAGTTTCCGTGATTAACTGCGTTAGCTGTTATCATTAGAGAGTGTGGTTCGTGACCGAAGGAATCTTCGGAGTGTTTGTGACCGACACCTGCATCGATTACCTGCCATCTGTTGAATTCTAGGTCTCCCACGATTTCAAACTGTGATGGTGGTATGTAGAACGAAGCTATGTCCGGTTCCGGTAGATCCTGTCCTAGAGCGACTTGGAATGCATTAGCATGCAGAGATACTTCGCGACCACCGGCTGGTTCGCCAGTGTCCCAGTCGTATGCTGGAGCCGTTATTTCGAAGTTAGCTGTAGCCATGAAGATACCTGACTGATCGCCAATTGGTTGCAAGTTGTATGGCAACCAAGGAGCAGTACAGCCCAAATATGGTGGTGAAACACAGTTGTAGTATTCTGCTGCGTAACTACCATCCCAAATTCCGTCGTCAGTTCCATCAAAGTCACGTGGCCATAGACATGCTTCCCATGGGAATCCGAAAATCATAGCGAAAGTACCACAATCGACACCGTTCACCATGTTTGCCCATGCAGAGATACCCCATCCAGAAGTATCGTAGTCAGGGTCACCTGAAACCAATTCTGGGTTGATGAATACTTGATCTGGATATACACCAGTGTTAGCACTGAAGTACTCTACACTCTGTGTTTCGCCAGGCAAGATTTCATACCTTCTCTGGTCGAAGTCTACCTTCTCGATAAAGATACCATATTCTCTGACATTGACTATTTCAATACCACCGATACCAACAGTACCTGAACTACCTTCTACTCTAATTCCAAAGGAGTAGAAATTCTGATACTTCATACCGCCGAACTCTAAGTTGACCTCGTTTTCATTGTATACTGGATCACTATCCAAGTGTACGTAGACCGGAGTCCAACCACACTTTCCTGCTCCTGCAGTATAGAATGCATCCATACCAGTCCAATCGTTCTCAACTGTACAGACATCGCCGTATGAAGAGCCTGTCAATGCATCACCTAGTTGACCGTGGTCATCACCAGCGCGCATATCGAAACCGTTCATTTCAGTTAGACCGATAGAAGTTGTACCACCAAATAATGTGTTTATGTGGTGAGCCCAGACAGATATTTCTGTATCCACTGAAACATCAGTATGTAGCCAGAATACAAGATATGAGTCTTCACTCCATAGTGGAACGAATGGTGTTCTCAATTCCTCAGCTTCACCGTTTAGATCCAAGTAGTTGTACGATTGACCGAATTGGTTCATACAACCAGAATATGTGAAGTCATTCATTGGTCCACAGCCTGTTTCCCAAGCGGAGCTCATAGACATTTCTGTGTTACAAGTCTGGTCGAAGTTTGGATCTAGTGGTGATAGACAGCCTCCTTGACCGTAATCATACCAGACACCGAAACCTGCATTCATACCTACTAGAAGCATGTGACTCCATGATTTCTTACCGAATGCATCAGCGAATTGTTCGCCGTTACTATCGAGTAATCTTACACCTATTGTGTACATACCTGGAGTATTCAATGCATCTGTTTGGAATTGCATTAGACCTGTGTTAAGACCGAAGGCCAAATCAGAAATTGTTTGTGTACTAGACCAAACTGCTTCGCCTCTATCTGTATCAATATATGCTTCGACAGTTAGTGCTTCAATTTCGTCACCTATGTCTCCCTCACCAACGTTAGCGAAGGCCGCTGAGATGGTTGCGGATGAACCGACACCTGCTCTGTATGACATATAGCTATCGACCATTTCTACTGCAGCTCCTCTAGTCAACATCTTAATGTTGTCTATGAACCACCAGTTGTAGTAGTAGAGTCCATAGTTCATGTATCTCTCGTATCCTGGGTCGTCGGCATTGTCTCCACCGAACATAAAGGATATGAGTACTTCCTGACCAACATAGTTATTGATTGTAGATTCTGAGTAATACCAATCATCATTGTCGTAATAACCAGTACCTAGACCTGCGAATGCGTTGGTACCATATGGTAATGGATTGTCGCCACTACCGTCAACAGTTCCACTGTATCCGTGACCAGCTGTTATAGATAATCTCTCCCATGTATCTCCACCATCGGTACTTATCTCAATAACTCCACCACCGTCACCGGCTGCGAAATTGTATTGATGTTCGAAAGTTAAGATAGCGTGGGTCGCACCGGTTAAGTCCATTGGTGCTGAAACTAATCTTACATTATCTGCGCCTGCTCCGTCATCAGTTAAGAACCAAGACATATCTCCATCACTGGATCTGTATGAGCTAGGTTCGAAAGCTGCTTCTCCTGAAACAGTCTCTGAAGTCCAACCTGTGTTGTAAGTCATTACTGTTGTTGAAGCTTCAACTACATCTGTAAGGTCGTAAGTGCCTTCCCAGTAACCCCAATAATCGGAACAGAAGGTAACATCATAGGTGCCTCCAACGACGTTGAAGTAAACCTCTTGAAGTGTACCAGATGGGAAAGTGCCTGAAGCGACTACGTTACCGGACGAGTCAACAACTTCGACTCCACCAACGAAACCGTAGTAGTTCCAACCATCACCATAACTGTCCATCAATTTAGCTACATATTGGCCTGCGTCCAGTTGAACGTCCTCGAAGGTTCGGCCCCAGTAGTAGTAGCCCGCCGAAGGTGGACCCCAGCTACAAGATATAGCGTTTCCAAAGTTACTATCTGTTGGATAAGTGAATCCGTGTGGACCACCAATCTGAGAGACGGCGTTAGCGCCCTGAGAGAATGTCGATTCGCTCTCTTCTTCAGCACCATTCATGGTGTGTACGAAGTAAGAATCGAAAGTCGTATCTGCTCTACTATCGGAAAGATAGTCATCACAGTCAGCAGCGTCTACTAGACAAGCTTCTGTTCTAGCTATCCAATCACCTGGCATTACAGTCCATGCGTTACTGAATGTTGCTTCTTCTGCTCTTGCCAAGTCAGGAACGTCCAAACTTATTGGATAACCTGGACTTGCTACAAGTGATGTTGCTACGACTGCGAAGTCGTCAATCATCCACTGAACATTGTCACTAACCCAAACGTATTGATCGATACCAGCATAGAATCTGATATGAACAGTCTGACCGAGATAATCACTTAGATCGAAGGTATCTTCAATCCAGAGACCACCACAGCTGTCGCCACAGTCACCGCTCTGGTGAATGAAAGCATCCGTATCACAAACATTTGGATCTGAACTACCTTGGTAAGCGCCGTTACATTGACCGTCGTAGCCACGAACTGGTTCTAATGGAACCCAGTTTGGTGCCTGTGCTACAGTCACTATATCGTAGGAAGCCTCGTAAGGTGCATAATTGTCACCGCAGAGTCTGAGATCTATTTCTCCACTACCTGAGTAACTGAATGCAGTTTCCATGTAACCGCCGTTGGCACTTGGGAATGATGCTGAAACGATTTCTGCTCCAGTAGCACTGTCGTAAACAGTTACACTACCTACAGTTGAACCGCCCCACATTGTGTCATCCCAACCATCGCCGTAACTATCCCACATCTTTAGGAGATAATCACTTTCGGCTGCAGGTATACCATAATCCATTGAACAGCCAGCGGCTGCACTTGGAACTCCGCGCTGTACACCACCAAATAAGGACACAGGTCCTGCACTTGGATCGTCAGTGGTCACTTGTACTTGACCGCCTGCGTATGCGTAAGCGTTGTTGTATGCTCCATTGTACCATGAGAACTGATACTTGTGGTGTATGTTCATCTTAGGTGATGACATATCAGTCAGTTCGAATGTTCCTGCATTTAGAATATGAGTGCCTGGACCGAATCCGCTACTGCCACCAGCAGATGGACCCCATCCAGAAAGAACACTGCCATCATCATCTCTACCTGGATAAGTCCAGCCGTTACCTGCGTTATTAACGTCCCAGCCTTCCCATCCTGTGGTATCGTATTTGACGTTCTCATCTACTGTACCTAATGTAAGAGATGCATCAATGTTTGAACCTGATTGATCCATTAAACCGTGGTTTCTTACTGTAGATACGAAGTTCGAAGTTTCACCAACTAGATATCTTTCAGTATCTGCGTCAATACCTGCCCTCATGTTATTATCATGAGCAGAGTAATCGATAGATATATCATCGAGTAGATAGTACTCAGCAAGACGTGGACCTGGACCCCATTGGTTAGTGAATCTCAATTGAGATTCTTCGCCACCAACGAAATCTGAAAGATCCATTGAGACCTGTACATAACCATCAGAGCCACACCAACCTATTCCACATGAACCTGATTCACCGACTAGATCCCAAGTTAGACCTCCATCGGTTGTTATCTCAACAAGTGTTGGATTCATCTGATTTAGATAAGTTGTGCCGTATGCGTAGTAGCTCTCCCTGTAGGTCAAGGTTGCTTCATAAGCTACATCCAGATTGAAAACTGGAGAAATAACCCATGGGAAACCGTGTCCCTGGAATGGTGTATCTTGGCCTTCACCGTGAGCGTTTGCGTGAGTTCCGAAATTGATACAATCCGTACCACTGTATGCGAAACCAGCACAGCTGAAATCGTTCTGAAGATCTGGATTAGATCTGTATTCCTGAGATCCTAAATCCCAGTCATCTTTACCAGAGTAATCAAAGTTGTAGAACGTATCATGTGAAGGTCCTACTGTGTGATAAGAGACTGCGAAGTTGTTGCTTGGATCTTCATCATCAGCTGAATTGCCGTAAATTGCGGTTGCCTTGAAGTAGAAATCATCTCCTTCTGCAAGACCGTGGTCTGTTGGCAAGAATGCCGGTAGAGTAAATCCACCCATTCCTCCTTGACCAGATACAGTTGCTGCATTGGAGCTCAACGTAACAAATGGATCGTCCAATACTTCCTGAGAAATAATTACGTTGTCTAATCTGTACCAACCATTGAAGTCAGCGTCCTGTAAAGCACTCCAACCGAGTGTCCATTTCATTTGTACTGTAGTACCCGCGTAGGATGTTAAGTCAATTGAAACTGATTCGTATTCGCCTTCAGAAGCGCCTGCATCATTTGGTCCTGGGCCTGTCCAACCAGCTGCACCAGCGATTGGGCTGTCTGAAATAACTCCAGGATAGCCTCCATCTGGGGCAATTGATGACCAAGTCTCTCCACCATCGTTTGTTATTTCTAAGTATGCACCATCGTATGTCTCATAGAATTGATATGAGTGATCGAAGGTCATAATTACTTCACCTACTGCATCAGATAAATCTGCTGCTGGTGACATCAAATAACTTTGTGAAGGTGGTGCTAGACCATATTCTGCTGTGAATGCTCCACCGTAGGAACATCCGTCACATTCTATTGAACCTCTCTGTCCACCGTCTCCATAGCTGTCACGAATGACCATGCCGTGAGAACCGGCTGGAAGGTCACTTATGTCGTGTGTATTGATATCATAACCACTCTGGAAAGTCTGGAAACCTGAGAAGTAATAACTACCATCTTCTAAGAGAATATTGTAGCTACCTTCACCATACCAGTAATCCACTTCAGCAGTCAATGTTAGACCTGGAGCAGTTCCTGCATAGGTGAATTCGAATGTTCTTTCGTTTGCACCCATTGCATTACATGATGGAATTCCATAGTTGTAATTCGACCAGCAATAATCTAGAACCTCTCCATCAGATACTGCATATTCGCCGATTTCATATTCTACGACTTTGAGTTCCTCGTTTGAGTAATCGCTGTCGCTGAAGTAACCTGTAGATACGAGTACACGACTGTCGCTAACTGAAATTGCTCCAGTTACTGAGTGAGCTGCGTCTCCGCCGCTACCACCCCATTCGTGCATTAGACTCCAATCTTCACCGGAATCTGATCCTATAGCCATTCTGAATAAGTCACAACTGCCACTGACTCCGTTGTCATCACAAGCGTCATCACCGTATGAAACAGATGAAGTGTATGCTTCTGCTGAGTAGAGGTAACCATTGTGCGCATCTATAGCTGTAGCACCCCATGTATCACAAGTACCGCACGCGTACGAGTACTCGTGGTAATCTGAATCGATTTCATCAGTGTAATAGTATCCACTTGCATCTCTGTTGTATGATCGTACTACTACGTAGTCATCATCAGCCATTGAAGCGTGTACATTACCAGCGTCATCCACGACTAAGTCGCCGAAGGATGTCATAGTAGTTCCAGTAGTATCTGCATTTACGCCGAGTCCTGCAATGTCATCGATAACAGATGTGCCATCGTGTTGTAGGATTTGGTGTATTGCATTATTACCGCTGTCACCGACGAAAGCTTCTGTGTGACCTTCATCGTATGCATAGTTGATTACGAAGTGTGTTCCGTCATCTACTGAAGTTCTTGGCATGGTAATATCACACCAAAGCATGTAGAAACCTTCTGAAGCGTTAGATATTCTGAACCAGACCGCACTGTCGTAGTAGTCGATAGTTCCATCGCCATCTGCGTCAGTTGGGACAGGGTCTCCTAATTCTAAGTATCCCCAGTCGCCGTGATCTTCAATCTTGAACATCCAATCATATCCGTAACTACCCTGGGCTGAGGTGTAAGCAGATGCCCAAGTTCCACCGTCGCCGCTGTCATCTCTAAAGTGCATGACATAGTCGCCCTGTTGTAGAACTGTGTAGTAGTAATACGAGTAGAAATCTGCAGAACCATCACCGTTACAATCGAAGTTTCCGTATGGATTGTGTGTGAACCCGTATCTGTATTGTGAGTCGTCCATTGCTGAGATTCCATAAGAATCTAATGAACTACCTAGCCAATCATAATTTCCTTGATCTGTAGAACCAGTCAAGTCTGCATTGTAGTAATGCGTAACTTCACTGTAAGTACTGCCATCAGAAGTTAGAGTTGTGACGTGGCACATCTCATCTGCATCGTGTTGATAGTGTGAACCTTCTGCTTCATCACCAGTACCACCGTATGTGGTTGTGGTAGCAGATACGTCCATTAATCCACCAATCGCGAAACTGGTTGGTTGACTCATTTCACTTCCGGAAGTCCATCTGTATAATGTTTCACCAACATAGTCGACTGCCCAGGTGTAACCGCAGCCTTCAGCTATTCTGGTGTTACCATCGAATAGATTTCCTGAAACATATGTGTCTTTCAAACCTGAATCCATTATAGTTCCACCCCATCCTGGACCAGCTGCCCAGTGATCGAATTCACCTACGACTGTATCGTGTGACCAGTCATCTGTGCTTGAAACTAATTCAAAGGCTGAGAAAGTACCTTCATTACCATACCAATCGCTGTCGAATCTCATTGTAACAGGCGGCAAGGTGTCAGCCGCAACTGAGAAATCAACATAACATTCTGAAGACCAACCGGAGTTCCATGGTGTATCACCACAGCCGGATGCCATTTCATTTCCAGCGCCATCTAGAACGGTTATGGTGTGTCCACCGTCACCGTATGCATCTTCTGCAAGAGCTCTGAAATCGCCTGGTATTGCTGTTGCTACTGTATGATCAATGGTCAAACATACTTCGTACCACCAGCTATCTCCTGAAGCGGTAACCTCAACAGGTGTTGCTGTGCTACCGTCAATAGTGAAAGTAAATGATGCTTCTGAACTATAGTCGTAAGGACCGATGTGACCCAATGAATTGCCGTTTGCGTCTGTTGCATCGACAGTTCCACCACCGTCACCGTATGCATCAGTAACAGTTACGAGATACATACCCATTTCAGTATAAGATTCTGAAACGCCGTAGTATATGTCGTAATTGTATGAACACTGACTGTATCCTGGACCATAATAACCGCCCTTGTAAACCTGAGTTGTTACAGAGTCTGAAGGTAATTCTAGAGTTACTGAGCTGCAAGAAGCCATATCCCAATAACAGTCGAATGTTCCATCAGAAGATCCGTATGAACCAGATTCTGGACCAGCAATTAAAGAAGTGTCTGCGTCCATAGGCTCATTCAAAGCATCTTCGAAAACAGTGTTGTGGAATGTCCCTTCGAGAACTACATTCTCCTCATCGTTCAATCCCATGTTCTTTATTACTCCACCAAATTGAGAATCGAAATTTTCTGGAATTTCTGCGCCGCCTATTAGAGTCTGGTCCATGACCAAGTCATGTAGAGCCCATGAAGGTGGTGCGAACATAACAGCGAAATCGCCTCCAGCTAAGTCGCCGTTACAAGAAGAGCCACAGTTGACTGTTCTGTAATCTAGACCGTTTGAACCGTCACCTTGTGAAAGGCCGATTACTGGGTCATCTTGACGAATTGTGCTGCTAGAAGTAGCACCAGCACCCCAGTCAGAATACATGGCAACTATAGTTCCATCTGCAAATAATGCAGCTGAGAATGTAAAGTCCCCATACATTTGGCAAGCCGAATATCCGTACATACATTTATCAGTCCACTGTACGAAATATCCATCACCGTGATCTGGGTGAGATGTTTCTGTGTGGTCAATGTACGTACCATACGACAAACTACCATCATTATTCGAGTAATAATACCAATCATCGTGCGCTACATCCATCTTCGGAGTTCCTGAATTGGAAGTCGAAGGAGATGTGTCGTAATAGCTACAACTTGGAGATCCACCGAAACCTAAACATCCATTATTGTTAACAGATATTGAGTCGTAGTCGGTAAAGTAGTACTTTACACTATACGGTAGACTTATCGTTACAGTTCCATCGTCGTAAATATACGAGCTGGTACAGTCGTTGCTGCTATCTGAATCGGACGCTAGAGCGCCACAATCCACAAAATAATCGCTATACAGATTTTCATTGCCTGCCTCGTCAGAGTCGGTCCAGGAATAACCCTGTGAATCCGGTCCTCCGGTCGAAGCCTCAGCGTATGAAAATAGGAGAGCGAATCCGCTAGTTACCATAGTAACTGCGACCATGAGAGATACTAATCTCATGGCAAGCTTCTTTCCTTTATGCACTTGAGTTTCTTGCATTTTTTACACCTTGGTTGCGTTACTGTTAACAATCGTTAGATGTCAACAGGACATTAACCATGGTAAACCTGTATAAAAAACGTTGGCTAAACGCGTACGATACGGCAATATCGGTATCGAGGAGAAACGGGATTCAAGGATAGTGCTTTATCTCGACGATAACTAGGGGTTTATGGAGATAGGTATTTTGGCCCTGCAGGGCTCTGTAAGTGAGCATCACATGACATTTCGAAGATGTGGTGTAGCTACCAGAGACGTTCGGCTGCCAAAAGATCTAAATGGGATTAATGGGCTCGTAATGCCTGGTGGAGAATCTACGACTTTGAGAAAATTGTTAAAGAATTCTGGACTTTGGAATAAATTGAAAAAAGGCACAATACCCATACTTGGAACTTGTGCTGGAGCAGTATTACTCGGAAATTGTGATGATGATACCTTTGGAATAGTAGATATTAACATTTTAAGAAACGCATATGGTAGGCAAATAGACTCTTTTGAAAGCGAAATAGCGCTAAAAACTGATGAATTTGATGGAGTTTCGAAATTTCCAGGTGTGTTTATCAGAGCTCCACAAATTCAAAATACTTTTGGAAAATGTAAAGCTATAGCGCATTTAGAAAATGAAATTGTGGGTGTAAAACATGGTAAACACATGGCGCTTACATTCCATCCAGAACTGACTGATAGTAATTTATTGCATGAAAAATGGATTTCTGGAATAAAATAAAACGATTTGTAAGTTTGGGCTTTTGTATATGATTTGTTTACAATAAAAAAATGTTTTATTTCTTTTTTAAAATGTAAATGAATAATATAATAATATAATAGTAATAGAAGATAATTATTAATTAAAAATGTTTTTAATTAATTAATTTAGATAATAGAATTAAAAAATAAAAAAATGAATTTTAATGATTTGAAAATCGTAAAAAGTGGTGCAGGGGGCCGGATTCGAACCGGCGAACTTCTACAAGAACAGATCTTGAGTCTGTCGCCGTTGACCTGACTTGGCTACCCCTGCTTAGTTTCTCAATTTGTAGGCACTATTTTAGAAAACCGTTCGAACTTTAATTTTTGATTCGATGTACAATGCCCATCAAATGACGAGTTAACCTAGCAGCTAATGCTGAAGTATTACCATTATCAAAGGGAGGACAAACTTCCACACAATCGAACCCTACTAAGTTATCTGAAACGAAATTTATTGTTTGTACGACCTCATAAGGAGTCATTCCGAAAGGTTCAGGAGTGCCGATACCTGGAGCAAAGGCAGGATCTATTACGTCCATATCTAAACTTAGATAAAGAGGACCCTGGAACAGATCGAGCATATCAGCAAGATGTTCTCTTAAATCAACCCAACCAGATTCAGTGTAATTTAATTTTGAAGCTCTGGCTTCGGAGACTTCTGTAGAAGAAGCGGATCTTACACCTAATAACCAAATATTGTTAGGACCTAATAAATCGAAAATTCTTCGTGTAGTAGAAGCGTGCGACCAATGATTTCCTTCATAACCATCTCTAAAATCGAGATGTGCATCCATAATTAGAACGTTTAAATTTGGATATTTCTCGACCATTGCCTCTATTACAGGAGGTGTTAGAGAATGTTCACCACCCAACCCTATAGGAAATTTGTTCTTTGAGATTATTTCTGAAACTAATGATTTTATTCGAGCGTTGTTCTCTTCCTGATTAGAGCCTAATTCAATATTCCCCCAATCATTTGCAGGCACGTCCACTAAATCTATACCTAATTCCATCAAATTTGTTTCAAAATTGAAACTCTGTTCCCTTATAGCATCTGGAGCTTCTGCTGTTCCTTTTCTAAAACAAGCAGTTCCATCATATGGATATCCATAGATAACGAAATTGGATTCTTCAAAACTCTCTTCGGCGTCTGCAAAGAATTTAGACACGAGTAACTAGGTGTTTACCCATTGCAGAAAGGTATTGGATTTCTCTACCTGAATCTAAATCACCGTGAAATTCTTCAGGAACGTTAGTTAGAGGGATGTTGAAAGTTTCAAAAGTTTCTAAATCCATAATTTGTACTTCTGCACCAACCATGGCTAGAACTTGTCCTTTCTTTCTATCGACCATTGGTGAGTGAACTTTATGTTTTACTGGATGAACTAAAGACCTTTTTCTATTATCAAAAAGGCCGACTACAACAATTCTAGCCTTAGCTTCTCCATGTTTGCCCGGTTTTGATGTTTTGTAATCCACTATTTTGCATGGTTCGTCATCAACTACGATGTAAGAACCTGTTTTCAATTCTCTTAATTCAGTTATGGTTGTTGTCATAATATTACTCCTGCCAGTTCAAATCCCGCCATTTGTCATCTGCTAGATACCCTTGTAAGGTCGAGCGTGAAGAGATGTTGCGACGCATGCTTTCTAATAAATCTATTGTAATTTCTAATGATTCGTCATTTACATCTTCTTGAACCTTCTTTAGACGTTCTATTACTTGCTCAACTCTTACCATGAAATACCTTAGTTAGAGTTACGAAGTAATCCTGCAGTTGAAAGCTCTTCCGCAATGTTTCTTACGGCGTTCTTGATATCGTTTATCTCTCTTGCTCCGACACAGACCATCTTTCCGCTTCCGAATAATAGCAAGACGACTTTCGGATCATCCATCCTATAAACTAACCCTGGGAAAGCTTCTGGTTCATACTCTATGTGATCGAAACCGAGAGAAAGGGCGATTTGAATTAAATTCAATGTAGAAGATAATGTGGTTGTAGCTACTATATTCTGTATTGTGATTATAGGTTCATCTAAAACCGGCATATCCATATCTCTTAACTTATCCACTACTTTGTTGATAGCGACATATACATCAGGTATTGAACGAGCGCCAGTACAGACTACTTTACCTGAACGGAAAATAAGAACTGCTGTCTTTGGCTCTGCTAATTTGTAAATCAAACCAGGAAATCTGTCTTGATCATATTCAGAACCTTCTAATTGAAATGCTATATCTTGTAGCATCAATTCTTTACCAATTGTCGCACTAGCGACGACGTTTACGATTATTATTTCAGCCATATTAATACTCCCGAGAGGTTCAAACCACACGTATGGAGTATTTAAAGGTTTAAATAGTAAAAAGAAGAGATGCTCTATTGTTTAGATATTAGAGCAGATTGTGCAGCTGAAAGAATCGCTATTGGCACCCTATAAGGAGAACAAGAGACATAATCCATACCTGCATTATGGCAGAAATCGATTGAATCTGGATCCCCCCCATGTTCACCGCAGATGCCAACTTTCAAATCTGGTTTTGTGGTCCTTCCCCTCTCAATACCTATGCTAATTAATTCGCCGACTGCTGGATCGAGTGATGCAAAGGGATCTTTTGGTAAAATATCATTATCAACATAAAATGGTAAAAATTCACCAGTGTCGTCACGGCTAAAACCGAAACTCATCTGTGTTAAATCGTTAGTTCCATAAGAGAAAAATTCTGCAGTTTCGGCAATTTCTCCGGCAACCATAGTCGCTCTTGGAACTTCAATCATAGTACCTACCATATATCCTGAATCGATGTCTAATTCTTTTGCCACCTCACGAATTAAAACGTCTTGATGTCTAAATTCACTAACTGTACTAGTTAATGGAATCATGATCTCAGGATAAGTTGAAACGCCTTCTGATTTAAGTTCAGATGCAGCCGAAAGAATTGCACGTGCTTGCATTCTAGTTATCTCTGGATAAGTTATTCCTAATCTAACCCCTCTGTGCCCCATCATTGGATTAGATTCTCTTAACGAATCGCTTCGTTTTTGTAATTCACCTAAATCAATACCTAAAGCTTCTGCAAGTTGTGTTTGTCTGTTTGTATCATGAGGAATAAATTCATGTAATGGAGGGTCCATTAAACGGATTGTAACTGGAAGACTTTCCATAGTTTTCAATGTATTTTTGATATCGTCTTTCATGAAGGGGTATAATTCATCCAAAGCAGATTCA
>MIZB01000209.1_pt1 | contig 63835 bp, 58 predicted proteins | sample 888171 | NCBI WGS metagenome assembly MIZB01 (sample SAMN05440186, study PRJNA335308) | marine metagenome | isolation source: marine water
GCAAAAATGTACACTACCGACATGCTTAGAGGAGGGGCGTGGCCGAACGAGGAGAATATTTGTGCACGTGGTGGTGGCGATAAGGGATGAAAATATATAACACTCAAAGTAAAACTATTGAAGAATTCAAACCTGCTAAGAAAGAAGTAGGAATGTATGTATGTGGTCCGACTGTTTATTCTGAATCTCATTTAGGTCATGCGAAATCATACATTGCTTTTGATATATTGAGAAGATGGATAGAATACAATGGATATCTAGTAACGCATGTACAGAATATAACTGATGTGTCTGATGAAACGGCACAAACTGCTTTGAAATTTGGAAAGACTGAAAAGGAAATAACTGAAGAATATACAGAAAAATTCAAAACACAAATGAAAGCTTTGGGGAATTTAGAACCTCACTACACCCCGAAAGCATCAGAATATGTGGAAAAAATAGCTGAAATTACGAAGAATTTTCTAAATGGAGAAAAAGCCTATGAAACAGAAGAGGGAGTTTACTTGAAAGTTGAATCGAGAGACCATGGAAAGCTGTTAGGTAATAGTATAGATGAATCGATTGTTGAAATAGATGTTGATTCGGGGCCTAAAAGAAGTCCACACGATTTCATGCTATGGGGACCTGAACTAGCAGGAGGGGAAACTTGGAATATTGAAGGTTTGAAGCCTGGAAGACCTGGATGGCATTCGGAATGTGTAATGATGGCTTCAACTATACTAGAGATGCCCTTGGACATCCATTGTGGTGGTGTGGATCTGATATACCCGCATCATGAATCTGAAATAATTATTTCAGAATGTATATTTGAGAAAGAATATTGTAATTTTTGGGTGCATAATGGATTGATGGAAGATGCCGAAGGAAAATTATCGAAATCGGGAAAACAGAGATTGACACTTTCAGAGATATTTAAAAAAAATGAACCTATGCAAATGCGATTTTATCTACTTGAACACCGTTATCGTGAAAATACGCCTTTTGATATTGAATCTTTTGAAAATGCCTGTGAGGAGTATCGAGCGTTGAGTCGTGTAGCTAAAAAATCGATGACGTATGAAAAGAGAGAGATAAAATCGGCATTACTGGTTGAGATTCTAGAAAAAATAGAAAATAATATGGATGACGATTTGAATACACCTGCAGTTATAGAATTGATTAGAGAAGTTGATAGAATGGCTAAAGAAAGATTAGAAAATGAAAGTGAGATGGGACAAATATCATCAATATATTCCATATTCAAGAAAACATTGGGAATATTTCTATGATTGTTAAACAGATAAAGGTTGGACCGATGGAAAACTTCGCATATATCTTAGGTTGTGAAAAGAGTGGTGAAGCGGCGATTATAGATCCTGGTTTTGAGGCTGGAAAATTGTTAGAAATGGCTTCTGAATTGACGATGAAGGTTGTTGCTGTGATTAACACTCATGGACATAGAGATCATATAGCTGAAAATCGAGAAATTGTTAGTGAAACAGGAGCTAAAGTTATAGCGCACGAATTAGCGACATTTACCGTCGACCAGTATATAAAAGATAGAGAGAAGTTCAAGATAGGAGACTTAACAATAGAAACGGTACATACACCTGGGCATAGTCCTGATTCGGTCTGTTTCATAGTGAATGACGAAATTATATTCACAGGAGACACGCTATTCGTCTCGGAATGTGGAAGAACTGATTTACCTGGTGGAAGTAATGAAGATATGTACAATTCACTAGTTAAAATTATGAGAGAGATGCCGAATAATTTGCTAGTTTACCCAGGACATGACTATGGACCAGCTAAAACGTCCAAAATGGGAGATGAGAAGGTAAATAATTATACATTGAAAGAGAGAACTGAGGCTGAGTTTCTCAAATTTATGCTAAATTAATCTTGAAAATCTTCTAATAATTTTCTAGCCACTGGACCGTCTGTCAATTCTCTTTCAGATAACCACCCATACCATTCAATTCTAATTGAATAGTTTTCTTCTTTCTTAATAACTCCTAGAATCTTATCTTTAGGATATTTCTGACCATCTAATAGTAAACCATTTTCACCATATGCAGTTTTTCTAGGCATTGCAAGATAGGTTAAAGATAGAAGTAGAAGTGCGAACGAAAGTTTGAGATCTAAATCCTGTATCAAATCCATAATCAATAATAGAAATATAGAGAGTGGAATGAGAATTGCATTGATTCCTTTTTTACGTAATTCATCGAAAGGGTGGCATGTCTCCACTACATCACCATCCGATTCGGAACGGAATAGTAAAACGACATCGTAAATGAGTACGGTACCGAAAATGAGTTTGAGTAATAGTAAGATTTCCATTAAGACTCCATTAAATTTTCAACAAAAGACCATATGTTTGCATGTACTTCTTGAACTTCTAGACTGGCATCAATTATCTCGACATTTGGTTCGTTTTTCAATTTGAGGTACTGTTCCCGAACACGATTGAGAAAATCTTCTTTTTCGAATCTATCGGCATTGCCTTCTTTCAAAACACGTTTGACACCATCTTTAGCAGAGATGTCTAAAATCAGAACTAAAGTTGGTACGGGTGCGAAGCTATTATCGGTCCTTATTTGTTCCATCGAAAATCCACTTGCAGATTGATAAGCCATGGTTGAATAATAGTACCGATCCATAACTATAGTTTTTTCACTATTCAGAGCAGGTGCTATTTTTTCAGAAACGTGTTGCTTTCGATCTTTGACGAAAAGATCTAGTATCTCATCATGCTCTGCTTGAATCTCTTCGTTGAGAATTGAGCGTAATCTAAGACCGTGTGGGCTGTCTGTCGGTTCTCTTAACTTCAATGTATCGATACCGATACTTCGTAATTTATCAACTAATAAAGAAACCTGAGTAGATTTACCGCAACCATCTATCCCTTCTAAGACTATGAGCACAATAAGGCAATCCGAAGGGTATTAATTAGAGGAATCTCCAGATTGTTTTTTACTTATTTTCTGTTGATTGAATTCTAGATTCATATTTGGTCTAGCATACCAGACCATGTAACCGGAATATTGATTCTGATATCTATCTATGAGATAATTGCCCCTACCGTAATACTCATCTCCAATTTTCATCAGAACTGCTTTCATCTCTTTCCTCATAACAGGAGTTTGTTTGTCAGATGGTTCTTTCCAGACTGAGAATGGTATGCCTTTTTCCAAAGAAAGAGATACCATAAGATTATCGTTTTCAAAAAAGAGTCGATTTTGTCTATCTACATCATCTAGAGGATTTGTCACTTATCAGGTACGATAACGTAATGCTATAATAACCTAGTTACGGTAGACCATTATGGCTAGTTTCAAAGGATGGATAAAAGGAAAGAAAGTTCATCTTCTTTCGTGTGATAAGTGCGGTATGGAGGCTTGGACACCTATGGAAATTGAGAAACTTGAATCTTGCAAAAAATGCAATGAAGAGTAGATTAGACTAATTTTAATTTTCCATTTAGAAATGGATTGTGTATCTTTTCATCGCCGATAATCGTCGTTGGACCGTGTCCTGGGTAGACAATTGTACTATCAGGAAGAGGGAGAATCTTTTTCGTTATCGATTCGATAAGCTGAGCTGAATCACCTCCAGGAATATCAGTTCTACCTACTGAACGATAAAACAGAACATCTCCTCCGATTAAGATTTCTCCATCATAAAAGCACAATGAATCTGGACTGTGTCCTGGACAATGTAGAATTTCAAATGTCGAATCTCCGAGAGAAATCTGATCACCTTCATCTAGAAAGGAATCTGTACTGAATGGAATAGGCCGAGGGAGATTGAACATGTCTGCCTGGACATCTAAAGTAGTAAGGAAATCCTTTCCAGAAGAATGTATCTGTAAATCTAAATTGAGAGAATTTATTGCTTCAGAAGCGGAAGAAATATGATCCAAATGACAATGTGTTGCGATTAGATGTATGATTTTTAATCCCTTTTCTTTGGAATAAGTAAGAGTATCTTGAACTGAAGCACCCGGATCGAAAAAAATGGCATCACTAGTAGCTTCGTCGATGACCAGAGTTGTATTCATCTGAAATGGCCCTACTGGCCATTGAACTACCTTGAGACCCATGATTGAATATACCTAATGAGCCAGAGAACCCATCGGATCCCATGGTGGTAAAGCAATCGGTTTCGATTTGTATTGTTTCACTATTTTAGCTGGTAAATGCTTCTTGTGAATTACAACTTCATACATAAATTCATCAAACCAACTATCAGACATTATGTCGTATCCTTTCTTACCGTGATCTTCGCCCCAACTATTTTCGACGCGCCATTTGACCGGTTTTCTGTTTTTGATATCAACGCCTGTGAAAACCATAGCATGTGTCATGACACTATCGCCATAGTCGAGTCTCTCTGATTTAGTCATTGGAAAATCTGTACCGAAAAAGGTATCAAAATTGAATAAATCTAAATCCATAACGCCGAATTCACGACTGAAGTATTTGCCTACGTCACAGCCGAACCAAACGGGATCATCGGCTTTGATGGATTTGATTGAGTATTTTCTCAGTTCGTCACTTTCTAAATTCAGATACCTAATAATATTTCCATCGATTACATTCCCCAAATAATCGACAGTGTAAGTCTTGTTATAATCTGTTTGAGAACGGGGGTCATTAATCAAACAGACAAAATCATCTAGAACCGTTCCTACATGTTTATTGTAAAAACTCTTTGGAGTTAAATCTGTAAAGCGATGAAATTTATCTTTTTTATCTCTTATAGACCAATCGAATTTTTCAGGTGGCGTTCCTAGCATTATACATAGCATTTGAAAAATTGTAGAAAGCATCTCATCCTTCAGCTTCCTTAATTCAGAAAGTTTACTGCCTTTGGAGTGAGCCGTGCGTAAATCAAGAGCATAGCCTCTGAGTTTTCTAGTTAGAAGTTTATTCATTTGGGATGAATTACTACTGTGAAAACTTTCAGCCATTACGGATTTTGGAACGGCACCATATTTATTCAATAGATTGACGAACATATCCCATTGCCCGCCATCTTGAACTGGGCTGTATAGTAAATGTGAGACCAATCTACTGCTAACGTCTTTCTCAGATGTTTCTATTATATTTTCAAGAAAATAATTGGCCTTTTCTAGCTTATCGAAAAACATGAAATAATTTTGTGAAAATTCAAAATTTTTTAGTTTGTATTTGCGTCCAAGATAGATTCTAAGAAGATTTAATCCAGCAAATCCCCAACACCTACCACTACGCTTTTGATGTGAAGCTTTCATTTGACCGGATACGGTGTTTGAAAAGGTATGATCTATTTGTCTAAAGGCATCCCAATTCATTGATAGCTTTCTAACATTAACACGTGTGGCTGCATTTATTGAAACTTTAGCAGCATCATTAGAGTTGAGATTTTTTCTACAATTGTTAAGCGTAGCTTGTGATATGGACTTGCCCATACTAACGTAATAGAGTAATGATAATTAAGATTGAGTGCCACTAGAGAAATCGTAATTAGAATGTAAAAGAATGATACATGATGAAGTTAAGAGACTTTTTTTACCTAAAGATAAATTTAGATGTTTTCTCAAAGATGAGATTTCATCTTTACTCAGATCCGTATCATCGCCCAAAACAAAAGTAGATGGCAAGGGCGGAAATTTAGTTTCTCCATCTTCTGATAATAAAACGATAGGTTGTGGTAAAAAATCAAGAATTTCGGGGAGATCTTTGAGATGAACTGTTATGCCTGGACTTGTTTCAAAACTTTCTTCGATTTTTTTAGATTTGATTAATGCATTTCTGATTAATGCTGCAGTTGAACGTTCATCCGGATTTAGATATTTTATATTTTTACCAGAAAAATGAATTGAAAGTGGGTTATTTGGAGGACCTTTCAAAACGAGCCAAACATCAGTATCTTTTCTTATTCCGTGAGATTCGCATAAAGCTGATGTTACGCAGCGAGCTAGAATGTCCATTCTACCTGCACCTCCGCAGATATCATTCAATTTCCAATCTGCTGCAGTGTGGGCTCTGTGACCGATGATAATGAAATTCCTTTCCGCCATAAGACATGTCTTGAAGGGTCTATCGGGATAAAGTCTTTTGGTCACTATGATTTATATTGTGCAATAGATTGACCTCTGTGAGTGAAGAAGGGATAAATCTAGATTTTTTTAATAAAAATGGATTCGAAAGACAGCAGTGCATAGATTGTGAAAATTGGTTTTGGTCGATTAATAAACAGGAAAAATGTGGTGATGCCCCTTGTGTGGAATATTCTTTCTTTGATACGCCTTTGTTTGAAAAACCGATGAACTTGGATCAGATGAGAGAAGCTTATCTTTCATTCTTTGAAAAGAAAGGACATAGTAGAGTTGATAGGGCATCTGTAGTTGCTCGCTGGAGAGATGACATATATCTAAGTATAGCATCAATAGCTGTTTTTCAACCACATGTAACTAGTGGATTAGCGGTCCCTCCAGCGAATCCATTAACAATTTCACAACCATGTATTAGATTAAATGATTTAGAATCAGTTGGAAGGAGTGGAAGACACCTTACCACCTTCGAAATGATGGCCCATCATGCCTTTAACGAAGAAGAAACCATATATTGGAAAGAAAGAACGGTTGAATTATGTCATGAGCTTTACACATCCTTAGGAATGAGAAGTGAGGCCCTAACATACAAAGAAAACCCATGGGTTGGCGGGGGAAACGGTGGAGAAGCTCTTGAAGTATTAGGAGGTGGTTTAGAACTAGCTACATTAGTCTTCATGGATTTAGAAGAATCTAGTGATGGCGATATAGAGATGAAAGGAATTAAATTCAAAAAAATGTCGAGATCAATAGTTGATACTGGTTATGGTTTAGAAAGAATGGTTTGGGCATCCCAAGGAACGCCAACAGTTTACGAAGCTGTATTGCCTAAAACTATTGAATATTTAACTGAAAAAGCCGGCCTATCGAAAGAATTAAAAAACTCGAAAGAAATTATAGAGGAGAATGCAAAAGTTTGCGGACTATTATCTATAGACTATGGGGCCGATTTAACAGATTTAAGAATGAAAGTTCTAAACAGACTTGCCGAAAAGGGATATGACATTGAAATAGAAAAATTAACAAGAATTGTTGAACCTTTGGAAAAGGTATTTGCAGTTGCTGATCATGCACGTGCTTTGGCATTTATGTTTGGAGATGGAATAGTACCTAGTAATGTAAAAGCTGGATATCTTGCAAGAATGGTCGTTAGACGTACTCTTGTTTTACTTCGGGATTTAGGAATTGAAAAAGAATTATCGAATGTTGTAAAAATACAATTAGAAGATTTAAAAAATACATATCCTGAATTAAATGAAAGGAGAGAGCATATTATTTCACTAATTGATTTAGAAGAGAAAAAATTTGAAGAAACGTTAGAAAAGGGAAGAAGAGCCGTACAACGGACATTGCAAAAAGGTGAAATAAATTCTGAAAAATTAATTGAACTGTATGATTCGAAAGGATTACCTCCGGCAATTGTTAAAGAATTTGCTTTAGAACAGGGAAAAGATGTAGAGATACCTGATGGTTTTCTAGCTTTAGTAGCTGATCGACATAACGTAGTTGAGAAAAAAGAAAAGGAAGCAGAAAAAATACCTGAAATTGAATCGACGGAGTTATTATTTTATGCAAATCCTGAAGATAGAGAGTTTAGTGCTAAAGTTCTTTACTCAGATGATAAAAAAATTGCATTAGATAGTACGATATTTTATCCAGAAGGAGGGGGTCAACCGGCAGATAAAGGGAATTTTAGTTGGGAGGGTAAAAAATCTAAAGTAGTGAATGTACAAAAGATAGGTGATATTGTAATTCATGAATTAGAAGGGGAAATACCTAAAGTAGGAACAACTGTAATTGGAAAAATAGATGGCAAATATCGCGATTCCCTTAGTAAGCATCATAGTGCAACACACATCGTTGGAGCTGCTGCAAGGAAAATATTAGGCCTTCATGTATGGCAAACTGGAGCTCAAAAAGAAGCAACTAAGGCAAGATTGGACATTACACATCATGAACGTTTAGATGTAGAAACGCTTAATGAAATTGAAAGATGTGCAAATCAAACCATTATGAATGATTATGAAATTATTTCAAAATTTTTACCTAGAAGTGAAGCAGATAAAAAATATGGAATAACTTTGTATCAAGGTGGGGCACCAAAATACAAAGATATTAGAATTGTAGAAATACCGAACATAGATGCACAAGCGTGTGCAGGAACGCATGTAAAAAGTACTGGAATAGTGAAGGCCGTTAAACTTATGAAAAGTGAGCGGATTCAAGATGGTGTGGAAAGACTCGAATTTGTTGCAGGAGAGGAAGCTCTTGAGGCCGCAAGAAAAGAAAGAATTATACTAGAAGAAGCTGCGAATATACTAAATGTTGCGAAAGAAAACGTACCTGAAACGGTGGAAAAATTTGTGAAAGAATGGAAAGAAATGAGAAGTTTAGTAAGTAAATTAGAAAAACAGATTGCAGATATGAAATCTGGAGATATTTTATTTGAAAAAATAGGTTCGTTTAAAATATATTCTAAGGAATTAGGAAACGCAACAGTACCTGAAATGCAAAAATTATCTAAGAAGCTGTGTGAAGAGAATGATTCTATTGTTTTACTAACTAGTGTTGATGGGGGAAATGGAAGCCTCATATTATCTAGAGCAGACAATGTTGACATTAATTGTAACGATATCGTTAAAGAAATTTCTGAAAAATTGGAAGGTAGGGGTGGTGGATCTCCGATGTATGCTCAAAGCACATATCCAAAAAATAAAATTAAAGAAGCTGCTAAAGATATTCTGAATAAAATAAAGAACGAAATTAATTAATTCAATGATTGGACCATTATACAAGAATCTGTAAGGCTGTGTATATTTTCTAAAGTAGATAGCCAATCTTTTAACTCTTTACTTTCGGAACCTGGTTGAAACCAGAGATATTGAAAACCTAATTGAAATGCTTCTTTGGCGATAGACAACGCGACTTTTGGAGGTACTACGAAATTTACAATACTTTCGTTATTTGGTAATTCAGATAATGAGGAGTATACTTTATCCCCTTCAATGAATTTCTCTTTGGGATTGATTGGAAAAACTTTGAAACCTTTAGAACGTAAATCTTTGTAAATTTGATTACCGAATTTTTCTGAATTATTGGACGCTCCGACTATTGCTATTGAGGCGTTACTATCTTGAAGTTTTTTTAGGACCATATTATCTAGGTGGGAATTTGTATCCGGGTTTTCCATTTTTCTTAAGGAAAATAGATGCTGTAAATGGTTTATTATTTTTAGATGTGAAATCTTCAAATGGTCCGACTTCACCTCTAGCAATCAATATCGCAGCCTCGGAACGAGTTAATTCTCTTTTACACAGAGTCCTTGGAATTTCTATATTACAGCCTTTATCATTTGATTCTGCACTAAAATGTGTGGGTGTTTCTACAATACCTACGTCAGTTGAAGGACAATTTGCAACAACACCGGGTGACACGTCATACTGGATGAGAGATGCTTGACGTGAATTCGTTCTTGGTGGAAATTCATAACCTATTCTTCCATTATCTTTCAAAGTAATAAAAGCAGAAAATGGTTTTCCATAGCGACTTATGAAACCTTCAAGTGCGGGTGTTTTTCTATTTGAAATGAGGTGTTGTAATTCATCCCGTGACATTTTCCTTTTGTTAATCTCTCTTGGAATTTCTAATTTACAAGAATCAGTTGTACAAACAATATGAGTAGGCGTTTCCTGTGCTTTTCCTTCACCGCATAAAGAACAAGAACCTAAAGATTCTTGATTTACAGATTGTGGTGCCAAATCAGAAGAAGTGCTTGCAACAGAAATGCCTTCTTTTGTGATAGAAACAGTTGCTGTATATTCATTATCATTTTGACCGAAGAACCCGTGTAAATCTTCTATTTTTGTGTCAGACAATAGTCTAGAAACTGTATTACGATCGAAATATCTACCTGAAGAATCTTTCCAAATTATAAAGCTGCATTGTTCGCATTTATAGAATAATGCTGTTTCTTCTACTTCTCCTTGAGAACATTGACAAGATGCAACGGGCGATGCATCTGAATAAAGTTCTTGAGCTTTATAAGTATCCATGGAAGAGGCCATTTCTGTAGTTTTATTGATTACCTCGTCCATATAGATAGAACGTGCAATGTTTCCTTGTTGTACATCCCTAAGCGTAGATTCCATTTCTCCAGTCAATAAGGGTGAAGTAAGCCATTCTACTGGGACTCTTCTAAGTGTTTCTATTAATCTTATACCTCTAAAAGTAGCTCTAAAGGTATTACCTCTTAGCCTAGAAATATATTGGCGGTTGATTAGTTTTTCAATAGTATCTGCACGTGTTGCTGGCGTACCTAATCCTTTTGTTGATTTTAAAACGTCCCTCAAACTTTCATCTTCGATATCTTTTCCTGCACCTTCCATACGTGCCAAAAGAGCAGCTTCGGTGAAACGTCCTTTTGGTTTTGTTAGACCTTCTTCGAAATCATGATTAGAGAAAGTACCTATGTGCTCCTCTGATGATAGAATTTTCCAAGGGTCGAAATCCTGTTTAGGAGGGAATAAAGCCCTCCAACCAACTTCTTCTAGTTTCTTCTGTCTGGCTATAAATCTTTGATTTTCTTTGGTTGCAATTCTAGTTGTATTAATCCAAACAGAACGTTGATGAAACGCGGCTAAAAACTGTTTACATATTAAAATAAATAAACTAGTTTCGTCTTTGTTTAAATTTGAAGAGAGAACGCCTGTTGGAATTATGGCAAAGTGATCTGAGACTTTGTTATCATCATATATTCTGGCCTCATTTTGCAATCCATTATCGATTAATCTTGTGGCGTGAACCCCTAAAGAAGTATGAGGTACTAATGAATTGATAATATTCTGCACTTGTTCCCTCATTGCATTAGGAAGATGACGAGAATCCGTTCTAGGATACGTAATCGCTTTTTGAGATTCGTAAAGAGATTGGGCAACGCTTAGTGTTTTTTTAGAAGGCCAGCTCCACATTCTGTTTGCAGTTTTTTGCAAAGTGGTCAAATCGAATGGTAACGGAGGATTCTCATTTCTATTTTTTCTTTCTTCGATGACGGTGACGTTACTATCGGACGATAAAATTGATTTTAAGGTTGAACGTTCTTCATCGGTAAAAATTAATTGTTTGTCGGCGCCTTCATCATTGCCTTTACCTTCCCAAAAAGCAACCCATGATTCATTATCTAGATTAACATTTACATTTAATTTCCAAAATGGCTTTGGAATATGTGATAAAATAGATAGTTCATGATCAGTAACTATGGCGAGTGTTGCTGTTTGAACTCGACCAACGGACCACGCAGGTTGACCGGCTCGTTTTTTGTTCTGTCTGAGACGGACTGTGCACGCCCTTGTACCATTCATACCGATTAACCAATCTGCTTCTGCACGGCAATCGGCAGCATCCCTTAACGGATGCATTTCTTCACCCGATTTTAAATTTTGAAACGCATCTCTAATAGAATCTAGCGTCATAGATTGAAGCCATAAACGCTTGTACGGTTTGGCAGTACGTGAATGGCGGTAAATTTCTTGAAAAATACGTTCCCCTTCACGTGCAGCGTCGCACGCATTAATTATAGAATCTACATCATCGCGTTTAATTAATGACAATATTGTTGATAATTGTTTTTTTCTTCCTTTATCTTTATATGATTTTGATTTGAAGGTTTCTGGAATAATGGGCAAAGTTTTCATAGACCATTTTTTCCATTCTTCTTTGTAATCTTCAGGAGGAACTAATTCTAACATGTGTCCAATTGCCCAAGTGACTAAATAATCACTGGATTCGAACCATCCATCCTTTTTGTCTAACCCCCCTAAAGCGTTAGAGATATCAGCAGCAACGCTCGGCTTCTCAGAAATTATGACTTGGGGCATGAACGGGTAATTTGTCAAAACGTACAACTTAAAACTTTCTGCTGCCTATTTTGAAACCGGGGGACGTAGTCCCCCGAAAGAAACGAATAAAAAAAGTGATAAGATAAAAGGTGTAAACGGCGCGGGATTAATTCTTAAGTGGACTCTAAATTAATACAAAATCATGGAGCAAACGGTTTTTGGTGAAGAATTCGAAAAGAAAGATACAACTGTCGAAGAAATAAAGAAAACTGAAAAAGTGAAGAAGCCGAAAAAGAAAACGCGAACGGGTAAAAATAAAACTGCTGATAAACTTAGGGAAATTCCGATATCGGAATTCTTTGAAAAAAATAGACACATATTGGGATTTGACAATCCTGCACATTCGTTAATAACTTCTGTAAAAGAAGGAGTAGACAACAGTTTAGATGCTTGTGAACAAGGTGGTATTTTGCCTGAAATTATTGTAAAAATAAATAAAATAGAAGGAGAAGAATTGAAAATTTCTATTGAAGATAATGGTCCAGGAATAATAGAAAAGGAGATTCCTAATGTTTTTGGTAGACTATTATACGGATCGAGATTTGGAAGTGGGAAACAATCTAGAGGTCAACAAGGGATTGGGATTTCGGCAGCCATAATGTATGGGCAATTAACGACAGGAAGGTCGGCCGAGGTGATTTCGAAAGTAAGGGATGAAGAATGCGCTACAAAAATAACAATGAAATTAGATATTAGAAAAAATAGAGGGATTGTAGACAGTGCATTAACCAAAAAAATTGTTTGGAGAGATGAAAATAAAATTGATGAATTTGGAGTATTGGAAGAGAAGATGAGTGGTACAAAAATTGAATTCGCCTTGAAAGGTAAATATCGAGAAGGACGGCCGTCTGTTTTTGAATATATCCGATCTACGGCCATTGTAAATCCTCATGCAACTGTTATTTTTTATGATCCTTCAGGTAAGAAAACTGAATTTGAAAGGATTAGTGATGAAAAACCTGAAGTTCCAAAAACTAGTATGAAACCTCACCCAAAGGGAGTTGAATTGGGCCAATTAATGAGAATGGCGCATGAAACCAGTAGTAGTAGAGTGAGTGAATTTCTAAAGAATGATTTTTCATCTTTAGGAAAACGTAGTATTGAAAATATTTTAGAAAAATCAAACATAGATTCCATAGTGAGACCTGGTGATTTGAGTAGGGGGGAAGCAAAAAATATATTGCAAACATTTCAAGAAACGTCACTAAGAGGGCCGGCTAGCGATACGTTGATACCTATAGGTGAAAAATTAATTAAACTCGGCCTTAAGAATGTGTTAGAAGAAATACGACCTGAATTTTATACAGCTCCGGTGAGTAGAAAACCTTCTGTTTTTGCTGGAACCCCTTTCATAGTTGAAGTTGGAATGGTTTATGGAGGGAATATACCAAAAGACCAATCTGTTAAAATTTTGAGATTTGCAAATCGTGTTCCTTTACTTTATCAAGCAGGTGGGTGTGCAATTACAAAAGCAATACAGAATGTTAATTGGAGACAATATGGATTAGAACAAAGAGGAGGAAGGGGGACGCCTAATGGGCCTGTAGTGATTTTAGTACATGTAGCATCTACGAACATTCCTTTTACCTCTGAAGCGAAAGAAGCCATAGCCAATATACCTGAAATAGATAAAGAAATAAAATTAGCATTGAGGAGTAATGCAAAATTATTGAAAAGACATCTTAGGAAACAGAAAAAAAGAGAAAAATTGAGTGAGAAATTTGAATTAGTGCAGAAAGTACTTCCTGCAATGGCAGAAAAAACGTCTGCTTTACTCGGGATGCCTGTTCCGAATTTAGACAAAGTTGTTGCAGAAATAATGGATGTTGTTTTGATAGAAGAAGAAATAAAGAAAGAAAGAAATCAAGTTAGTGTTGAAATTAAAGTTACTAATTATAGGAAACGTTCAGCGAATTTTAAGATGAGAATAGGTGTGCCTAATTATGAAGTAGAAGAAGCGATGCCTAGACCAGGAAAAAGAGATGGGAGATACATAATATGGAGTGTAGGATTGCCGAGTACGGAAACTTCAGAATATAGATTTAAAATTGAATTAAAAGATAGTAAAGAATATGAAGGTATAGAAATTTGGACAGAAAAAATAGATAGTAAATATGTGATTGGAGGGGAAACGTGGACAGGCGCACCAATTGATAATTAATGAGGATGGAGCCACCGGCGGGATTTGAACCCGCGGCCTATACCTTACCAAGGTATCGATCTACCAGACTGAGCTACGGTGGCCTATCGTATTTAGAAAGTGGGGGTAAATAGAGTTTATTAAAGTATAGGAAAGTGATAAAACCAACGCGCATACTAGGTCTGTGACTAACGCGAATGATAGTATGGTAAAATATATAGATAATAGACACGAAAAACATGAAGTATTAGAGGATTTTAACGTAGCAATCAGTGAATGGTTTAACGAAAAATTTGAAGAATTAACACCTCCGCAATCATATGCAGTGCCGATAATTAAAAGAAATGAAAATGTATTAGTGTCGAGTCCTACTGGTTCTGGAAAAACGTTGACTGCTTTTTTAAGTATTATAAATGACTTATATGAAACGCATGAAAAAGAAGGTTTGGAAAATGGAATTCATGCAATTTATATTTCTCCGTTAAAGGCTCTTGCAAATGACATAAATAGAAATCTTAAAGAGCCTTTATCTGAAATAGAAGAATTAGCAGCTAGACGAAATTATGATGTCCCGAAAATAGAAGTTGGTGTTAGATCTGGAGATACTACCGTTAGTGAAAGAGCGAAGATGTCTAGAAAACCACCTCATATATTGATTACGACGCCAGAGAGTTTGGGATTACTGATTTCATCAACTAAATTTAAAGAGCATATGAGAAAACTTAGATACATAATAATAGATGAGATACATGACCTTGCGAATAATAAAAGAGGAACCCATTTATCACTTTCAATAGAAAGATTGAATGCACTATTAGAAAAAGAACCTACCAGAATTGGGCTTTCTGCAACTCAAGCTCCGATAGAAACTATTGCAAATTTCCTAGGAGGGTATGAACAAAGAAAGCCTAGACCTGTAAATATAGTAGATATTAAAGAAAGAAAGAAATTAGATTTGAAGGTAATATCTCCTGTTGATGATTTAACTGAAGTATCTACCGAACTTGTTCGTAAAAAAATGTATGATAGATTAGCCGAATTAGTTAAAGATCATAGAACGACGTTAATATTTACGAATACTAGGGCAGCTACGGAATCTGTAGGTTTAGAGCTTAAACAAAGGGGATTGGAGCGTGTAGCTGCGCACCATGGATCATTATCTAAAGAAATTCGTCTAGAAGTAGAACAAGAATTGAAAGAAGGGAAAATGGATGCAGTAGTAACGTCCACATCTTTGGAGCTAGGTATAGATATAGGATTTGTAGATTTAGTGGTGCAAATAGGTTCTCCTAAATCGATTGCAAAGGGTTTACAACGAATTGGTAGAGCAGGGCATGCAATAAAACAGATATCTAAAGGTAGGTTATTGGTTTGTGATCCTGATGATTTGATTGAATGTGCGGTATTAGTTAGATCGGCATATGATGGAATAATCGACAGAGTATCTATTCCTGAATGTCCGAAAGATGTGTTAGCGCAATGTATAGTGGGTATGTCCTTAGAAAGAGAATGGAATATTAATGAAGCTTTTGAGGTGATTAAAGGCTCGTATCCCTACAGAAATATAGAACGAAAGGAGTATGACGAAATTATTGATTTTCTAGGAAGCGAACGAATGTCTGAACATGGAATATATCCGAAAATATGGTTAGATATTGAAGAAAATACGTTTGGAGTGAAAAGAGGGACGCGCCAAATATATAATATGAATATTGGAACCATACCTCAAGAAATTAATTACAGAGTTGTTCTTGAAGGAAGGGGGACGAATATAGGGAATCTTTCTGAGAAATTTGTGGAGAAATTGAATAGAAATGATATTTTTGTTTTGGGTGGAAGAACTTACCAATACATACAAACTGAAGGAACCAGAGTTAATGTAAAAGATGGATTAGGAAGAAAACCAACCATTCCTTCTTGGTCTGGAGAAACGCTACCTAGATCTTTTGATTTGAGTGAAGCTGTGGGAAGATTTAGAGGCGAAATATCTGATAAAATAGAAGAGATGGGTGATGAAATAGAAGAAATGGATGAAGATTTAGAAAAATGGCTATCGGAAAAATACCGGATTGATTCTGGTTCATCTAAGACTATAATTTCTCATTTGAGAGAACAGAAAAGAATGTGTAAATTTATACCTTCTGATAAAAAATTGATGTTGGAAGGATATATAGACAATAGAAGTAGAAAGTGTATAATTTTTCATTTCCCGTTTGGACGAAGAGTAAACGAAGCAATGTCTCATGCGCTTGCATATGAGCTTGGAAGAAAAATGGAAAGTAATATTGGAGTGACACTGAATGATGATTCTTTTATGTTAACAATGCCCAAAGGCATAGAAATCAAAGAAGTTGAAAAGATAATTAAAGATTGTGAATTGAAAACGACTGTTAGAAGAGCTATAAGTAAAAGTGAATTATTTGCCCAAAGATTTAGACATTGTGCAAATAGATCATTTATGGTATTGAAAAATTACAAAGGTAGAGAGATTTCACTCCCTAGACAGCAACTTCGAACTTCCCAAGTTTTGGAAGCTTTAAATGAAATAGAAACGTTTCCAATACTGGATGAGGCATATAGGGAAATAATGTATGATGCATTTGATTTGAAAAATGCACAAAATATAATTAATGAATTGAAAAATGGAGAAAGAGAAGTAGAGATAAGAGATTATTCAATAACACCCACCCCGTTTGCTCATGGAGTCATACTAGCGGGACTTACCGATATAGTTCTGATGGAAGATAGATCTGCACTTCTTAGAGAATTACACGACGTAGTTCTGAAGAAAGTTGTTGAGAAAGATGGAAAGCTGAAAGCTAGATTTGAAAAGAGTACCGTAGAAAGTTACTTCAATGAAAAAAGACCTAGTATAGAAGGGAAAAAGAGTTTGATAGAAGCAATACGAAATTGCGGTGGGATAAATCTTTTTGGAAGTGGAGAAAATTTAGTGTATAAAATATCCGAAGTTAAACCTACAGAGATAAAGGAAATATGTGAAGAAGCGATTAAGGACGGTGTTTTAGAATCTGTTTGGACAGGAAAAAAAGAAATTACATACACAACTCCGGAAAATGTATCCAAATATAGAACAGTATATGCTAAAACAATAAAAATGAATAAAGAAATAAAAGATAGTTTACAAAGAATCAAGAATGGTAAAAAACGAATTAAAAAGGAAATTATTTCAGAATTGGAAAGTGCATATTTAATCAAAAGATTATATGATGGAACGCCGATATATCGAGAACTTCCTTTAGAAAGTTCATATGAAAAATCTTTGGATTGGTTATTGAAAATGATAATAGGAAATAAAGGACCTATGACTGTAGATGAAATATCTATATCGTTAAACATACCTGAAAAAATAATTGAACAAAGTTTGTATGAATTAGAAGAACGAGGTGCAGTACAAGGAAGTGATTTTACTTTAGGAAATCAAAAAACCCAATACTTACTAGCTGAAGATATAATATACTTAGAAGCTCAAACAAATAGTAAATTAGAAGTCGTAACGGAAAGAAAATTAAGAATATATCTTGATAATAAAATGTTTAAGAAACATAATAATATTAAAGAATTTTTTAATAATTATGGCGAAATAAGTTCGGCTCGTTATGCATATTACAGATTGAAAAGTGAAAATTTGAAAGAATGGTGGGAAATGATTGAAACCGGACAAGTACTTCAAGGTAGATTTAGAGCTGGAAAATTGAGTTATTGCCCCATAAACAGAGTAGGTATGTATCAAAAATTATACAAACGAGAAGTAAGGGGGACGATACAGAACAATATTTTAGAATTAATGAATTATAGTAAGCCATTAACTAAAACTGAAATGGCTAAACGATTGGAAACATCTACAGAAAAAATAGAGCCTGCTTTGAGAGATCTAGAAGAGAGTTTGCAAATACAAAGACATATTAAAGAAAGAAATAGAAGCTTGTGGACAACGCAAAATAAATATAGTATCTTACCTGAATACGATGCTGATGAAAATGCAGCAGATGACTTAGTATTGCAAGTTATTGGAGCTTTTGGACCGTTACCCTTATTAGAAATAAAAAGAGAAACTGGTTTGCCGCTAACCAGTTTAAAAAATATAATAGAAAATAAACAAAATGAAGGAATGCTCTCGAAAATTGTTGTCGCGAGTTCTACTAGGCAATTCATGTATGTGTTGTCTAAAGAAATTGGAAAAATTAATAAAGAAAATAAGGAAATTAAAACGAGAGTACTTGGATGGAGAGATCCGTATATGGTTCATGTTAAGAAAGAAGCATATGCAAAATATGGAGAAGAATGGACACACCCGATAATACGAGGAGGAGATTTGGTAGGATACCTAGAGGCTTGGCCTATGTCTGGACTTTTAGATATAAGAGAAATAGTTCTAGATGATTGGGAAATATTGGAAGAAGTTATTCAAGCTATCAAAGAGCATGCTGGATACTTGAAAGAATTTCATAATGATTTGATAAGAATAAAAGTAATAAATGGGAAGGAAATTAAAGATGTACCGACAAACATTACCGATATTTTAATTAAGAATGGATACAGTAAAATAAGAAATTGGCTAGTGAGTGGTCCGATAATTGATGTTGAATTTAATGAAGAAGAAGTGAACGGATATTTATTATGGAATCAACATATCCATCCAAAAAATAGATTCAAAACGGCGAAAGAAGTTTTTTCTAAATTTGGAGGCGTTCGATCTGAATTTGAATTATCTTTAAGAGTAAATGGAAGATGGTCCCATCCGAAAGATTATAGTGATGAAATGGAAATAGTAAGAGGAAATATGATACCGTCATATTCAACATATTGTACACTAGAAGATGCAATGATATACAGAGATGCACGCAATATTTCCAAAGAAGAGGGGGACGAAATAATTATAACTCATGCAAACTCGAAGGATGGACTTCCGAAAGATGAATTGATGAAAAGAAGTGGGTTAGACCCTGTTACGTTTAAAGCTAGAATAGATCGTTTATACAGAAGCTTACACGTTGTTAGAACTCCTCGAGGATATTATAGAGCCTTACCTCCAGAAAGAGTTATGGAAAGGGGAGAAGCGCGCTACTTTATTGTTCGTAGAATTGTAGAAAATTATGGCATGGTATCTGCAGAGAATTTGGGACATGTACTAAAGGGCGAAATGCCGATGTCAGAAATAAGAAGTATTTTGTACCGTTTAGTAGAAGAAAACGAATTAACAAAAGGGTTTATGTGGAAAAATAATGAAATGCTCGTGTGGTGCCTTAAAAAAGATTTGAAAAAAATTAAAGGAAAGGAATTCAAAGGAAGCTTTGTATTGCATGCAACTGACAGGTTGTCTCAATATTTATCCGAAAATATTAAACAAAAATATGGATTGGGCACGTGTCATAGTGTTTTCAATGGATCTAAATGTACAGGAGTTTTCAAAGTACGAAGAAGTGGAAAGGAAATGACTGTAACACATTTCATAGGTGAAAGACATGAAAGATACGTGATAGAAGCGTGGGCTAGGCAGTTGCATTTTGGCTTAGAATGGAATTTAAAACATGAAGAAACTGTGGAAATTAATTAAAGGATTTGTAAATTAAATCCGGTAATGATTCATGTATTTGATATGCCGTATCTTCATTTATGAGGTTGTTTTCGAGACTGATTTTAGTACGCTTAGGAACGGTTTTTGGACCTAAAACAGCACCAGGTCTGTTGGGGTCATCTAGATAATCCGTTTCCATCATGAATGGTAAGTTTAATTGAGCGGAAGCGTTTATATTAGATTTAGAAGCTAAAATTGAAACATGTAACCCGTAGCTATTTTCTAAGGCGGCAGGACCACCATAATGTTTAACGAGTTTGTTCTTTGGAAATGAAGATTTGTCTGCTATCGAAGCTAAATCTTTCATTACGGAAGAATCGGCAGATTCGGTGTGAAGTACTACAGCAGCATCCACCTCCTTTGCTATTTGAAGTGAATGAAATAATGTTTTATTCGAAAAATTCCACATATTGTTTTCAACTGGGAAATGGGGACGTCCCAGCTCACCCAAGCCTACCAATACATTTTCAGAAACTAAATTAGAACAATAAGATACACAGTCTAAATACAGTTCTTGTGCTTTGTCTAAAGATAGTTTTTCAGATAATTTCAAAAGTTCAATTGGGTGTGGTGCTGCAACAACTGCGACTTTGGCACCTTCTTCTCTGGCTTTTTTAGCTAATGTTAAAGTTGTATTGACATCCTCTATAAAACCGTTTAAAGTGAACCAAGATGAATATGGTTTATGGACTAAAACTAAACGTGTGCCGCCAGCTTTCATAAACTCTCGAACGGCCAAATCTTGCCTGCCTCTTGGATCCAGATGAAAATGATTATCAGTTATATTCATAGATATAGATGGCGATGATATGATTAATATATATCTGGCGGTAAGGATTAAAACATGGTTAGGGTGAGGCAGTAACAAAAAGGTGATTAATATGAAGTTTAGAGCTACTTTGGTAATTGCACTTTTACTAATTGGATTTTCTCCAATTGTGAGTAATTCTAGTGCGGAATCTGCCTACGAATTTGACACCATGGGAAATCCAGAAGTGCATACCGGACCGGGTGGTAAAGGATATATTAATTTTAAATTGAATAATGAAGATAATACCCAGAATGGGGCTTTTAAATTTGAAGTGAATGTAAACAGAGATGCTCTTTTAGACGAGGGAATTAATCTATATTGGGAACATACTGGAGATAACGGTGGAACGGATATATCGGCTCAGAATAAAACTGAATTCACTAGACAAATTGCAGCAACGCTTACAGTTAGATACATAAATTTGACTATCGAAGGATTGGATAACGCAGAACCTGGGAGTTTTGAAATAGAGATTATAGCAACACATACAGACCAAGACGAACCTGAAGATGGACCATATAGTGAATGGATAACTGTAGTTATTGATGAAACGTACGGAATTGAATTATCAATGGCACAAGGAAGTGTTATTGAAACAGATGGAAACGGTTCTGTCGACCAAGGATCTCAAGCACTATACATGGTGAAGGTCAAAAATACAGGAAATGCTGATGATGATATAACTTTAGAACTGCAAGATTATGAATGGGAATCTGGCATATCTCCTGAAGGAACTGGTGGCGTAGGTGGTGAAACTTATTCTGTAGAAATAGATGCTTTTGAAAGTGTAGTAGTTCAAGTTAAAGTTAGTACGGTGGGTGAAAATGTTGAATTTGGAGAGTACGATAATTTAACTTTAATTGCCACATCTGGAAACAATGATGAAATAACAACAAATATGAATTTCACTACAGTAGTACGTGTTCGTGGAGGTGTGGATTTAGATGTGAGTCCAGCCACCATACAGAGAGAACCCCGAGATGATGGTTCTTTTGCACCTGTAAATTTTAATTTTGATATTTTCAATAAATGGTCTGAAGAAGTAACTGTAGAATTAGTTGTAAGCGACATAGCAATAGGATGGGATACTCCTGAAGATCAAAGTATTACCGTGCAAGAATTTACGGAAGAATCTGTAACTATGACGATAACCCCTCAAGAAGATACTGTGCCTGGAAGTTATAGTATTAAATTCAATGCGAGTGTGAGTGGAGAGAGTGATACTAATTCTGCTGAAGTAATTGCAACAATTGTAATTAAGGGAGATTATAACATATATATTTCAACAACTAGTAGTGAAATACTAATAAGTGCAAATAAGGATGAAGCTCTGCAATCATATATTAAAGTTGAAAATCGAGGAGGCTCTACAGATATAGTTTCATTCTCGTATTTTGCTGGCCCTGGATGGGATACCAATACGTGGACTATTGAATTTTCTGGAGATATGTCATTGGAAGCGGGAGAAGAGAAATGGGTGAATATTATTGTTCGAGCTCCTGAAGGTTCTGAAACTCAAGAAGCCACCCTAACCATTGTAGCGACATCTTTAGGTTCTCAAGGAAGTTTTACATCTGAAACGACTATTGATTTTCGAGTCTCGTCGGGTTTGACTGATGAAACGCCTGAAGAAACTACTATAGGTGGATCTAGTTATCCTAGTTGGCTACCATTAGTAATAGTGGGCACTGTACTTTTAGCAGGGATAGGAGGGTCTTCTGTTTACTTCCTAAAACAAAAATCAAAGGGTGCTGCTAATCAGGAGTTTGACCAAGGAATGACGGCCCCATCTGACTTTGCAACTGATACTGGAGACGAATGGGGAGATATACCGGCAGATTATGATTCTGGAGCAGCTGCACCGGCAATGGATATGCCTGATGGAGGTGGAGTGACTGTGAATTGTAGTGGATGTCAAACTCCTTTGAATATTACTGATCCAAGAAGACCGATATCTGTGCAGTGTCCATCATGTGCAGCTACCATAACATTAGAAGATGAACAAGCGGCACCGGCACCAGAGACACCGGCTTCCGAACAAGGAGTTACTGTAGCGTGTCCAACTTGTCAAACACAACTTATGGTTAGTGATCCAACAAGACCAATAACTGTAGCTTGCCCTGGGTGCCAAACGCAACTTAGATTGGATTAAAGCAGGCGTGGTCTAGTCTGGCATGACTAGGGGTTTCCAACCCCTCAACCTGGGTTCAAATCCCAGCGCCTGCACCATATTTACACAAAAAGGAAGAAAAAAAGAAGATGGGTGAATGTTAAATATGAGTAAATATGAAACTACATATGAGAGGTAGCTTTGCCATACTGGTTGGACTGCTAATTTTCACTGCTGGATGTATAGACGAGGAAAAACCTCCTAACAACCCTCCTGAAGCAAAAATCAGTATAGCGGGAGGGAACGGCCCTTTTGAAACCAATACAGAAATACAGTTTTCAGGCGAAGATTCTACTGATGAAGATGGCGATACTTTGGAATATTGGTGGGATTTTGATCCGAATGAAGATGCTAATGGCAATGGCGTAACAAATGATGATCGAGACAGAGTTGGAAAGAATGTTGTGTGGACATACTATGATGAAAGTGTTTATGTCGTTAGACTAACAGTAAGTGATGGAATTGACCAAGATTCAGTAGATAAAACTATTACTGTGAATGAACCTGAAAATGCTCCAGTTGCTGTAGTGGATACTTTAGATGGAAATGATCGTGGTGTAGCGCATCCTAATGACCCTGTATATTTTGAGTTTACAGCGGAAGAATCGACAGCTGGTGATGGTGAAATAATAAAATATGAATGGGATTTTTCATACGAATCTGGTGATGGATTTCAAAGTGAAGAAGAAACACAAACAGCTGAAATTGAATACGGGTTTGCTGAAGGAGGTGTTTATTGGGTATATCTAAAAATTACTAATGATCAAGGTGAAACTGATACAACTGGTAGCCGAGATGCGATTAAAATATATGTCAATTATAATGCAACGATAGAAGGAGAAGTCAAGGACACAGATGGAGATAATGACCCAGAATATACTATGCCCATTAATAGCTGGGGAGTTCAAAAAGTAGAAGTGACTCTCAAATATAATGCAGGAAATTCACATGGAAATGATTTAGATATTTGGCTTTATTTCCCTAATGGAACTGCATGTGGAACCGAAGAAGATGATGAGGGTGTTTGTTATTGGGAGAACCATGACGAAGAAAATACAACACAGATTTACCATTTGAAAATTGATTATTGGATGGGAAAATTTGATGATGAAGAAGAATTAGGTGAATGGACAATAGAGATTAGACATGAAAGATCGACTTGGGCAACTGAAGTGCCATTTGAACTTTGGTTTGACATATATTATTATGATGATTAATCTGATAATATAACTGAGCTGCGAGATTGACCATCTAAAAGAATTTTGAGAGGATTTTTAAGTTGAATGTGATTAACTTGACCAGAACGTTCTATTTTTTGATTATTTAACCAATTCCAATCTAAGATATCGTCACTTTCAGATAGAGTGATATACCCCACATTGAAAGAAATTATATTTTGGAAAAAGTGAGCTCCTTGAGAAGGATCTACTGGGATATCGGCCAAAGGGCATTCAACAATAGTTCGTGCACCTGATATTTGGCCCCATTTAACTGGAATTCCAAGCCATGGATCAGAGGAACCCCAACGACCAGGGCCTATGAGTAAGTAAGGACGTCCGTCGCTGATTAGTTTTTTATTGATTTTTTCCAAAACTTTAGGAACTTTATCAGAAAGGGATCTATCGAAAGTTGTTGGATCTATGAAAACAATATCTCGAATATGCTCTATACTTCCAGAACCTAAAGAATTAGTAGAACGTAAAATAATATTACCATCTATATTTTCAAAATCTGAATCAGCTATTGCAGTTTCTAAAACTAAAGGACGGGCCTGTAAGAAAATGAATTCTTGAATATCTGATGTAATATCTACATTAGCAGCAAATTCGATTTCGACGGGATTGCCCATACTCTCTTCTCCTATTTTTAAAAATGTGTTAATAATATCAGAAAATGGAAAATTATTATCTTTCAAAATCCCAGAAAATGAAACTATAGGAATACCTTCTCGTGAAAGACCGTCATATATTGCATTATTTTCAGGAGAATAAATTGAACCTATTGAGTGAAGTTGCATATCTTCTTTTGCTCTTTCGATTTTGAGTTTTGTTAAAGAATGTTCTGGATTTGTATTAATGTCTTGAATTTCTTTTGAAGTATCTACTGCCCAGAAATGAGATTGAGAAGCGCGCACATATTCATCTGGTTCTGAAGGACGATATGAAGATTTTGGATGAGATGGAGAAAATCTGAAAACTTTTTCACCTTCCACTACCGCTTTACCTAAACCGAGAGCGGCTGAAACTACACCTTCCTCCGGTTTCATACTGCCTATTGGATAATGATTATAGGAACGTGCCACGCCAGATATTGTAGGATAATAGGCGCCGTTATTTTCAAACCCGCAAAGTTCCTGAACTACGACTGCCATTTTTTCTTCTTCGATACGATTAGGGGTGGCTGAAATATAATCTTTAGAATCTTTCAAAAACGTGGATGCAAAAACGAGTTTGATAGCGTTAGCAAGTTGATGTAATCTTATCTTAGAATCTTTATTATTATTTGGGAGCATGTATGTTCTATATACGCCTGCAAAGGGTTGGTGTTGGGAATCTTCTAAAAGACTTGAAGATCTAACAGCTAGAGGGTACTTAGCTCGTGAAATAATAGATTTTAAATCTTTGTAAATGGATTCAGGTAAACGGTGTTCTAAGAACATATTTATGACATCGTCATCTGAAATATTACCATATAATTTATCTGAGAAATTACTAGAATCTATGAACTCATCGAAAACGTCTGTTGTTATAACGTGAGTACGTGGGATTCTGATATTTACTGTGGGGTATTTTTCCTTTAAATTTAGATTTGACAGTAATGAATTGAAGAATGCAAGACTACGCCCCTTACCACCTAAGGAACCGCTGCCGACTCGGAAAAAATCGGTTTCCCTTGGTATAAAATCAGTAGAATAATCGGCTATAGTTCCGATAGTTTGTTCGTGTTCGAATTGCTTTATTTTTTCAATTAGATAATCTCTAATCTGTTCTAAAGTAGGAAAATCAGACATAGAACGACTTCGTAAAATTGAAGCTAAATTGAATTCGGTTCTAGCTTCAAACCACGTTGAAAAGTGATTATTTTCTGCATGAAATTTGATAGAATCTAAAGGTGCGTTCGAAAGTTGCGATATCATTTCTTTAGTGTTAGAAACTCGTATTATTTCTTCACCGTTAGGTAATTTGAAAATAAAATCGCCGAAACCTAATTCAGTTCTCATAAAATTTCTAAGACCTTTGTGTAAAGAAACGTCTTCTTTATCGATGAAGGAAACATTGAGTTCTTCGGAAACTTTTCTTGCTTCGTCTCTTGAAGATTGTAACATAATAGGTAACGTATTCATTTTTTTTCTGGCACGTCTGATTAAATGAGCTCCCGCTTCAGGATTAGTTTTACCATTTTGAGGGAATCTATAATCTGTAATTATACCTAAAATTCTATCTTTGTATAATTTTAGAAATGATTGAGATTCCTCCATAGTTGTTGCTAGTAAAATTTTAGGCCTCGCCCTCATTCGAAGCAATTTATGGTGTAAATTGAGTTCTCCTTCTGTGGCTTTTCTGGTTTGTTTTAATAATTCACGATACAAAAGAGGTAAGTAAGAAGAATAAAATCTTATTGAATTTTCAACGAGAATTATTACTTTTACGTCGCCATTAACGGTATCGTAATTTACATTTTTTTCATCCTCTATTAATTTGATTATGGCTAGTAAAATACGAGCATCACCAGACCAAACAAAGATTCTATCGAGTTCAGCACTTTCTTTGAAAAGTGCAAGTTCTCGTGTATTATAAGCGAGGAAAATAACAGGAAGATTTGGATGTACTTTTTTTACTAGTGTGGCGAAAACGTGTACTTCCATTTCTCCAACGCGAGCCATAGTAACAACAACGTCGAAATCGTGTTTCTTGATTAATTGTAAAGCCTCTTCACCGGATCGAGCATGAGTTATTCTAGGATAGGAGGATAAATTCAAATCTTTATATTCTGTTAGAAGTAATTCATTTAGTTGGCCGTCTTGTTCTAATGTAAAATAATCGTATGGACTAGAAACCAAGAGAATGTCCCTTACTCTATATCTCATTAAACTGTCTAAAACTGCATAATCGCTAACGAGAGATTCCATTTAAATCTTTGACCTCAAAAAGGCATAACCTTTCAAGATTAATAAAATAGTGGGCAGTCACTAGTTATTTTAAAGGACTGCAATTTTTCAAAATGTGAAGGGTCCTCCATTTGTCAGTATAGTGATTCCAACATTGGGGAAAACTAAATTTCTAAAGGGTGTTGTAAAAACGGCTGCAAAGCTAGATTATGGAGTAGAAAATTTTGAAATTATAATAATAGGGGATCATGAAACTAACAGAATTAAGAGATCTGTAGAAATTGCTAAAGAAAATAATATAGATATTAAAACAATTTACAAAAATGTACCAGCAGGTCATAAAAGAAATATTGGCGTTCAAAAAGCGAAAGGCGAAATGATAGCATTTACAGATGATGATACTTTACTTAGAGAAGATTGGTTGAGTAATGCTGTAGGATATATAGAGAAAGAAAGTGAATTTATAGGAGTAGGAGGGCCGAATTTTACACCTGAAGAGGAATTGCCATTTGCTAAAGCTGTTGGAAGAATTTTTGGTTCGAAATTTTTATTTTCATTTAGATATACGATTAAAAGAAAAAAGGCTATTGAAATAGATCATAATCCAACTTGTAATTATATTCTTAAAAAATCTGTTTTTAATGAGGTTGAGTTTAACGAACAACTGTGGCCTGGAGAAGATGTTGAATTTGATATAAGATTGAAAAAGAGAGGCTTTAGAATCCTATATGCACCTGATGTTGTTGTTTGGCATCACCGACGTTCGAGACCTATTGAATTTTTGAAACAGATGTTCAACTATGGCGCTACAAGGGCCATGGTGACTAAAATGCATCCAAGTAGTTTTCATCCTAGATATTATCTCTTTCTGATTGCATCTGTATTTATGTTTGGATTATATTCACTTGCATTTTCAAATTATATAGAAGAAGCTGAATATTTTCATGGATTAGTACCGATGATTCTTCCTTTGAGAATAACAATACTGTATTTTGCTATATTAGGTATGATAGGATTATTAATAGGAAAACAGACTAAATCAATCAAACAGGCCCTGTATGCTCCGATAGTGATGTTTATACAACATTTTGGCTATTCTATAGGACTGATTTATGGACATTTAAAGCGAACTTAGTTCTTTATGAACTGGGTCCTATGATAAGGCGTGGATTTAGACTACGAAAAACTGTTGGAAAGGGCTCGAAAAGGCCTAGAAGAAGTTATGATAGACACGGAAAGGTTTCAACCGCCGAAGCCGGAAATAATGCATGAAGGAAAAAAGACCATATTGAAAAACTTTGGTGAAATATTGGAATCTTTAAGACGTGAAGAACAACATTTTTCAACATATCTATTAAGAGAAATTGGTACTGCAGGAACTATTGAAGGAAGAAGATTAATTCTTCAAGGAAAGGTGCCAACCGATAAAATTGTAAAAAGAATAGCGACATACATATCTTCTTTTGTCATATGTGAGGAATGTGAACGGCCAGATACTCAGTTTGGTAGAAATGGTAGGACTTTAACATTAAATTGTGAAGCGTGTGGAGCGCATAGACCGGTTAAATCTATCAATTAGGCTGAATTGTCAGTGTATAAGAATCTCCTTCGCACATTTTTATTAAATCTTTAAGATGTATGATTTTTGGATTTAAACTAGAGAGTGAACTGGAAAGTCCTTCTAAATGCCCTTCACCGACGACTGCAACTATTCGGATTGGATTTTCTTTAGTTTGTTGTCTAAATAATTTAATAATGGAAAGGGCCATGAATTTATCCCGTCTATCTATTAATTGTTCCTTAAGAGTTGGGTAACGAATAGCAAATTCGTCCAATTGTTTACTAAAATCCCATTCAGAATTTTCCATTTGTTTATCTACTTTTTGAAATCCTAAAGATAACGAGAACATTTCGAAAAACAAGAATGATTTTTCCTTTAATGACATAGAGTTCCATGATTTTTGTAAAACTGGAATAATAGGTAAATCGATGAAGGCTAAAGATGCACCTGTTTTTCTAGCTACATCGGCTGCAGCTAACATATCGGACCCGGGAGGACTACCAAAAACTTCTGAAAGTCGTTTTTGTAAATAAGCGAGGATTTTAACAAATAAGGGACCTTCTGTATTTGAAGAAGACGGAGAATTGAGAGCAGCCCAACGATCTTTATCTAACTCTAAAGCAACAATATCTGGATTAAAATCTCGAATGGCGCGCTCTATTCCTATGGATAAATCTAAAACGTGTGCAGTTCCTAGAATAAGTAGCATCAATCAGAATATAGAATAGATGTAGAAAAAGTTGAGTGTTCAGAGCAGAGGTGCTTCCGAAACATAAAGATATAGAAAAAAGAGCGTGAAAAATGCTTCAACTGTAGCTAAAATAATGGAGCCTCGAAAAACTGTTGAATAAGTAGGAATTTCATTTATTGGTAAAACGTAGTAATGAACCAAAACTTCCAATGGTAAAATCCAAGCAGTTAATAGAAAAATACGTGAACTCCATGGTTCGATTACTAAATATCCACTAATGAAAAGAATAGACGCTCCGGCTGTAGTTAATAGCCAAGAAAAAAGCATTGTTCTTTCAGCACCGAACTTAGTAGCGAAAGTAGTAGCTCCGGAATTAATATCTGCATTAAAATCTACAGCCATAGTAGGGCTGTGTAAGGCCGTAACGTAAAATGATATTGAAATTAAATAAAGAAATGGAAAATTTGAAAATGCACTAAATATACCTGAAGAATCTGATAAACACCAACCAGCAATTGGACATAGAATTCCAAGACTTAAAGTATGACAAAGAATATCAAGAAAGGGTCTATTTTTCAATCTAAACGGTGAAATATTATACATTAAAGAGATTAAAATCAAACCTAAAATACATAGAACAAACCCATAATTTACAACTAAAGAAAATAATAAACAGAATAATGATAAAAATATAAAAAGTATAAATGAATTCTTTAGTGAAATATCATTTCTAACAAGTAAACTAAAGGATTTGCGTGGATTTTGCTTATCGAGTTCTATATCTAAAATATGATTAAGTACGAAAGTGGAAGAAGTGAGAAAACAGATAGAAAGGATTCCGTAAAGTAAATTTGAGGAAAAGAAGGTTTTAGAAGATATTACAAAACCGATATAAAATGGAAATAAGGCGACCATCCAAAAATCTGCACCTACGAATCTGAACCAACGAATCAAATTAGAATTCGTGGAAAACGATTGACTCATAGTAACGTGCAAGTAGAGCAATTGCTTATTTATGTTATCTTAATATCTCAACTCCTCAAAACTCGATAATTTGAGCTGCAGAGAAATAACATGACTAATCCATTTGAATACGCACATGCAAGAGATGACATCGCTTGGATGGCTCAGAATACAAATCACTTACCGACACATCCACTAGTAAAAGAAAGACTTAGAGAAATTGTTGATTCGGGAGAGTATAGCAAATATCCGATTGCAGCAGGATTAGATGAATTAAAGAGATTGATTTTAGATGATTTAAAACTTCCAGAATATGATTTACATATAACTAATGGAGGAACTGAAGGATTATACTGTTTGATGAGATATTTGTTACCAGAAGGTTCGCAAATGATTACTTCTGATCCTTCATATTTTATAATACATAAATTTGCCAAAATAGGTGGTGCAAAAACTACAGATATACCGATATATGGTAGTAATTTTAGATACAGTATAGATGAAATTAAAAAAGCAATAACTCCTGAAACTAAAGCTATACTACTTATTGATCCTTTGAATCCACTAGGCACTACATACCCGGAAAAAGAGATAAAAGAAATATGTGATTTAGCCAGAGAGAATGACTTGTGGATTGTGAATGATGTAACGTATAGAGATTTTGCACCAAATCATGTATTAACAACGAAATATTATCCTGAAAAGACTATAGTGGTTTATTCGGTTTCGAAAAATTGTGGGTTAGCAGGGCTACGTGTTGGAGCATTAGTAGGGCCCAAAGATTTCATAAAAGATATCAAAGGACACATGTCTGCTGACTTGGGAATTAATATCTTAGGACAACATGCAGCAGTTGCTGCACTAGAAACGAAAAATGAATGGTTACCAGGCATGATAAAGACCTGTAATCTAAATCAAGAAATGATAAGGGATGCTGTAGAAATGGTACCGGGAGCATATCTGCCAGTATACCCTTCTGCTGCTACCATGATGGTGATTGATATTGAAAAAACTGGTATAAATGGAAATGATATTCAAAATGAATTGTTATATCAGCACCAGATATTCGTTAGAGCGGGAGACTATGTATCGGCAACATTTGGGGAGAAATTCATTAGAGTCTCGTTTTCAATACCAACGTCGGATGTAGAAAGATTTTACGAACAGTTTCCAAAAGTTATGGAGAAATTGAAAAGATAAATTAAATATCGATATTCACTACTTCTTTTGCGTGAGCTTCAATAAATTCCTTACGAGGAGTTACATCATCTCCCATAAGATCTGTAAATAATTTATCGGCTAAATCGAAATCATCAACAGAAACTTGTAGAAGCGTTCGTGTTTCTGGATCCATGGTTGTTTGCCAAAGTTGAGATGGGTTCATTTCACCGAGACCTTTGTATCTTTGCAGAGAAGAATTTGGCATTGTCTTTTGTATAGCCATCATCTCTTCTTCGCTATATGCATACTCAAACTTTTTACCTTTGCTAATCTTGTAAAGGGGCGGTTGTGCAATGTAAACATAACCTGCTTTAATTAAATCGTACATATATCTAAACACAAAAGTAAGCAATAGAGTACGGATGTGGGCACCGTCAACATCTGCATCAGTCATTATGATTATTTTATGATAACGAGCATCATCGAGTTTGAATTCATCCTCTTCACTTAGAACGATGTTACAACCTATTGCAGTTATGAGTGCTTGAATCTCATTGTTGGCAAGCATTTTGTCGGGTCTCGCTTTTTCAACATTCAATATTTTTCCTCTAAGAGGTAAAATTGCTTGGGAAAAAGAATCTCGACCTTGTTTTGCACTCCCGCCTGCTGAATCTCCCTCCACTATGAATAATTCTGATTCGCTTGGAACTTTAGTTTGGCAATCTGTAAGTTTTCCTGGTAACGCACTACTTTCCAAGAGACCCTTTCTTCTAGTTATATCTGCTGCTTTCTTAGCTGCTTCTCTAACGTTGTATGATTGGATACATTTGTTGATTATGTCTGCACACTCAGTGGGGTTTTCATCAAAATATTCATTGAGGGCCTTGGAAACTATTGTATCAACTATACCTTTGACTTCTGAATTACCTAATTTTGTTTTTGTTTGACCTTCAAACTGAGGTTCAGGAACTTTAGTTGAGATGATAGCCGTTAGCCCTTCTGTAATATCGCCACCTTCTAACTTCTGTTCTCCTTTCAAGAAATTACGTTTCTTTGAAACGTTGTTTAAAGTTCTAGTTAGCGCAGAACGGAAACCGGAGAGATGTGTTCCACCTTCTCTAGTAGCGATATTGTTAGTAAAGCTGTGAATATTATCTTTGTAAGTTTGCGTCCATTGAAGTGCCACGGAAACCTGTACATCGTTCTTTTCGCCATCTATAACGAGAGGTTCTTTGGTGATGCCCGTTTTACCTTTATTTAAATAAGAAACGAATTGAGAAAGTCCCCCTTTGTAATGAAAAGTCTTACTTGCGCCGCCTTCTGATTGGATTGTAATAGAAAGGCCTGCGTTGAGATATGCTAATTCTCTGAATCTATCTGTTAAAACACTTTTATCGAAAACTACTGTTTCGAAAATAGAAGCGTCTGGCTTGAAACGAACTACAGTTCCTGAGATATCTGAAGTACCTATTTTCTTTAATTTAGAAGCAGTAACGCCTTTTTTGTATTTTTGATGATATTCTCCACCATCTTTATGTATTGTAACTTCGAGCCATTCTGAAAGTGCGTTAACGACTGAAACTCCAACCCCGTGAAGGCCTCCTGAAACTTTGTAAGTATCGTTATCAAATTTACCGCCGGCGTGTAATTTAGTCATAACCAATTCGACGGCAGGAATTTTGTATTGCTTATGTGGATCTACAGGGATTCCTCTTCCATCATCTTTAACAGAACAAGAACCATCATCATGAAGCGTTATTAGAATATTATTACAATGGCCATTCATTGCTTCATCTATAGAATTGTCAATAACTTCGTAAACTAAATGATGAAGACCTCCTTTGCCTGTTGAACCTATATACATTGCAGGTCTTTTTCGAACTGGATCGAGTCCTTCTAAAACTTGTATTTGCTGTGCTTTATAGTCATCTGACTTAGAAACCATTTAGATACCTTACAGCTGTATCAATAATAGCCTTTTAAAATGTTCCCTTAGTTTAAATATATGTCTTCTAAAAAAATAAAGTGAAAAAATACTTATTTATGGAGGTAAAAAGCGTTGAGGTTTGCTTTTGAATTGTTCAAAGTAGCAAAACCTAATCTTTCAAATTGAACGGTTTCGTGGATATATGAAATTGCTTTATCTTCAACTAAACCGTCGATTTTGGTACCGTCAGAATAATGCAAAGATAGATTTATATTTTTATCAGAAACCCATTGAAAAATTGGAGTTCCTTTGATATTATCTGTGCCGTGATAAACTAATTTATCTTCGTGAAAAGTAACATTGCATAGATTTTTTAATCGAATAACAGCACCCACCTTCAATGAAGATGTATCTTCTTTGGAAAGATAAATTTTAGATGCAGAAGAAATCGTTTCACTTCTGACGCCCCATTCTGGAATATCTGGATGAAGGGGTGCTGATTTTTCTATTTCAGAAGGTGTTTCGAAGAAAAACTGAATAGGGTTTGGTACGAAAAAAAGACGTTTAGAGGTAGAATCGATAATTGATTTATTGACAGCTTCTAAATTGGACCAAGAAAAGGTGATATCTACTTCTTTGATTCCGCCGTTAATCCAAAATTTTCTGATTGCCTGAGATTTGAAGCCTCTTTTACTTAATGCTTGAACTGTGGCTAGTTGGCAATCATCCCACCCTTCATAAATTCCTTCAGAAATTCTTTTCTTGATTTCTGATGTTTTTAAGAGAGTATCAGGCATAGATACCAACCCATAATGTATGAAATACGGCTCTTTCCATTTCATATATTTGTAAATCCATTTTTGTCTTTCAGTATTATTTAAATGATCTTTTCCTCTTAAAACGTGAGTTATTCCTAAACGATAATCGTCGATTGAAACTGCGAAATTATAAGTTGGCCAAAGACGATATTTTAATCCTTGCCTAGGATGTTTATCCTCTACAACTCTGAAAGCGACGAAATCCCTCAATGCAGGATTTGGATCTTCTAAATCGGTTTTTATGACGACAATTCCCGAACCCTCGATTAGAAGTTTGTCAAATGCATCTAATTGAGCTTTAGAGGATAAATTTCTATAATTATCTGCTTTACTTTTACGTTTTAAATCTCTCCACTCTTCTGCAGGAGTGAATGAGACATATGCGTGACCAGATGCTAGCAGAGTTTTGATATCGTCATAATAAATATCCATGCGATCAGATTGTATGAATATTTCATCCGGTTTAGCGCCCAACCATTCCATTTCTTTTGGAATTAGATCATATGCGTCTTTGTCTATAGCGTTAGGATTAGTATCTTCTATACGGAGAATTAATTTTCCGTTGTAAACGTCCCTGTACTCGGCATTCAGGGAGACTGCTCTGGTATGGCCTAAATGCAATGGGCCACTTGGACCTGGTGCGAAACGGAATACGGGTGCTTCGTTAATCTCTAATGGCGGTAATGATTTTTCTTCTTTCTTTTTAGATTTAACTATCGGTTTTGGAGCTAATTGTGTAATTTTATCTATTGTAAGATTATTAACTTCTAAAATAATTTCCTCTATTAATTCTCTGATTTGTGGTATTTTATCTCGTAGAGCGGGAGTAGTGCCCAACAACTTTCCTAGGACCGACTTGGAGTTTGCGGAACCGTGCTTTAACGCATCTGAAAGTGCCAAATCGGTAATCTTTTGACGTAGGTCGTCCACAGACCGTTAACCAGATAGGGTTTTATGGCTTAACCACCCTTATAAATAAGAAACGATAAGCTTTAACGTGAGTCTGTGGAATAAGTGAAACGTTGAGAAAACACACCGCACTACTGATACTAGCCCTGACCGTCGGTTGCATAGACGTTCCAGCAGTTGATAGTATAATGGACAACATACTCCCTGATGAAGAAGTAGAATATCAACAAGCCACACTTATGGAAGCGAATGGTAATTTTGCTCCGGAAAGTACTACGAACGAAAGTGTGTTCAACACTGCCGTCCAAGCATTTTTAGAAGATCCGTTCGATTTTGAAGAAGTTTTCGAAGATATAACGTGGGAAGAATATGAACATGACTTTCAAATTCCTGAAGATTCTAGATTTTTAGTAATAGAAGTAAAAGTTGATTATGAAGCGTTGGGTGGAGAAGATATTAACGCCGGACCTGCAGGATCTTTTGAATGTAGTATAATAGCGCCTGACGGTAGAGAGTTTTGTGAAGGATATACTTTGGCGAATTGGAATGATAGGGATGATGGTTTAGAGATAAGTTGGATTATTCCATGTCCATCTATTGTTGGAGAATGGGTTATCAAAGTATCGGGATCAGGTATGGAAGGACTTCCTGGAATAGCATATTCGGGAACTTATGAAATAAAAGTTAAGAGTGAAATACTAGTTTCTAGTTAAAAAACAAAATATGACATCTTCTGAATCAAAAATGGTGAATTGCCCGAGCTGTGGGCAATCTATGAAGATAAAAACTTCTTTTGGAGAAAAAATATCATGTCCTGCTTGTGAAGACGTATTTTCTATCAAGGATGGTCAAATAGAAGCAAAAAAGGAGCTTGTAGAAAGTAAAAAGGAAATGAAAAAAGAGAAGATAATGGGAAAAATAGGTGAGATTAAGAATATTGTAAAGGGTGGAAAGGGCGCGTCTTCGAGAAATTTTGAGTATGAAAACGCGATAAACAACTTTTGGAATCCTGATGGAAACACCGCTTGGGCTGGAATTATATTGGTAATAGTATCATTATTAGGATTTTTTGCAGGTGGAACTTATTTTATGCATTGGACAGAATATGAAACGATAGTGGATGATGTTGGTTTAGTTAACTTAGAGGGAGTAGTACAGACAGATGAAGGAAATCCGTTGAAAGATGTAGAAATAACAATGGATGGTCAAAATTGGACATGGACTACAAATGAACAGGGGCGATTCTACATCTACGATGTAGAAAGTGGGATACGGGAAATTATATTTAATTTAGAAAATTATGAAGAACAGACTCAGAGAGTTGACTTGGAAGTGGGTAGAATTAATGTTGTGAACGCTATTTTAGAAGAGGGGGATTGTGGCAATAATTGTGAATATATAGATAAAACGTTTGAAGTGGATAATCCGGCAGAAGTTAGTCTAGTATTATCTATACTGATTATTCTGTTTTCGGTAATAACGTTTTATGGTAGTATTGCTGCACTTAGAAAGAGTGATTTTAGTATGGCAGCAATAGGAGCCATTACTGGAATCTTAAGTTATGGGTTCATGATAGGATCTATTCTTTCTATTGTAGCTTTATTAATGATTTTTAGTGATAGAGATGCTTTTGAAAGTGTACTGAATACGAAAAAAGAAAATGTGTAGCGGAAACGGAAAAGTAGTGAAAAGAAAAAAATGACGGAATGATGTTTATACACTACTAAAATTATTTTTTTATCTTCGGTGGGACAGCAGATTAAAGTACTGAATAAAGAGGCCATAATCCTTATATACCCCACAAAAGCCAACGTGATGGTGTCATTGAATGTTTGAAAAAACTGATATGAGAGCGGTACGCGCTGAATTCCTAGGAACCTTTTTCTTGGTTTTCATAGGTCTTAGCGTTGCCGATGGAGGAGATGCACTGAACACTGCTTTAGCGTTCGGTATAGCTCTGATGGGCTTGATGATGGTCATCGGGCCGGTTTCCGGATGTCACGTCAACCCTGCCGTGACACTTGGTAACTATATGTCCAGAAATATGGATCAAGACGACACGGTAGCGTACCTAATCGGTCAAGGTTTAGGTGCAACTGTGGCTGCATTTGCAATGTCTGATGACGGTGTATCCGGCATGGACGATGGAAATGGAAAAGTCATAGTAACTGCCTTTGTGGGAACTGCATTCTTCATGATGGTTCTCATGAATGTAACCAAAGGTGGATTCGATATCGGATCTAGCTGGGCTGCAGGTGGCGCACTATTCCTAGTAGTACTTCTAGGATTCGATGTAAACCCTGCCCTCGACTTCGGTGGCGACTTTTATGCTGCCCTAACCGTCGATGGTACTGGCTTTGGCGACATTGAGTGGAACACGATCGCTGGTCCTGTTCTAGGAGCTGTCGGCGGAATAGCCATTTGGGACAACTTAGTCGGCGACTAAATTTTTAGTTGAAGACAGATAACCGGTAGAGGTCTCAGCTAACGTTGAGGCCTCTGCTACGGAACTATTTTTTTTGTCTAACTGGTAATGTTGCACATTTTGTTGTTACTAGTTTTGTTAATTCTGTTTTAGAGAGACTGGATATTAATTTCTTAGAAAGACCGAATTTCTCATAATTAAAATTATTTTCAGAAATAACAGAATGATCTTTGATTATTAGTGTTTTTAATTCATCAGGAGGGGAGTTGAAGGAAACCCAGGCAACGGTGGAGGTTTGTTCTGATATGCCTGCGTATTTGATAGATTTAGTTACTTGTCTCTGAGCTGATAGATAGAGTAAGACTTCTGAGCTTTTGGTTTTTGAAAGATTGTAGCCATTTTCATGAGCTTGGGCTGCCAATAATGCACACTGATTAAGATGAAACACTCCACAAACAGCAGTCGCGTCGAATATTGCTAAATTTTCATCCAATAATGACAGTAATTTTTGATGAGATTTAGATGATACTTTGCCGCAACCGGTGTGAAACTTCATAGATACCTAACAAGAGGTAGTTTATTTATCGGGAGGCCTGATAAACAAATAGGAGGAAAGCCTGTGGAAGAAGATTCAGATTTAAAGATAACTCAATTAGAACGAGGATTGGCGCATGAACAAGAGAGATTGGAAAAGTTGTGGGATGCTTATGAGCAACAAGAAAAGGACCTGAATGCGTCGTTAGATAGAATATCGAAATTAGAGACTGAAGTAGATACCAAAAAAACAATGATAAATTCATTGGAAGAGCTACTTCAAGATAGAGACAATAAACTAAGAAATTTCGAAGTAAAGATACAGCAACAGACTAAGATATCCTCTGAATATGAACCTAAAGTAAAAGATTTTGAAGATACTGTTAAGGGTCAAGCAGATAAGTATGAAAGATTACTAAGTATATCTCAAGATATGGAAGATGAGCTTAATTTTGCAAAAGCAGCCATAAGAGCCAGAGATGAATGGTTTAACTTGCATGTGAGTAGCCTTGAAGAAATAGCCACAATTAGTAAAGATTGGCGAGATATTCAAGAAGGAAACTTTTCTGAAGATGCAGCAGATGCTGATGGCCGATTAACTAAGGATATGTTTGTAAAGCAGGCTTCTAAGATCAAAGGGCTTGGAAAAGTTAAAGCGGAAAAGATATACGATTCCGGTATTCGTAATCTAGATGATTTAAAAGAAATGGATGTTGAGAAATTGGCTAAAGTAAGCGGTTTTACGCCTAAAACAGCTAAAAATCTACTTCAAAATTTAAAGACGAATTAGTCGAGAAAATTAGAAATTATTTCTTCATTGCGAACTTCTGGATGAAAAGAAACGCCATACATTGGAATATTATCTAATTTAATTATTTGAGGTGAATGAGTAGAAGATGCTAATATTTTTAGCGTAGAATTTTCTGAAATACTGAAATTATGTAGTGAGAATGCTTGAAAGTGGCCTTTGGAGAGTTTATTTTCTAATAACGTCGTTACTTCAATCATACCTATTTCTCTATTATTTACTATATTACAACCACCCAGAAGAGAAATAACTTGTAAACCGGAGCAAATACCTAATGTTGGAATTTTAGAAGATGTGATAAATTGAAAATTATCTATATTATTGAGATATTTATCATCTTGAAGTGAAGTCCCGCAAATTATTATTCTATCAGAATTTAAAATTGAAGATTGGTCTAAATCAGTATAATGAAAATAATTAATGATAGTTGTAGTTGAAATATTTTCTACGAGATTGATAATAGGATCTACGAATTCTCTTTCACTTAATTTCTCACTACATGTGCTGATAATAGAAATAATCAAAATTAATCAACCCCCCTTATCTCCAATCTGCCAGAATCTCGAGAAAAATGCCGAAGTGAATCGGTTATCGACAATTTTTTCTTAAATAATGGAGAGTTCAAAACAAAGGTTTCAAATTCGCCGCCTTCGCCAGCAGGATTTATCTTATGCTTGTTAGCTAAAACCAACAACTCTGAAATTGTTTCAACTGTTATGTGTTTTCCTAGCCAAGATTCATCTAGATAGTCTGCAGCAACAGCAGTTATGCATATTTCATAACCTCCAGAAATCAAATTGAGAAGTAATTCGGTCTGAGAACTTTGCCAAAGTGGGTTAAAACACCAGAGATTTAGATCTGCACAGATTTTCTGTATTCTTGTTGATTGATAAACCGAAGCAATGGCCCCTGTGACTATCCCTTCGATACCGTAATCTGAAACGGCTTTTTTGATTAGAATTTTTAAATCTTTTAACTCATCTTCTTCGACGCCTGGCGTTCGGCCAAAGAGATGTGGTATTCCCATGGATTCTGCTTGAATTTTTGTCCACTCTATAGCAGGAGTGTGGAACATGTAACTGTCTTTGTTGTCTGAATTCACAGTTATTAAACATGATATTTCATGTTCTTCTGAAGCTAGTTCGATTGCATAGCAAGAATCCTTTCCTCCTGAAAAAAGAACGCCTAATCTCATACTTTTCTATTTTTAGCTATAACGTAAATTTCACTTGATGTCTTTCTAGAAGCGAGAGGAGAGAGCACTCTTACTGATTTGAAATGAGTATTAACTTCTTTTTTGAAATCTGAAAAATCTTCTCCTTGGAAAACCTTAGTAACAAATGATTTGGCTTTCATTTCAACTGAGAGATTGAGGGCCATTTGTGAGAGTTCTACGCTTCTTGCTTGATCTACAGAATAGTTTCCTGAAAGATTTGGACTTATATCTGAAATAACGACGTCGACCGAACCTGTAGTTTCTAAGATAGTTTTTCTGAAATCTGAATTCAAAATATCACCTTGAAGAATTGTAGCACCTTCAATGGGAGCCATGCGCAACAAATCTACCGCGAATACTTTGCCACTTTCTCCTATTTTTTCTAATGCAACCTGAGTCCACCCTCCTGGTGCAGCCCCTAAATCTAAAACAGTAAACCCTTTCTTGAAGAGTTTCGTTCTCTTATCAATATCTAAAAGTTTATAGGACGACCTTGCGCGATAACCTTCTCTACGAGCTAGTCTTTGAAATGAATCGGGACCTTGACGACCTTGACCTGGCATTAATGGACCCCTATATTTTTCAAAGCCCATTCGGCAGCTTTTCTGATTTTAGCTTCACCGCCCGTGGCGACGCGATTCTCTATTAATCCAATATAAGGTTCAATCACATCAATACGCTGTGCACCTATAACACCCATAGTTCTCAAAACCTGTTCATGAACCCACCAATTACTACTCTCTAATGCGCTTGCTAAGTCGGGAATAAGGGAAATAACTAAATCTGCATCATTTGAAGCTATACGGCCCACGGCCTTAGCAGATGCTTTGCATAATTCCGGATTGTTGCTGTGCAACCCTTCTTTCAGATAAGGAAATGAATCTGAAACTAAATGCGGATCTATTTTACCAATAAGGCCTACTAACTCTGTAGCCTTTTCACTCACTCTTCTATGAAAAACAACCGAACTAGTAGCTTCTTTTGAAATATATTTTGAAACTTTAGAATTCTTTCGAACTAAGAATATGGCCATTATGATACCGTGATACCGAATTCTCCAATCATCATTAGTCAATATTTTTTTCAAGTGTGGTAAAGAGAGTTTAGTTTGTTTTACTAAAACTGGTTTTAGTGCATCTGCAGCACCGTACCTTACATCTTTATCATCATCTAGAACTAAATTGAAAAGATTGGACATAATTGGCGAAAGTGAATCTGATGAAGATATAGAGAGTTTAATCCATAGTTTAGCAGTATTAACACGTACTTTTGGATGAGGACTTGTAAATGTTGATTTTAGAGCTTCGACTATTTCTTTCTTACGATTAGTAGCTTCTTGACGTAGAGAGAGAAGAGCATCTAGAGTTGCTAATTGGGAATCGGGAGGTTGGCTGTTTAGACTAGAAATTAAATTATCAACAACTTGTTCGGCTAGTGTAGGGTCTGCCTTGACTTGAGCAACTAGTGTTTTTATGGCAGTTACTCTATCTTCGTCGGAACCTGATGTAATCTTGCTTAAGCTTCTATCGAATTGCTTTCTTGCAGAATAATCAGCTGCATCACTACCGATATTTTTGATGCTTTTGACTAATTTTCCTAAGCCTTTTCGAACTGAAACCATTAAGACTGTAGAGGGGTGATTGTAATAAATCTGTCCTTAATGTGGTTTTCATGGTTATAAGCTCACAGAAGTTTCTTGATGAAAACAAAATTGATGTTTATGACCGTGTGAGAATAGATAGTAACGGCAGAAAATTTGAAGGAGTGGTGATGCCTCGTCATAGTTTTTCTAAAGAAGATATATTGGTTTTGAAATTAGATAATGGATACAATATAGGCATAACTGTCGAGGATGCAGAAGTTGAAATGTTGTCGAGGGGAGAAAGTCCAAAGAAAGGAAAAACGGAACAGAAAAGGGATGAGAAATTACCTGGAATTACCATATTAGGCACTGGTGGAACCATCGCCTCGCATGTTGATTACAGTACTGGTGCAGTCCACCCAGCTAAAACTGCTGAAGAGATAATAGAGTCGTCGGAAGGCATTAGAAATATTGCTAATGTGAATGCTGAAGCGATATTGTCTGTTGCTTCAGAAGATATGGGGCCTGCGGAATGGACACTTATTGCTGAAAGAATAGCTGAAATACATAATGAACGAAAAGAGGGAGTTGTTGTAGCGCATGGAACAGATACTATGGCGTATACTGCTTCTGCTCTTGCGTTTCAATTAGAGAACATATCGCATCCAGTAATATTAACGGGCAGTCAGCGATCGAGTGATAGACCTTCGACGGATGCTCATGACAACTTAGAAGGGAGTGCAAAAGCAGCCCTATCGGATGTGGGTGAAGTGTGTGTAGTGATGCATTCAGAAACGTCTGATAACGGTTCAGCAATATGGAGAGGAACTAGAGTGAGAAAGGGACATACATCCGCCAGAACAGCATTTAGTGCCCCGAATGAAGAATCTCTTGGGATTATTTCTGAAAAAATAGATTGGAAACAACAATACAAGGCAGTTGGAAATGAGACAACTGTTAGATCCGGTTTTGAAGAGAATGTAGCATTAATTTGGATACACCCTGCAATCACTTTAGAAGATTGGGAGAGTATTACAGACGGAAAGGAAGGTGTTATTGTTGCAGGTACGGGTTTAGGACATGTTGGTAAGCGTATGATAGAAGGGGTGCTGAAAACGGCAGGAAAAATACCTGTAGCGATGACTTCTCAATGTTTAGCAGGAGGAATCAACATGAATGTTTACAGTAATGGACGTAAACTAGTAAAAGGAAATGTAATTGATACTGGAGACATGTTACCTGAAACAGCTCTTGTGAAGATGATGTGGTTGCTTAAGCACGAAAAGGATAAAGTTCGAGAGATGATGGCAGAAGATATGGTTGGAGAGATGGGTGGGAGAAGATTTTTGGAGTAAATATGGATTCAAGATACGAAAAACTGGCTCATAATTTGATTAATCATTCTTGTCAACTAAAAAATGGAGAGAATGTTCTGATTGAAGCGTTCGATATGCCGGAAGAGATGATTATAGCATTAATCAGAGCAGCTCGTGCAGCTGGAGGTGTACCGTTAGTTACTTTGAAGAATAATCGAATTTTAAGAGAAATGTACGTCAATACAGATGAGAGTCATATGGAACTTTGTGCCTCTACAGAATTGCACCGAATGAAAAAGATGGATGCATACATAGGACTTCGTGGATCTCGAAATATAGCTGAAATGGGCGATGTACCTTCTGAAAAGATGGCGCATTATCAATCGAAGTGGTTACAACCTGTACATTTAGAAGAACGTGTTACGAATACCAAATGGGTAGTACTTAGATGGCCGACGCCATCGATGGCACAACAGGCTGAAATGTCTACAGAAGCCTTTGAGGATTTTTACTTCGATGTTTGTACACTAGATTACGCGAAAATGGCCAAAGCGATAGAGCCTTTAGAAGCGATGATGAGAAAAACAGACAGAGTACGTATCAAAAGTCCCGGAACCGATTTGAAGTTCTCCATCAAAGATATACCTGCTATAGCTTGTGCAGGTGATAGAAATATACCGGATGGAGAGTGTTTTACAGCTCCAGTAAAGGATTCGGTAAATGGAGTTATACAATTCAATGCAGAGACATTGTATCATGGAACTGTATTCAGTGACATTCGACTAGTATTCGAAAATGGTAAAGTGGTTGAAGCAACTGGAAGCGATACTGAAAAATTGAATGAGATATTAGACAGTGATGAAGGTGCCAGATATATTGGAGAATTCGCTATTGGATTCAATCCATACATTATGAAACCGATGAAGGATATATTGTTCGATGAAAAGATTGCAGGAAGCTTTCATTTCACTCCCGGTAATGCATATACTATTGCAGATAACGGAAATCGATCCGATGTACATTGGGACATGGTATTGATACAGAGAGAAGATTACGGTGGTGGAGAGATATGGTTCGATGACGTGATGATTCGAAAAGATGGAATCTTCATATTGCCTGAATTAGAAGCATTGAATCCTGAGAATCTTAAATGAGCCGGCATAGATTTATGCAGCTTGCGGATAAGAGATAAGATGGCATACGAAGATCTTACAGATACTGAAAAAAGAGTGTTCGACTATATTCGTGGTGACGATTTCGTAGAAAAACCGTGGTCGACCGCTGAAGCTGCCAAAAAATTATCTATTTCTGAAGAGATAGTGTATGACGCGCTCAGCAATATTGCTGCAAAGCACAAAAATCATATACATATACATTATCGAGATGGATCAATTAGAATTGGTGCAAATTAAGGTAGTGTGAAGAGTTTCCAATCACCCTTTCCATCTAGTAATTCAAGTCTTACACCGGCATCTAACCATCCGTGAGCATAATTTATTGCTGCGAAAGCATCATCACCTCTGCCTTCTTTGAGGAAAAAAGTAGCATCTGAGTGATAACTGCGGACCATTGCGAGTATTCTATTGGCCATCTCATTTTTTTCAGAATCTCCTGGAAATAGTATCTCAACTTTAGCGAGTGCGTTTTCTGTTAATTTTAGATAACGTTCTATTCTTTCAGAGGATATAGTGAATTCGTTCACAACCTCTTAATCGGGAAAACTATATATCGTCTCACTTGAGATGAGAAACCTTCTTGAGGTTGGTTATGAAAGGATATAACAAAACGATTGTTTGTATGATTGTTTTAGGAATGATGATGATTCCATTTGGATATACTGTCTCTGCTGAAGAGACCACTCTTCAAGGTGGAATACAAACTGTACATCTAAATTTGAAAACTAAACCTGACTTTTCACCGGAAACTACGACAGAAGAGGCTAAAGAAGAACAGCCGCCAACAGCATACACTTCTGAGCTGTTTGATTTAGGAAGAACTGCAGAATGGACAGAGATAGGAACCTGGGAAGCGGATGGTGTACAATACGATACAACGTATGAAGGAAGTGCAAAGTTCAATATCTGGTGGGTACAAGATCCTAATGATTCAGATGATTATTATGCAGATGTACAATATAGATGGACTCTGATGCTTGATGGTCAAGATATAGCTCATTTTGAAGACGAAAATGAACATAATTGTGAACAAGGTAGAGGAAATCCGTGTGAATGGACTGGATCAACTGGATTTAACTCTACGGAGCCGTTTGTAGCGGGACAAGTTCTCTCTGTGAAAGTAGAATACGTTGCTTATGCTAAAATATACATATATTACGATAATGCAACTTTCGATTCAGGCGTTTCATTCGATGCAGACGCTATTTATTTTGGTGGAGGGGCTTATAATTCCAATCAAGTATCTTTTGATATTGTAGAGGCTTGGTCAACCAATCTAAACACTGCTGTAGATGAATATTTTGTATACATGATTGTTGATAGTGTAACACAAGCCAATGATGGAGTGACTATTGGGTCTGGAACTGAATACAATGTTGGTGATTCACAAATTACAGGGCAAAAGATAACTTGGCCGATAGGAGTGAACTCTGCGCCGAGTGTAACTTTTTCGTATTCAACTAATGAATCAGATACTGCTTCTACTTTGATTAATTTAGGTGCGGGAACTGGCGGAGGTGCTGGAGACGAAGAAAGTGGAGGAGGAATACTAGGTATTCCAGGATTCTCGACCGCGTTAGCAATCGTGTCTGTTGGCCTTATTGCTAGTTTGAAACGTAGAGTGTAAACAATATATTCAAGCCCGAGTTGACATTTTTACTTGATTAGAAATCTAGCTCTTGGAATAGCACTATTTTCGATGTTGATTTTCGTTGGTGAAGCTGATGCTGAAAATGAAACGGAAAATCCAGAATATACGATTCATTTCAATATGAAAGATGATGAAACTACATTATCATTACAGACAAAGGGGCCCAATGAACCTGAAACGAAGAAAGATGTAGATGCAGATATAGAGTATGAATTAGCAGGAGTGGGGGCCTCGGGTCGTAATCCTGTACATGTTAGTGAATGGATTTCAGATCCGGCAGAATACAGCCAAGTAATGAGAATTGAATCTGCTAACCTGTGGTACGACGAAAGTGGAGAATATGAAGATAATGATTGTATATGGACTTTCGAGATTAAAGTTAATGATGAAAGTATACAGGAAGTTGAACGAGCTTGTCAGCAGGAACATGACCCTAATGGAGATGGATATACACGTGAAGAAGTGTTTGGTATTGGAGTAGATATAACGTTAGAACCTGGTGATTACTTCAGTGTAGATTTGACTGTAGAGACATGGGATGATATCGATTTATTCTTTGATAATGCAACGTATGATACAGGATATTATGTTGTGACTACACCTCTAACGTTCATGGGAGTTTCTAGATCTGGAGAAACTGTATCGATGGAGTTCATAGAGGCATGGCCAGTTAGTTGGAAAGATAATTTGAGATACGATTACATAATTGTTCAAGATGAATATATGGAATTAATGGACAATAATGCTGCTCAAGTATCTAAAGGTGAAGGAATGGATATGGGGAATGGAACTGTTCAGAGTACGATCATCACATGGTCTGATATCCCAGTAGATAATAATGTGAAAATACATATGGATTATACTTTGTTTATGATTGGAGAGATGGGGGGTGCAAATGCAACGGAATCGATGATAGAATTCTCAACTGCGGGTGGAGATATTGTTGAAGTCGATAATTCTGGTTCCGATGAAGGAGGGATTCCGGGCTTTGGAATCTCATTAGTTGTGGGTACAATTGTCGTTGTTTCGCTTTTCAGACGCCGACTATAACAATATAAAAACGTCTTGAATAGGAACGTTCCGTGAAAAGAGTCATATTTGTGATAACAGTAATCGCCATGTTGAGTTTGCCGTTTGCAAATGTTGTACATTCTGAGGAAGGAATGGCGAGCAAAGAGATAAGCACTGTACATTTGAATCTCAAGGAAGCCTCTGAATTATCACCTGAAACAGACCATACAAGAGAAGCTGTGGAAGAAAAGCCTCCGAGTTCATACACTAATAATTTATTTGGATTGACTAGAAGTAGAGACTGGACAACGATAGGTACATGGAATTCTGATACGGTAAAATATGATACTAATCTTTCAGGAACTGTAATGTTCAATATGTGGTGGGTTGAAGATCCAACTGATGACGACTACAACGCTAGAATGCAAATGAGATGGACTGTAGAAACTGATACTGGAGAAGAGATGGCGTCTTTTGAAGATAGTGATGAATATACGTGTGAGCAGGAACGAGGTAATCCTTGTGAATGGACTGGACAGGTGGCCCTTGGTGGTGGAGAGAATTCTACTACTGCTTTAAGCCAAGGTTCGAGCATCTCTGTTACTGTAGAATATCAATCATTTCAAAATATATATGTCTACTATGACAATGCCACTTTCGATTCCGGTATGGCATGGGATGCTGAAGGAATATTCGTAGGTGGAGTTTCGAATAGTAAAACTGAGATTTCAATAGATTTAGTTCAAGCGTGGAAAACAGACCTAGGTATGGCGCTTGATGGTGGATATATAGTTTTGACCGCTGGTGGAGAAGTAATCAACAATACGGAAGCGACAGTTAGTGCTGGAGAACAGTATGAAATAAACGGTACTGCAGTTTCTTCAGAGAGAATAACTTGGGTTGTTGAAAGCAACGAAGGAGCTAGTATCTCTTTCTCATATGCAGCGAATGAATCTGCTGCAACGCCTGTAACATTGACAATTGCATCGTTACCTGGAGGAAATCCAGACATGTCTTCTGATGAAAGTGGCGGAATACCTGGATTCTCTACAGTTGTAGCTGTTGTAACTATTTCACTTGTAGCACTTAGAAAGAGATTCTAAGAAGAGAGCGATAACATTCGTTCAATTGGACGTTTAGCTGTAGATATTGTTTCAGGAGAGAGTGTGACTTCCCATTCAGATAGATCTTTACCTGAATCGATAGCTTCTAAGATTCTTAGAATTTTGAAAAGTGAAACTTTAGCCATATGAGAACATCTAACAGAACAGGCAGTCGAAAATTGAACTGTTGGGAATTCTTGAGCTAAATTAGAAGTGAGTTCACATTCTGAAGCTATGAAGGCCCGTTCTATAGTTCCTTCTTTGACACGATTTGCAATGTTGAGTCTAATTTGGCCAGTACTACCATAATAATCCGATTCTTCGAGGACTTCCAGTTTGCATTCCCAGTGAACATACATCATTCTGTTTGGATGTCCTTTTGGAATATCGAAAGATTTACGAATTGCGAGGATATCGTCCAAAGTGAACTTTTCATGAACTTCGCAAATTGCACCTTTTACCGAATTATTTTTACCCGGGTAGATGACTTTCTTTCTGCCTTCTAACTCCCTTTCTAAATTCTCAGCAAAGTAAATATCTGGAACGAAAATAATCTCATCCCCAGGCATACTTTCAGCCACTTCGACTGCATTAGCTGAAGTACAGCATATATCACACTCTGCTTTAGCATCTGCATAACTGTTAATGTAAATCATAACGGGGACATTGGGGTGTTTCTCTTTCAGTGCTTTTACTTCATCCGCACCAAAATTGTCAGCCAGCGAACAACCTGCAGATTTATCTGCTACTAAAACTGTTTTTTTAGGATTCATAATTTTAGCAGTTTCTGCCATAAAGGGAACGCCGTTGAAAATAATATAATCAGAATCTGTTTTCGAAGCTTCGATACTCAAACCTAAGGAATCCCCCCGCTCTTTAGAGTTTGAAAGACCGAATACAAGAGGCTCCATGTAATTATGGCCAAGCATCGATACATTATGCTTAGTTTTTAGTTTGAGAATCTTGTAAATTATTTCTGCATGAGCCTCGATATCTATGGCAGTTAAATTAGGATCTTTACGAGAATATAGAGAATTTTTGACCCCTTCTAAAGATGGATTGACTAAGGTACTCTCTGATAACACAATGAACGATTTATTTGAGTAGATATAAGAATGATGTTAATGATTTTATGACAGTGATTTTAAATAGTATTAATTTAATACTATTAGATAAAATGTTGAGAATAAACAAGTTAACAGATTATGGGGTTGTGATAATGGCCCAAATAGCAAATGAGCAGATGGGGAATACGCACACTGCAAGAGATATAGCAGAGAGTACGAAAATTCCATTACCTACTGTTACTGCTCTGTTAAAAAAAATAAACAATGCCGGTTTTTTAGAATCTAAACAGGGTGCAATGGGAGGATATACACTCTCTATGACTCCTGATAAAATATCGATATACGGTTTGATAGAGGCACTAGAGGGACCTGTTGCGATAACAGAATGTTCAACTGAAGGAGATTGTGATTGTGAAATAATAACATCTTGTGAAACTCAGAAACCATGGCAGAAGATAAATGACGCTGTAAAAATGGCTTTGAGTGCGATGACTTTAGAAGATATGAACGCGAATAAAATTAAAAATCCTCTTATCGAAATAGGAAACCTAATGGAGGCATCGCAATGAAAAACCAACAAACCGAAACAGAGATGCTAAAGGAATACGCAGAGAAGGAATACCAATACGGTTTTGTAACGGAAATTGAAGCAGACAATCTTCCACCTGGACTAAATGAAGACGTAATAAGAGCCATATCTGCAAAAAAGAAAGAGCCTGAATGGTTGACAGAGTGGAGATTAAAAGCATATGAAATGTGGAAGAAAATGAAAGAACCTAAGTGGGCGAATATTGAATATCCTAGTATTGATTACCAATCTATAGTTTACTATTCAGCACCTAAGGATGCATCTGAAGGGCCGAAGAGTTTAGATGAAGTTGATCCGGAATTGATTGAAACTTATAATAAATTAGGAATACCTCTCAAAGAACAGGAAATTCTATCAGGAGTAGCGGTTGATGCTGTATTTGATTCTGTATCTGTTGCTACAACATTTAAGGATAAATTAGCTAAAAAAGGAGTGATATTCTGTTCATTCTCTGAGGCAGTGCAAGATTATCCAGAACTTATCAAGAAATACCTAGGTTCTGTTGTACCTCAAGCCGATAATTTCTTTGCAGCACTTAATTCAGCTGTTTTTACTGATGGATCTTTCTGTTATGTTCCGAAAGGAGTTAGATGCCCTATGGAACTCTCCACTTATTTTAGAATAAATGCTCAAAACACAGGACAATTTGAAAGAACATTGATAATAGCAGATGAAGGAGCCTATGTTTCATACTTAGAAGGTTGTACAGCACCAAAAAGAGATGAGAATCAACTTCATGCTGCAGTTGTTGAATTAGTAGCGCTTGATGATGCAGAGATAAAATATTCGACGGTGCAAAATTGGTATCCAGGAGATAAAAATGGTGTTGGAGGAATCTATAATTTTGTTACGAAACGTGGTGCGTGTAGAGGTAGGAATTCAAAAATATCTTGGACACAGGTTGAAACTGGTTCAGCTATAACGTGGAAATATCCTTCATGTATATTACAAGGAGATAATTCAGTAGGGGAATTTTATTCAGTTGCCCTCAGCGCTATGAAACAGCAAGCAGATACTGGAACTAAAATGATTCATATAGGAAAAAATACAAAAAGTACAATTATATCGAAAGGGATATCGGCTGAGCATGGTCAGAACACTTATCGTGGACAGGTACTGATCAATAAAGGTGCGAAAGGTGCTAGGAATTATTCTCAATGTGATTCATTGCTTATAGGTGATGAATGTGGCGCACATACGTTCCCATATATTGATGTGAAAAATACTAAATCACATATAGAACATGAAGCATCGACTTCAAAAGTTGGTGAAGATCAGATTTTCTACTGTAAACAGAGAGGATTATCTGAAGAAGATGCAATAAACCTGATAGTGAATGGATTTTGTAAAGAAGTTTTCAATGAATTACCAATGGAATTTGCTGTAGAAGCTCAAAGACTTTTGGAAGTGTCATTAGAAGGTAGTGTAGGATAAAGGAGATACAATGCTAAAAATAAAAGAATTAGAAGTAAGTGTAGATGGAAATAAAATATTGAAAGGATTGAATTTAGAAATCAATGCTGGAGAAATACATGCTATAATGGGTCCAAATGGATCTGGAAAATCGACATTAGCTCAAGTTATTGCTGGTCATGAAGATTATGAAATTGACAAAGGAACTGTAGAGTATAGTGGAAAAGATCTTCTAGAAATGGAACCTGAAGAACGAAGTTGTGAAGGTGTGTTTATGGCTTTTCAATACCCTATAGAAATTCCTGGCGTGAGTAATATGTATTTTTTGAAATCCGCACTTAACGCTCAACGTAAATATCATGAAAAAAATGAAATTGACGCGATGGATTTCTTAGAAATTATAAAAGAAAAAATGAATATGTTGGGACTTAAAGAAGAGATGTTGAAAAGACCTGTGAATCATGGTTTTTCAGGTGGAGAAAAGAAAAAGAATGAAATAATGCAGATGGCTGTTTTAGAACCGAAATTGGCCATAATGGATGAAACTGATTCAGGGTTAGATATCGATGCATTGAAAATTGTAGCAGAGGGGGTCAATAAAATGAAAAATGAAAACAATGCAATATTAGTTGTTACACACTATCAACGACTTTTGAACTACATTGTACCGGATTTTGTGCACGTACTGATGGATGGAAAAATAGTTGAATCGGGAGGAAAAGAACTGGCGATGAGACTAGAAGAAGAAGGATATGACAATATAGAAGAACGCGCGGGTAATTGATGAATTTACAAGATACATTCAGAAGTGATTTTGAAACTAATGATCCGTGTAATACTGAATGGTTAAAAGAACAGAGAGAAAAATGTTTTGAGAAATTTATAGAGTTAGGCTTTCCTGATAACAGAATTGAAGAATGGAAATACACAAATATTAAAAAAATAGCGAACGAAGAATATAGAATATCTAAGAATCAAGAAAAACTGAACATAACCAATTTTACAAAATATGAGCCTCGGATAGTGTTAGTGAATGGGTGCATCTCTAAGGAGATGTCGAGTTTTCCTGAGAAAATGGAGATTTTGCCACTTATCGAAGCAATTGAAAATGGAGTTCTTAAAAGAGAAATATTTGAAGATAGTAGAATGGAAGAAAATCCGTTTTGGGCATTGAATACTGCGTTTATGAATTCTGGTTTGTACCTTAGAATACCGAATGGAATTCAGATAACAGAACCCGTTTTGATAATTAATATAGCTAATTCAGACGAAACACCTACGATATGCCACCCTAGAAATATAATAGAAGTTGAAAAGGGTGGAAAACTATCTGTAATGGAGCATTATATTGACAATGGAAAGAAAGATACTCTAACGAATTCTGTAACACAAATATATACAGAAGAAAATGGATTAGTAGAACATATTATGAAAACTAATTTATCTGAAAAGGGTGTGCACATAGGTAATGTAAATGCATACCAAGAAAAGGATAGTAGAATCAACACTCATAATTTCTGTATGGGGGGTAAAGTTATCAGAAATGACTTGAATTTTTCATTAAGAGGGAATGGATCTTATTGTGAAATGAATGGACTTTACTTAGTAGATGGAGAAGAGCATGTGGACAACCACACTACTGTGGAGCACCTAGTACCTCATTGCAGTAGTAAAGAACATTACAAAGGAATTGTTGGTGGAAAGGGTTCTGCAGTATTTAATGGAAGAATACACGTACATGAAAAAGCTCAAAAAACAGATGCTATACAAAATAATGAAAATTTACTAATGACTGATGATGCAGTTATACACACCAAACCGGAACTTGAAATATATGCAGATGATGTGAAATGTACACATGGCGCAACTATAGGACAAATTGATGAAGATGCGTTATTTTATTTGAGATGTAGAGGTATTGGGGGGAAAGAAGCACGCGAAATTATGATTAAGGCATATGTAGGTGAGATTATAGAAAGAGTGGAGAATGAGAAAATACAAAACATGTTAGAAACTGAAATTATGGCGAGCTTACCAATAGAGGCAGTATGATTAATCCAGAAGAAATAAGAGCGAGATTTCCTGTATTAGACCAAGAAGTGAATGGTCATCCTTTGATTTATTTAGACAATGCTGCGACGACTCAAAAACCAGATACAGTCATTAAAAGTGTAACAGAATATTATGAGAAAGATAATTCTAATGTTCATAGGGGGATTCACACCCTCAGTCAACGTGCGAGTGATGGTTATGATGAAACGAGAGAAAAAATAAGAGGAATGCTTGGGGCGAAAGAAGCAGAAGAGATAATATTTGTAAGAGGAACTACTGAAGGAATTAATTTAGTAGCTAATGGTTTTCTAAGAAGAATCTTAGAACCTGGAGATGAAATTTTAGTATCTCAAATGGAGCATCATGCCAATATTGTACCTTGGCAACTTGTAGCGCACCCCCTTGGAGCCAAAATCAAATCCATACCTATGGATGAAAATGGCGATTTAATGATTGAAAAAATAGAGGGGTTGATTAATTCGAAAACGAAATTCATATCTGTAGTTCATGTATCAAATTCTCTTGGAACCATAAATCCCGTGAAAGAGATATGTGAAATTGCAAAGAAGGCCGGTGTACCGATTTTGATTGATGGAGCTCAAGCAGTACCACATATGAATGTAGATGTTCTCGATATTGGATGTGATTTCTATGTATTTTCAGGACACAAGATGTATGGACCTACGGGAATAGGTGCAGTATACGGTAAAAGAGAAAGATTAGAAGAGATGGACCCTTATCAGGGTGGTGGAGATATGATAAGAAGTGTGACTTTTGAAGAAACTACTTACAATCAAATTCCTGCAAAACTAGAAGCAGGAACACCGAATATTGCAGGAACCATTGGGCTTGGAAAGGCTATAGATTATCTAAAAGAAATTGGAATAGAAAATATAGAGAAATATGAAAGTGAATTATTAGAGTACGCAACAGAAAAAATAGGAGCTATTGATAAATTAACAATAATTGGTAGTGCAAAAAACAAAGCGAGTGTGGTATCGTTTACAATAGATGGAATACACTCTCATGATATTGGTGGATGGTTAGACGAACACGGAATAGCAGTGAGAACGGGACATCATTGTACACAACCTGCTATGAATTGTTATGGAATAAATTCTACAGCAAGAGCATCTTTTTCACATTACAATACAAAAGAGGAAGTGGATAAACTAGTTGTGAAATTAAAGGAAATGTGCGATTGGTGGTTTGGTTGAGTTTGAAGGAATATATAGAAAATGCAATACCTTGGTTTCGAACGGGTGAAAATAGTGAATATTTAGATAGCAAAAAAGATTATCAAGAACAAAATAAAGAAATAAATAAAAGATATGAAGAGAGACGAAAGGATATGAATTATTACAAAGATGCTTTGAATATTATTGAAGAAATTAAAAATGAAAATAGTTCGGAATCTATAATAGATATAGGTGGCTGGGCCGGTAAATTTGTATCCAAAACAGAAATTGATGAAAAGGTTTGTTTAGACATAGAAACTAAAACGGAAAGTAATGATGATGTACGAAACATAATTCATGATTTTTTAACATGGAAACCAGATAAAGAGTATGACATTGCAATATGTATGCAAACTTTAGAACATATATCTGATGAAAAAGTTGGAATATTTGCTAGGAAATTATTTGAAGTTTCGAATCACGTACTAATTAGTGTGCCGTATATGTGGAAAAAGGGAAAATGTCCGAATCATTTACAAGATCCAGTAGATGAAAATAAAATATATGGATGGATGAAGCGGAATCCTACTAAAACCCATATATCTACAGATAAGAATATGCAAAGAATAATATGTTACTATAATGAATCGAAAAAGGAGATGAATAATTGAGTTTGAGAGATCTATATCAAGAAGTTATTCTAGACCATAACCAAAGCCCTAGAAATTATGGTGAGCTTGAGCCATGCACCATTAGAAGAGACGGAGACAATCCGCTATGTGGAGATAATATAATATTGTATCTAATTATTGAGGATGAAAAAGTAGTGGATATAAAATTTAAAGGAGAAGGATGTGCCATAACTATGGCATCTAGTTCTATGATGACCGAAGTTATTATAGGGAAAAAAATAGAAGAAGTTGAAGAAATATTTGAGAAATTTCATTCAATGCTTACAGAAGATGAAGGAGACTATGAAGATCTAGGAAAATTGAAAGTGTTTGAAGGTGTAAAAGAATTTCCAGCACGAGTAAAGTGTGCTACCCTATCATGGCACACAATGAATAATGCAATTAAAGAAATGGAATAAAAATGTCAATAGAAGATATAGAATGGAAAGAAAAAGAGAAATCTGAAGAGAAAGAATACTCTAAAGAAGAATTAAAAATAATAGAAATAATAAAAACTATTTATGATCCTGAAATACCTGTAAATATTTTTGATCTTGGATTGATATATTCAATAGATATTGACAAAGAAGATAAAGTTGAAATCAATATGACGCTTACATCTCCATTCTGCCCAGTAGCTGAGTCTTTACCTGAAGAAGTTAGAAAGAAAGTAGAAGCGATAGAAGAGATAAGTAGTGCAAAGGTCGAAGTAATATTTGATCCCCCTTGGAGTATGGATATGATGAGTGATGAAGCTAAAGTAAAGTTGAATATGTTCTGAAATTATAATTCGAAATAAAACAGTGTGAGGCGAACCTTCTTTTAGTCAGAATAAAGTGGTGAATAACTGGTGAGGAATGGAATTTTCGAAAACTGACATTGAAAATATTGAAACTGAAATAAGTGAATTGGTTTCGGCTAGATTGCCAACGAAATATGGTGAATTTAGAATAATTGCATTTCCTGGAGAAGAAGAAAACCGAGAACATCTAGCGATAGTTATGGGAGATGTTACGAAAGGAAGAGTATTGATTAGAGTGCATTCTGAATGCTTAACCGGAGATACTTTTTATTCGAAAAGATGCGATTGTGGTTTACAATTAGAAAGTGCAATGGAAAAAATTGCTGAAGAAGGAAAAGGAATGATTGTTTATCTAAGACAAGAAGGACGTGGCATAGGTTTAGTCAATAAATTGCATGCATACAATCTACAAGATGATGGCATGGACACTGTAGAAGCGAATGAAAAATTAGGATTTGAGGGAGAGCTTCGTGAATACGAAGCAGCGGCCAGAATATTGAAATCGATGAGTGTTTCGAAGATAAGCCTAATGACCAATAATCCAGCTAAAGTAGAAGATTTGAAAAGTAGTGGTTTTGAAGTTGAAAGAGTACCGCACAAAACCATTCCGAACAAAGAAAATGAAGAATATTTAAAAACTAAATCTGAAAGAATGGGTCATAAATTAGATTAAGTTATTTTTCTGGAATCTCTTTACCGAGTTTAGTTCTATTAGCAGGATTACTTGCCACTATTGAGACCCACAATATGAACGCCGTCATTAGTAATGCATATTGACCAGTGTGCCACCAGAAATAATGAAGCTTATCCCACGTTTGAAAATCATAAGCTTGTGTTACGGGATAAAAGGAGATTATACGAATTGCATTTTCTATAAAGATTAAAACAGCAAAAATACCTGCCCATTTCAAACGAACATAGGGGTTTACTCCTCTAAAACAAATAACTAGTAAGCCTAAAAATAAAGTTTCATGCAAACCGGTACATTGAGATACTATCTCTAAATTAATTGGAATTTCCGCATATGAAAGTTCTGTTTGATTTGGACCCGTTAATAAAACGTCAATACCCATAAGTTTCTCACTATAGTAAACAAACTTAGCTACGATTTTTTGGAAAAATAAGAGAGAATTGTCTGCACGAGTTAAATGTTGAAATAATAGATCAATGGGTAAAACTACCACCATTACAATAAAGAAATTGAAAGCCGTACTGATAGCTGTTTTTTCAGATGGCTTAGTAGCATTAGTTAATTTGAAAAGTTTATTTTCTGTATTGTCTAAATAAGAACCGATTTGAATAGATAAACGTTCAAAATACTCTTTCATACTTACCGGTCTGAGTATCAAGAATTAAAAACTATCTATTCAAATATTGAGCATCTCTTTTCTGGTCAATAATGCTTTATTTAGAATAGATTTGGATTTTTGATAAGTTACTGTATTGAGTGCGAGATCTGGATTAGCCCAAACAAAATCCGTGTGTTCGTGACTTAGTGTAACATTTTTTTCTTCTGTTTCTCCTAAAAAATATATGACTTGTTTTTTTATAAGTGAGCTGCCTTTTCTAAACGAATACTCTATTTTCTCTCTGAAATTTGAGAATAATTTTACAGTAGAAATACCAGTTTCTTCTCTTAATTCTCGTAGAGTGGTTTCCATTTCAGACTCGCCTTTTTCTATATGTCCTTTTGGAAAATCCCAGTGACCTTTACCTTTGTATTTCAAAAGAAGGAGTTTTTCTTTGTGAAACAAAACTATACCGCAAGAATACTCCATAATAATAGAGCTAAGGCTGCACCTTAAAAGTATTAGTAATGCCTAACTAAGAATGCGCTATTCTTCGTCTATCTTTACTCTACCGAGTATAGATGCAAGAAAAGCTAAGGCCATTATACTAAACATAGGATCAAATCCTGGAATAAAAACACCTCTAATCCAAAGTGTGGACGTTACAGTACGGGCCTCATTTTCACCAGAAAGTGTTGTTGAAGCTTTAACAATTACAGTGTGATATTCATTAAACCAGCCTAAAACTGTTCCTCGAGGAGTTTGCATTGTTATTGGAATTACTTGTTCACCTAAAGAATCGACCTGCCATTGAGATTGACCGAGAGCTAATGTAAAACCACCCTCCTCTAAATCCTCTTGATTCAGAACTTCAATTAAGATTGTGTCGATATAATTTCCATAATTAACAACAGTGTATGTTTGTACGTAATCGCTACCTGGGCCTATTCTAATGAAAGGAGAATCTGCTCTGATTGCAAGTCGTGCATACTGAAGAATCTGTGCTGTAAACCCTGCATATTTAGTAACTGTAAATGTTTGAGTATTCGATTCCTTACCTTGAGCTACTATTGAAACATCTACATTCTTGTATGAAGATTGCGTAAGTGCTAAAGCACATACAGGCACCGTAGCATCCGCACCAGCACTCAATGTAACAGAAGTTGCAGAAGGTGAGATAGTAACGCCCCCTCCACTAAGTTGTATGTCTACATCTATGTTTGCAGTACCTTGATTAGTTATAGTCATAGAAGTACAGCCAACACCACTAGAACCTGGACGGACATCTAGTTGGACACTAGCATCGGCAACTTCTATCGAGAAAGAAACAGCTGCTAGCTGTGATGAGCTCGTTGGCACGTAAACTAGCATTGTTGAACCCAATAATAGGACAACAAGCAGAAACGCTCTCAGAGGATTATTTTTCATCTATAGTCTCCAGTATTCTATAATATCGTGGGCCGATATTTATAGTTGACCGGTGCAACACTCGGAAACGAGCATAAAAAACTTAGTTAAGCCCTAATTTGACTTCTAAGTCAGAATTTGTAGGCTCAACTAAGATAGAATTGTCAGGAAAAACTAGCACAGGAACTCTTTGAACGCCGTCATTCAATGCAACAGCTTTCTCTCTGGCCTCGTCATCTTCCTCTATGTTGATCCAAACATACGAAATTTGATGTTTGTCTAAAAAATCCTTGGAACGGTGACAGTCACCACACCAAGTTGTGCCGTATATCTCTATTGGTTTTGAATTCGAATTCATTATTTTACTCCAAATAGTCTTCCATCGTATTACAGGAACAGATTAAATTTCTATCGCCGTGAACATTGTCTACTCTTCCAACGTGTGGCCAAAATTTATTATCATAAGAATTGGGCATTGGAAAGGCGGCCGTTTCTCTTGTATATTGATAAGTCCAGTTTTCAGATGCTATTTGTTTTGCAGTGTGGGGGGAATTTCGAAGAGGGCTTTCTGAAACATCTATTTTTTTGTTTTCGATATTTTCTATCTCTTTTCTAATTAGTAAAAGCGTATCACAAAAAGAGTCTAGTTCTTTTTTAGATTCTGATTCTGTTGGTTCTATCATTAAAGTTCCACTAACTGGCCAAGACATAGTTGGTGCGTGAAAACCATAATCGATTAATCTTTTTGCTATATCTTCTACAGTTACTCCTGTGTTTTCAGTAATATTGCGGATATCTAAAATACACTCATGAGCGACTAAACCTTTGTTTCCCGTAAAAAGTATGGGATAATCATTTTTCAAACGATGAGCGATATAGTTAGCATTCAAAATAGCGATTTTGGTAGCTTTGGTTAAACCATTCCACCCCATCATCGAAATATAAGCCCAAGGAATTGTTAGAATTAGAGCACTACTTAGTGAAGAAGAGGAGATAGCACCAGAACCGTTAAGAGAATCTCCTGGTAAGAAAGGGATTAAGTCTTTCTGAACTACAATTGGACCCATACCTGGCCCTCCCCCGCCATGAGGAATACAGAAAGTTTTGTGTAAATTAAGATGACAGACATCTACTCCTAAATCACCTGGCCTACAAACCCCAGCCATAGCATTGAAATTCGCCCCATCCATATAGACTAGGCCACCGCTAGAATGAATCAAATTACAAACAGAAACTATGGATTCTTCAAAAACCCCATGTGTTGAAGGATATGTAATCATAATTCCAGCAAGATTTGTAGAATGTTCTTTAATTTTATCAGTTAAATCGGAAATATCTATATTTCCTTGATCATCACAAGAAACAGGAACTACCTTCATGCCTGCCATAATTGCACTTGCAGGATTCGTTCCGTGTGCAGAAATTGGGATTAAACAAACATTTCGATTTGATTGATTTTTGGATATATGGTAATTACGTATTGCAAGTAAACCTGCGTATTCGCCCTGCGACCCTGCGTTTGGTTGGAAAGAAATTTCATCCAACCCTGTGAGATCTACTAACCAAGTTCCTAATGAGGAGATTAATGTTTGATAACCTTCTGTCTGTTCTGAAGGGGAAAATGGGTGTACATCTGAAAAACATTTCCAAGTAATTGGCATCATTTCTGTAGTAGAATTTAATTTCATAGTACATGAGCCGAGAGGAATCATACTACTTGTCAAAGATAAGTCTCTATTTTGTAGCTTGAAAATGTATCGTAAAAGTTCAGTTTCGGAATGATATGAATTGAAAACTTGATTTTCAAGATAGGGAGAATTGCGATGAAGATGTTTAGCTAAGGTAAATGTATCTGAATTGTTTTCATTGGAAATTGAGGCTTCGTCTAAATTGAAAATATTAAAAAGTTCTAAAACGTCTTCTTCTGTTGTTTTTTCATCCAAAGATATTGTAATTGAATCATCATTTAACGCCCTTAAATTCACTTCTTTTTCAATAGCTCTTGAAATTATTTGAGAGGGATTTTTAGTTTTGATACAAAGAGTGTCGAAGAATTGAGAATGAGATGGTGTATATCCTATGGAAGACAATTTAGCGGCTAATGATATTGTTAAATTATTAACATAAGCAGCAATCTGTTTCAAACGTTGAGGGCCGTGATAAACAACATACATACTGGCAACTATAGCAGGTAAAACTTGCGCAGTACAGATATTGCTTGTAGCTTTATCTCTGCGTATGTGCTGTTCTCTAGTCTGTAATGCTAATCTCAAAGCAGTATTTCCATTTGAATCCTTTGAAACGCCGACAACTCTGCCTGGCGTCCGTCTCTTGTATTTATCGTGAGTGGCGAAAAAGGCAGCATGGGGTCCGCCGAAACCGAGAGGCATGCCGAATCTTTGAGTGTTGCCAACTACTACATCTGCACCAAAATCACTGGGCGGAGTTAAAAGAGTGAGAGAGAGTATATCTGCACAAACTATTACGAGAGCGTCATTATCATGGGCAATTTTTGAAATTTGAGAATAATCCTCTACACTGCCTTCTGTGCAGGGATATTGTAAAATGATACCGAAGAAATCACTTATTTGAGATACGTTATTATGATCTATGACCTTTACTTCAATACCTAAGGGGTCGGCCCTAGTTTTTACTACATTGATTGTTTGAGGATGGCACCTATTTGAAATTAATAAAGTATTGGAATGGTTAGTAAGATTGTATGCCATTGTCATTGCTTCAGAAGCTGCAGTTGATTCATCTAACAAAGAGGCGTTAGCGAACCCCATGCCTGTTAGATCCATAACCATAGTTTGGAAATTGAGAAGTGCCTCCAAACGACCTTGTGATATTTCAGCCTGATATGGAGTATACTGAGTATACCAACCTGGATTTTCCAATATATTACGTTGAATTACAGGCGGGGTGATACAATCATTATAACCTATACCAATGTACGATCTGAAAATTTTATTATGGGAGCCTAAAGATTCTAATTCTTTTAATGTTTCGAATTCGCTTTTGGAACCTTCATTGAAACTTTCAGGAATGGGTTGATTAAAACGTATTGAAGGTGGTATTGTTGTATCTATTAAATCGTTTAAAGAATTATACTCTATAGTTTTGAGCATGGATTGAATTTGGGAATCATTCGGGCCGATGTGCCTATGATTGAAAATGTCAGGATGTTTAGAATAATCAGCCATAACTTAATTTCTCAAAGTAGATAGGGTACTAAAAAGAGTGGATTAATAGATTTTTTGGCTTGGGGATTATAAAGGTATACGTTACGATTTATAGTCTATAGCCAACTGGTATGTCCGAATGACAGGTGTGGTTCGGGTTTTTACTACAGAGGAGGCGGAGGAACTTCTGCCTACTGTGGATTCACTTTTACAGAGGTTAGTAGATACGAGTGTGAAACAAAAACTCCTTGAAGAACAGGCAAATGAAATTTTGGATGAAGTAATGGAGGAAGGAACGCACCCGAATGCTATAGATGAACTAAAGGAGATTAAAGAAACGTTAGATATTAATGTTAGAGAAATAGACAAGGTAGAAGGAGAAATATCTAACATGGGATTAAACGTAAAGGACCCTATATTGGGCATAGTTGATTTTCCAGCGATGAGAGGGGATCAACCGGTGTATTTGTGTCACAGACTTGGAGAAAAGAGAATGACTCATTGGCACAATGTAGAAGATGGTTTTGAGGGGAGAATTCCTCTGGATAAAGAACCAGACATAATCACAGTTTAGATTAATCTTCAGAGCCTTCCCAACGTTTGAATATGTTTGTATCTATATCTAAAACGTCGAGAACTCTACCAACAATGAAATTTACATTATCATCTATTGTCTTTGGTAAATTGTAGAAGGCCGGCATAGCTGGAATCATAATGGCACCGGCTTGTGCTATCTTCAACATATTCTCTATGTATATTGTACTCAATGGAGTTTCGCGTGGAACTAAAATTAGTTTTCTTCTCTCTTTTAGCATGACTGTTGCAGAACGAGTTAGAAGGTTATCAGAAACTCCCGATGCAATCTTGCCCAATGTTGTACCTGAACAAGGAATTATGACCATAGCTTTGGCTTTGAAAGAGCCTGAAGCTATACTGGCAGCTACGTTCTCATTTTCATGAACTACATCGGCCAAATCCAAAACGTCCTGCCAAACACCTTGACATTCGTGTTTATGTACTAATTGAGAAGAATCGGTTGAAACCAAATGAGTTTCAAAATTCAAAGGTTTTAGAATTTCTAAAAGACGGATGGAATAAGGTAGCCCTGATGCGCCGCTAATTCCTACAACTATTCTTTCCATGGAATGCGATTAAGAGGGGGGACTACTATTAGTTTAGGTTCTATAATTTGTAAAGAATATTGGTAAAACCCCCACTTTATCATATCTAAGTATGAAGATTGCCGAACAGAGTGCATGTGGCAAGAGTATTTTGTTGGGAGAGCATGCAGTTGTGTACGGTCAACCGGCAATAGCCATACCAATGGAAGATATCAGAGCAATGGCATGGATAGAGGAAAATAATCAAAGAGGAATCGAAGTTGACGCTTTAGATCTTAATGAGAAAATTATTGTTGAAAATGAGAATAGACATCAGTTTTCTATTGTGATAAATGAATTAATGCAAAGAAGTGATGGGAAAAAAATAAATTTTACTGTTAAATTAACATCGAAAATACCTCAATCAGTAGGAATGGGAAGTAGTGCTGCTACCTCTGCTGCAGTCTGTAGGTGTGTAGCAGAATACTTCGGAATAGAATTAACAGCAAAAGAAGAAAGTGAGATTGTATTTAGAGCTGAAAAAATCGTACACGGGACTCCAAGTGGTATAGACAATAATGTTATAGTTTATGAAAAACCGATATTGTTTGTAAAAGAAGAAGAACCAAAAATATTAGAATTAGAGAAGGATTTGTATATTGTGATAGGAGAAAGTGGTGTGGAAAGTTCTACGATGAAAATGGTGAAAAACATCAGAGAATTAGTTAATACAAACCCCGATGAATTTGAAAAGAAATTTGATACGATAGGAAAATTAGTTAAGAAGGCTGAGCAGAATATTGAAAATGGAAATATAGGCGAGATTGGAATATTAATGAATAAAAATCAAGAAATATTGAGAGAGATGGAATTATCGCATCCAGAATTAGACACTATAATTGAAATTGCTAGAAAGGCTGGAGCTCTTGGTGCTAAACTGACTGGGAAAGGAGGAGGAGGTAATGTAGTTGCGATTTCAGATAGCCCCAAAACACAAAAAATGATAGCAAACGCTATTGAAGGTGCTGGTTATGGTGTTTGTAAGACTAAGGTGGGTGCTAAACTATGAATTTAAGAAAATTTGTTAATGTTCTTGACGAAAATAAAATGTTGAAAAGAATAACAAAGGAAGTTTCTCCCGAATATGAAGTTGCAGCATTGATGGAGCAAGCTGGCGATTGCCCACTATTGTTTGAAAATGTAAAGGGCAGTAAATTTCCTGTAATTACTAATATTTGTTCGAGTCGAGAGTTAGTTGCAATGAGTTTGAATTGTGAAGAAAAGGATATACTGCATATGATTGCTAAAGCGGGTAATAATCCAAAAGATCCGGAGGAGAAAGTAGAATTAGGATATGTAGAAATTGAGCCAACTCTAGAAGGTATGCCAATTTTAACTCATCAAAAAGGAGATGGTGGTGCATACATTGC
>MIZB01000211.1_pt1 | contig 63144 bp, 50 predicted proteins | sample 888171 | NCBI WGS metagenome assembly MIZB01 (sample SAMN05440186, study PRJNA335308) | marine metagenome | isolation source: marine water
GAACCGGAAGCAGAAGAACCGGAAGCAGAAGAACCGGAAGCAGAAGAACCGGAAGCAGAAGAACCGGAAGCAGAAGAACCGGAAGCAGAAGCTTCCGAAAAATAGTCTTCTATTCAAAACCTGAATTTATATAAACGAGATATTATTTTGTAATTTTATGGTAAAATACGTTTGTCATAATTGCGACATGTCTGTCCATGGTTTAACATGTGGTTCATGTGGTAAAGAGTTAGTTCACTCAACACTTACAAAAGATGACGGTACATCGGTCGATGTCTCAAAATGTCCAGATGGTTGTGGAAAAATCAAATCACCAATGTGCTGCGGTAGTGATATGCACACTCACTGATCTTTAATCTAATTATTACAACATTTAGACGGATCTATGTAAGCATCATAAACACCATCTAAAAATCCATAGAGGGCCTTTGCTGCCGATTCTGCTGCGTCGATAATCTGCTTACGACTCTCTTCATCTTTACACCCTTCAACTAATATGTCTTGTTCAACTTTACGATGTATTAAATCTGCTTCTTCATGAACTGTGAAAAATTCTACTGCTCGAGCATCATCTAAATTGTAAAATTTAGCCAAACCCCTTCTCTTCGTTTCAGCAACTTCAGGTACTTGCGATTCATAGGCATATAGGGCTGCAACTCCTTCGAGGTAATTTTCACTATTCGTCAGTTCTTTCATAGTTTCAACTGATTCAACAGTTTTCGAAAGCGGTGTTGAATTTTTTGCCTCGTCTCGTGAAACACCTAGTCCTTCTACAAATCTCAACCATAGTTCAGGATGATTTTTTTCTCCCATATCTTCTTCACACATATTTTCTAAGAGCAATTGTCTAACTTCTATGTCATCACACTGTGCATAACATGCGCCTAAATATCTTGGAAAAACACGTACATGTGAATAGTACTGTTTTGAGTATTCTTTTAATGCATCCATAGGTAATTCTCCTTTATTCCACATCTGATAGAACGGATGGTCTAATAGGGCGTGTTTTGCAATAGCATCGTCTAATTCTTTAACAAATTCTTCTTTCATTTTATCAACTCCATATCTTACTTTACAATAAGACTATTCACTAATTAATATCGTGCTCATAAGTGTTTTGGTTTACTCTAATTCTATAACGCCTGTTTCAAGAGCAGCTTTTTCTATTCTTTCATCAGACTCTAAATCCAATATAGTTACTCTTTCAGGCCTTATTGTACGTGCATTCTTGAATGCCTTCAATGCTATCTCATCTGATAGACCAATCTCCTTTGCGGTCGTAGGTGCTCCTATTATTCTAAGAGTTTCTTTAATTTTCTTCCAATTTCCGTTATGTAAATACATAGTAACAATAGAACCTATGCCACATTGTTCTCCATGAAGTGCAGGTCTATCATAATTCGCATCAAGCCAATGAGAGAATTTGTGTTCTCCTCCACTGGCAGGTCTAGAAGTCCCCGCTATGGACATAGCCACTCCAGAAGATATCAATGCTTTTACGATAAGCCTAACTCCTTCTTCTTCTCCAGATGAAATTAATTTTGCTTCTTTTTCTACAAGTTCTGCCGTCATATCTGATAATGCAGCTGCATATTCACTATATTTTTCTCCTTGCTCCTTTCCTATTTTCCAATCAAGTACTGCCGTTCTATTGCTTAGAATGTCTCCACATCCTGCTCGTAACAATCTTTTCGGAGCTTTCGATATTATTTCAGTATCTGCTATGACTGCAAGAGGGGGTTTAGCTTGCATTGATACTTTAGCTCCCTTATTTCTTATTGATGATCTTTCAGAGGCAAGACCATCATGCGAAGCAGATGTTGGGACACTCAAAAACGGCAAGTTGGCATTATATCCTGCTTTTTTTGCAATATCTATCGGACGTCCCCCTCCTATTCCAACTAAAAATCCATATTTTTCAATATTACGTTCTACCTTTTCCAATTCTTCAATTCTAGCTCCTTTAATCTTGACAACTTCTACTTTTCGTTCAGATTCTTCAATATAATCTTTAACCCGTTTTCCAGCTATATCATATGTAATCTCATCACATATTATGAGTCCATTTTCAGGAAGAGAAAGTTCAGATATTACAATAGGTATATCTTCGATAGATCCAGGTCCAGAAATAACTATTCTAGGCAGAATCATACCGCGTGAGCGTCTTTTGCTCATACGTAACGCATTGTCCCCTGTCTTAAAAGCCAACGTTATGGTCAAATTCGCTTCATTTTCAGCGATAACTTGTTAATACTCTATCCGACAATCCAAGCTACCAATGAAAGAAGGCGACTTGATAAGTTTTGAATATGAAGGTTGGACCGAAGGCAACTTATTCGATACTACTGATGAATCTTTAGCAAAGAAAAACGATATGCACGATGAAAGAAAAAACTACACACCATTACTAGTTGTAGTGGGAGAGGGAAGATTAGTTCCAGGTTTAGAAAACGATTTGAAAAAAGCTAAAGTAGGTGAAAAAAGAGAAGTAGTGATTGCTCCAGTAGATGGTTACGGAGAGCGCGATACTAAACTTATACAGACTGAATCATTAAGCAAAATAAGAAGATTGAATCCAGATGCTCAATTATATCAAGGTGCAGAAATTGAGTTGGAAGGAAAACACGGGCAATTAGTTGCTATATTCGGTTCAAGAGCTAGAATAGATTACAATCATTATTTAGCCGGAAAAGAATTGACATTCAAATATAACGTATCTTCTAAAATCTCTAAGAAAGAAGAAAAAATCTCTTCTCTTTTCAAATTGAATTATCCTGTCGATGAGGATGTGAATGTATCTGTCGAAAAGAATTCAGCAACTATAACCTTGCCCGAGAGATGTAAATTCGATGCAGTTTGGTTTCAAGCTAAATATCGTGTAGTTTCTTCTCTTCGAAAGTATGCGAAAATTAAAGATGTTAAATTTGTAGAAGAATATATAGAAAAAGATACGGTTTCTGATGATAAAAAGAAACCTAAAAAACCTAAAAAACCTAAAAGTAAAAAGAAAACCCCAACTAAGAAAAGCAAGTCTAAGTAGGTTTTTTTCTTTTTCTAAACCATCAAAAGATTATTATACATAGTGTCTATTCAAGTTTCGGAGCATGTTTCTTTATTTTTACGGAGTTTAATCAATGGAAGTACTCACTATATCTCATCTATCTTCAGCCATCTCTAATAGTCAAGAATATTCTCACATGAGTTTTGAAGAATCAGATGCTTTGTCTAGACACATCATGAATTTTTTTGGTTTTAGTGATAGAATCATTGATAACGTTTTACAACCAGAAGATAGAGATACTTTCTATATGCTTGAAGATTCAGGATTAATGGAAACGGCTAGAGAAGAAACAACGCTTTACGATGGCCGTGAGTGGAGGATTCATTATTGGACTATCAAGATCTCTGAAATTTTTACACGCAGTGTAAAATCTGACGATGATTCGGATGATTCATCTAATGATTCAGTCTACGAAGACATTCCTGACGACATCTGGTCTAGATAATTTAAAGTGGAGCCACCGGAGGGATTTGAACCCCCGACCTGCTGATTACAAATCAGCCGCTCTGCCGGTCTAAGCTACGGTGGCTTAGTTCACTATTTTGAGTACTTGTGTTTAAACTTTTCTTATAACTATTTTTTTGAAAATTTCTCTTTATTTCTTTTCATAGCTTCAATTGCAGGCATAAATTTTCCTGCTAAATAGCTTATACAAGCCCCACCACCAGTTGAAATATGATCGATATCATTCTTTAATCCATACATATTGAAAGCAGCCGCAGTCTCTCCACCCCCAACTACAGTGTATGCTTCAGATTTTGCAATAGCAGAGAAAACTTCCATAGTTCCGCCAGAGAATTCTTTTTCTTCAAAGACACCCATTGGGCCATTTGCAATTATTTTCTTTGCTTTATTTATTTCTGTTATGTATCTAACTACGGTTTCTACACCTATATCATTAACTGGACATCTATCAGAAAGATTTTCAACAAACGCTTTAGAATCAAATTCTTCGCATAAAATCCCCTTTCTAAATCCTCCGCAATTCAACGCAATATCGTTTGGCATTTCTATATTTTTAGGGTACTTTTCAATCAATTCTTTTGCTTTTGATATTATTTCTTTATGATTTTTAATTTTATTTTTTATGTAATCTTTACTACTATTACCGATATCAATTCCAGATGCAGTTAGGAAAATATTGGCAACCAACCCTCCCGTCAAAACTTTATCAATTCCTCTCTCTAGAAAGTTTGTAGCAATTTTAACAGAATCTTCTGCTTTACTGCCACCTAATATCAATAAGCTAGGATTTCCCTTTCCCTTTAGCGCTTTATTCAATTGTTCTATTTCATTTTCCATCACTTTTCCTGCAATCGTTGGTATTTCGCTGGAAAAACCAACTATGGATGGTTGACACCGATGTGCAGTTGCAAAAGCATCATTTACAAACAAATCAAATTCCGGAGCTAACGATTTAACCATTTCAGTTTTTTCTTGGGGCTCAAAATTTCTCCCATTATATTCTCGTACATTTATTTCGTCATCATGAAATCTTAAATTATCTAACATTAAAATTTCATTTTTTTTCAAATCTCTTATAGCCTTTTTTGCCTTAGCATTACAAATATCGGGTATAAATTTAACCTTTTTATTAATTATCTCACTCATTTTTTCTGCATGCTTTTCTAAAGGTACAAAATCTAAATTTCCAGGTCTAGATTGATGTGCAATTATGACAATTTTAGCCTTTTTATCAGCTAAATATTTTATAGTTTTTTCTGCATGCCTTCTTATTCTGGTATCGTCTAATATTTCTCCATTTTCAGGATTTATAGATGAATTAATATCAACTCTAACAAGTATTTTTTTACCTTCTAATTCAAAATCTTCTAAAACAAGAAAATCTCGCTTCATATTTATTCCTACTATTTTTCTAATTCCCTGTTTAAATTTTTACCAGCATTCACAAATTGTGCAATTGCTGCCTCTATTTGGATCCACGCATTAGCACCCTCTCCAATCCTAAAGTCTGTTTCTGCAAGGGCACTTATCAGGCCAATTTTAGTATCGTCAGTTATATCCATCTCTCTAATAGTTCTATGCATTTGTCGTACAATGTCCTCTCCTGCTAATCCATAAGTTATCTGTAATTTATCCAAACACTCTCTCGCTTTAGAAAATTTTCCTGCGATTGCGTATTCTAGTGCACCTCTTATTTCATCGGGTCTAGCTGCAGCGACGGCTTGGTATACTACATCGGAATCTATACTTTCAATTCCCGATGCTGCGGCCATTTGTAAATTGTTGATTCCTCTTCTCATATCGCCCTGCGCAAGGTATACTACTGCATCCAGCCCGTCATCGGTGATTTTAAGATTTTGTTTTCCAGAAACGTATTTCAAATATTTTTTCATTTCCTCTTCTTTCACGGGTCTAAATCTAAAAACTGCACATCTAGATTGAATAGGGTCTATTATTTTTGAAGAGTAATTACAGGATAAAATAAATCTACAGGTTCTAGAATATTTCTCCATTGTTCTTCTCAAAGCTGCTTGTGCAGCACTCGTTAATGCATCTGCTTCATCTAGAAATATAATTTTGAATCCTTCTTCCCCTAAAGGGGCCGTCCTAGCAAATTCCTTTATTTTACCTCTAACAACATCTATTCCTCGTTCATCTGATGCATTCAATTCATGCACATTATATTTCCAATTTTCTTTAAACATTTCTTTTGCCAAAGCTATTGCAGATGACGTTTTTCCAGTCCCTGCAGGTCCAGAAAACATCAAATGAGGCATCGATTTTTCTTTCACATAATTACTAAGTCGGGAAGTTGTAGTTTTCTGTCCAACTACTTCAGCCAATTTTTGAGGCCGATACTTCTCTACCCAGATTTCATCCATTATATTCGTATGAGACAGCAATATATAATCCCCTCCTAGATGGAACACAAAGGTTTAGCTATGTCATCTTACAAAGGAATTGATTTTTACAACATAGAAAGCCACCTTACCGAAGAGGAGATTATGGTAAGGGATTTGGTAAGGGAATGGGTGGATGACAAAGTTCTCCCCATAATTGATGAACATTATATGGAAGGCACTTTCCCTATGGAGCTTATATCTGAAATAGGAAAAATGGGTCTTTTTGGTTGTAACCACGATACTGAGTATGGCTGTGCAGGCATGAGTAATATCGCTTATGGTCTCATCTGTCAAGAATTAGAAAGAGGTGATTCAGCTATCCGTAGTTTTGTTTCAGTTCAAGGTTCGCTTTGTATGTATCCTATTCTGGCTTATGGAGATGAAGATCAAAAGAAAAAATACATACCTAAAATGGCAAAAGGTGAACTTATTGGTTGTTTTGGTTTAACAGAACCAGATTCTGGTTCAGATCCAGGCGGTATGAAAACCACAGCTGTAGAGTCTGATGATTATTTTATTCTAAATGGGGCAAAGATGTGGATTACTAATGGAACTATCGCTGATTTAGCAATAGTTTGGGCAAAATTAGATGGAAAAATAAGAGGGTTCGTAGTTGAGAAAGGGGATGCAGGTTTTTCAGCTCCAGAAATGAAAGGAAAACATAGCTTAAGGGCCTCCATAACATCTGAATTAGTTTTTCAAGATTGTAAAATACCCAAGAATCGCATTCTTCCTAATGTTACAGGTCTAAAAGGCCCACTCGGCTGTTTAACACAAGCAAGATATGGTATTGCTTGGGGTTCGTTAGGTGCTGCAATGGGTTGCTTCATTTCTTCTAAAGATTATTCTTTAAGCCGTATACAATTCGACAAACCAATAGCTTCTTTTCAATTAGTTCAGAATAAATTGGCATGGATGTTAAATGAAATAACTAAGGGGCAACTTTTAGCATTACAACTTGGTCGCATGAAAGATGACCACACTATGATTCCTGAACAGGTTTCTCTTGCTAAAATGAATAATGTAGAAATTGCCTTAGATATCGCTAGAGTAGCTAGGGATCTTCATGGGGCAAATGGAATTTTGAATGAATACCCTATCATGCGCCACATGGCTAATTTAGAATCTGTAAAAACATATGAAGGAACTCATGATATTCACAATCTAATTTTAGGCCGCTGGATTACCGGTATAGCTGCCTTCGAATAATAGTTAGGATTCGTAAGTTCCCGGAGTTATTTCACCCTCTACAAATTCATCGCATTCAATACAGCTAATATTCAAACTATTTCCATTTCTAAAAGCCCCGTCGGTTTCATAATTATATGACACTTTCCGTTCATTTGTACCATATTTCACTGTAATTTCATCCTCTATATCTAAACCATTTCCTATTGCTGAATCTTCGACTTCAAAAATATATGCATTATCATCAACAGAAACTAATATATTTTCTCTGAAAAATGTCTCATTAACTACTATTATCCCTACAGCACCAGCTGGAATGGTGATAATATCGTCTGCATCTCTTTTCAAATAATCACTTTCATTACGATCGCTTATTTTGAATTCATTTAATTCTAAAGCATAATTGGTTGGGTTGTATATTTCAATCCATTCATAATTGTCATAATCATTTTCTGGAGCATACATTATTTCCGTAATAACAATTTCATCTTTCCCTATCGGACCTTTGAAAACAGTTACTTCAATTCTTCCTGGAAATGTATTTTCTTCTTCTTCTAATATTACGAATTTATAGCTAGTCGCACTCGCATAAGCTTCATTTGAATCACTACCCCATCGAATGATTTCTTCTCCATCCACTAATGATGTAATCGTTATTTCTAAATTTTCAGTAACACCTAATTTTTCAGATAGAAAAAGTCGTGGTAATTTCGCTAGTGCAAGACATTTCTTCACATCAATATTTCCATTCTCATTAAGTATTCCTACTTCAAAGTCATGCCTAATTTGAGTATCACCAATACCGTATTCAAATTCATTCCATTCCGTTTCATTATTCACATTTCCGGTTGAACTGACAAGTTGATTCAATGCTACTTTACTTTCAGAAATTCTATTGGAATGTTTATCCAAGTCAATTCCTAATCTGTAATCCATTGTTGTCGTAAATGCTTGTAACATTAGAAGGAATACTGTTAATGCTAAAGTAAATTCAATTATATGAGTAACGGCATTTTCGTCTCGTCTTTTCATAAATATCGTTCCTCCTTGAAGAGCCACACAGCCAACCTCCAATAAAACATAGGCCAAAATATTATCGCCCATATAACCATCCAACCTGTAACTCCTTCTAGATCAACAGAAAGTGTCCTTTCACCAGCCAATCCTACTCCAAATTGATATACGATACCGGGGTTAAACAATCCCATTTTAGCTACTACTGATTGATATTCTTCGTTATGTTCAAAATTCTCGGTAGTTACATCAATTCCAAGTACAAATGCTGCTGCAAGTATTATTAGAGACCAAACCAAAGTTAATAGAAGCCAGACACCCAACCCATACACCACAGATTCAGCGCCACTTCTCGCTATAATTGAAAAACATAGTTGTAAGAATACAATAGTTAATATCATCATAATTCCTAAAATCATGTATCCACCTATTGCTAAAATTCTAGGAGTTTCTCCTCCTTTAATCATTAATATTAATCCAATAAACATAGCTATGAAAGCGGGAGCACCGATTGCACCAGTAAGACCAATCCCCTTTCCTAAAATAATACTCTCTTTACTTACTGGTCTGGATAGAAGTAAGGATATTGTATTGCTCTGTTTCTCCTTATAAATATTATCACTAGAAACTGCAATAGCCGCTAATGAAACAACAAAAAATGTAAACCAACTCAATCTCGTAATAGCATCTTCAGGCGTTTGTACACTACCTAGTATGGGACTTCCTTCTTTTTGTAAATCACCTAATAACCACCCCATACCTGTTATGAATAACGTAAAAAATATAATCAAAATCATTGTTCTATTGGTTTTTATTTCACTATTAAATTCAAATCTTGCTATATTCCAAGTATCTTTCCAAACTTTATTTCTATGAGGGTATTTCTCGATTGTTAAATATATTCCAATTACGAATATAAGTAATTCAGCTAAGTAAAACCATCTATCAATATGGGATGTTAGTTTTACATCATTTCTTTCAGCTTCCCAACTCTGTTGATATACTGTTATATTGTCTTCTGTAATTATTACAGATTCATTTAATTTTACAGATATGTATACAATTTCACCTTGTTTAAATTCATTACACAAGTCACCATTCACTGTTATCGGCAATCCATCAATCACTAGTTTTGTTTTTCCATAAAGTGTTTCAGTGTAAACAATTCCATCCATCTCAGAAAAGACACCAATTTCTATAGTTTCATTTGTATAAACTTCAAAACAAGGCGGCGTATCTATAGATCCTTTCAAATTCGTTTCTGTATTATTTTTATAATTATAATTAACAGACCACGACTCTTCGGATTCTTCTACATTGTGGTTTATCTCTCTATTATTCCACATTTCTTTCGAATCTATATCTATCTTACCCATCCAATATATTTGTTGCATCCCTACAATTACAATAATTACTAACAGAGCTATAGCGAATGGTTTCCACTTATTCTTTATATTAATCATTATTAGGCTCCGTTTCTAATAGAAAAATATCTTCTAGTGTTGCTTCTTTAGGCGTTATCGAATAAACTTGAATCTTATTTTCAACCAATTTTTCTGTTATTTGAGGACTTATATCCTTTTCAACATCAATTTCCAATCTAACTAAATCTCCATCAGGAAAAGCTTTTACATTTTTCACATATTTCATTTCCTCAATTTTATCTATGTAGTTTAGCACCCCAGATACATTACCAAAACGATCTACTTTCTTAACTTTTAAATGTAAATGCATTCCGATTTCATTAACTTTTTTTTGTAATTCCGATACAGAATCTAGGGTAGTAAGTTTTCCTTCATTTATTATTCCAATTCTGGAACATATCTTCTGTACTTCAGCTAATAAATGACTACTTAGAAAAATAGTTAAGCCCTTTTTATTAAGTCTTAACAAAGATTCTCTTAAGGCTGCAGTTGATTCCGGATCTAGGCCTGACATCGGTTCATCAAGAACCAATAATTCAGGATCATTTATCAGTGCACAAACTAACGCTACACGCTTTTTCAAACCCATTGACAAATATTCTATTTTTTTTTCAAGATGCTTTTCAAGACCAAATATTTCAAATAATTCCTTTGCTTTTTCTTTAAGCTTATTTTCGTTTATTTGATAAAATTTACCTAAATATTCTACTATTTCTTCTGGTGTCAGTTTTTCATACAATCCTATTTTTTCAGGGATATAACCTATTTTTTGTTTTACATCTATAGGAAAATCATGTATCGATACACCATCAATTTCAATTTTTCCAGAATCAGGTGAGAGTATTCCCATTAGGCATTTTATCGTAGTCGTTTTCCCTGCTCCATTTCTACCTAAAAAACCAAAAATTTCTCCTTTTTTAATCTCTAAACTTAATTTCTCCAAAGCTTTTATTTCTCCTAAAATTTTCCCACTAAAACCAGTTATGTAGTAAGTTTTGTCAACTTCTTCAATCTTAACTATCGTTTTTCCCACAGAACATTGACTTCGCTCGATATTATAAAACCGCACTGGTTACTGTTTTTGTGCAAATCTATCGAAAGTACCCATTTTTACCAGAGGCTAAAAAAATAGTAGAAGATATAGATTTGTCAACGCTTATTCACGATAATATTTATCACGAGGTTAGAGAATTGGGGGAATTTCGTTTATCTTCATCTCTTTCAAATAAACAGTCTTTCACAGACACGCCTATTACTGTTCGAGATGTCGAAGACCACGTATTAAGTTTCTTTTATTCACGTTTAATTCTTTCCGCTTCTGACAATACTAATCTAATAAGATATGTTGCACACGCTGAGGCAGAAGCTGCATGCAATTTCCTCGAAAATGACTCAAATCAAAATCTTTTAGAAGTTTGTAACGGGTTGAATCTTGATGTCAAGTTACAGAAAGATACATTTTCAATGCCCTTTATTGATTATATTACCTCAGCATCAAATTTACGTGGAAAAAAATGGAAACTTTCTAATCGTGGCATAAAAGATGGTCGTGTTATAGGTATATCTAAAAAAACAGTGATAAGGCTTCTAATGGAAGTAATACGATTAGATTTATACGATTTACCTACACCAACTAAGGAAATTTCAGATTTATTTAAGGATACATTGAGTTCTTTGCAATCAAAAGCAGACGAAAGAAAAGCATCCATGTCTTTAGATTTTGGAAAATTCAATTTGGAAGAGAAAGCCCCTCCATGTTTTCAGCAACACATGGCTGCCTTACAATCTGGTTTTAACGTTTCTCAGCATGGTAGATTTTTCCTGACTACTTTTTTATCTTCTTTAGGTCAAGATCATGAAAAAATCATGGATATCTTCGCTACAGCTCCAGATTTTCGCGAATCAGTAACTCGATATCAAGTTGAACACATTACTGGAACTTCTTCAGAAACAAAGTACAGTGCTCCAAGTTGTAAAACTTTGAAGAATACAGGTATATGTCCCGGTGGAAATGCACTTTGCGATCAAATTTCTCATCCTTTATCTTATTATTTTGTACGCGGAGAAACGGAAAAATCCAAGGATACTAGATGGAAAAGAATACTTACATCAACCTTAAAAATCGCTAATAAATCCATGAATAATATTGATGCATTATTGGAAGATTTTACAAACTTACCTTTAGAATCTCCTAGTAACCCACCATCTCGTTCTTTAAGTGATATCAACAATTTTATCGATGAAGTTAGTCGTGTTAAGGTTAAAGTTTCTCATTTCAATGGTACCTCCTTTTCATTAGATTCTGAAGATAAAAAAACATATCTTAGATATTCTCACGTACAGTTATCTGACAATAAAGGTAACAGTATCAAATCAATAGCTATAACTGATTGGAGTAAAGGTGTATTATTGGAAAAAGCACGCCGCGAAGTTACCAATCTCTTTGTTGATTTAATTCCTTTATCATCTAATCTTTGCTCTAAAATTTTTAATAGCAATGAGCCAAGATGTCACATCGTAGATGTTAAAATAAAATAATCAGACTAGTGATTCCGGTCTACGATCACGAGTTCTCTTTCTCTCTTTGTCAGACTTTCTATCAGTTTTTCCTCTTCTGTTACTTCTTCTTCTAGTTCTACTCTCTTTTTTGAAATTTTGTTCTAATATCGGTTCTATATACGACTCACATTTTTCACAGTAATATTCAGTTTCATAATCATGTTCATAAATTTCTTTAGACCAATATTGTGCAACACCATTACATTCAGGACAATATTTCGGTTTATCTTTTGGTTTCGGTGGTTCTTTATTCTTCAATGCAGGAGGTTTTGCTTTTTTCCTAGTGACTTTTTTCTTTGAACTACCGGCCTTTTTCTTTCTTTTAGGCTTGTCTTCCTCTTCCTCTTCTTCTTCGTCCTCATCCTTATCGCCGTCAAACAAACTACTACCAAGCCCTCCAAGTCCTAATCCAGAATCGAGATTCGAAGGTGCATCATCTAGGACGCCTTCATCCGTTTCTCTAGTCATCAAATAAGTTCCAGTCGCAACAATTCCTAAAAATGCTACAAATCCTATCAAAGCTTCTAGTGGTATATTTTTTAGGATATCTAGTCCGCCACTTTCATCTTCTGGAGTAACTATAGTTATCGAGTTAGAACTCGCAGCTATTACATTATAATTATTTCCAACTTTTTCATCAACTTCAATAATGAAATCTATAATTCCAATATAATTCGGCGATCCGTCACCACTATAATCTTCACCTTCTAAATCTCTTCCAAGCGTGGATGAGATAAATGTCGAGCTAATTGTCCAGTTATACGGCCCTGCTTGTCCAGGTTCTAAACTCCCAGAAGCAGGTATAACTCCTCCCAGTTTCTTATTCGTAGTTATGGTTGGAAATTCCCCCAATACTCTTATTCTAGATAAATTTTCATTATCCTTTGTATCTTCTGTTAATGTTATACTTACGACTATATCTTCTCCAGCAATGTAATTCGTTTTTAGAGAAACTACGATTTCTCCGGATTCATTAGTTGTATACGTCTCAACTTCTACATCAGCTTTGCCAACTCCAAATGTCGACAAACAAGACATTATTATTATAGAAACAAACACTAAATTTTTGGTTGCATTAGCCATCGTTCTGTTTGACTTCACGAAAGTCTTCGGATTTAAGTGTTTTGCTCATTTTTCTTTATTAACTTTATGAGGAGAAATGTATTTTTAACTTCTTAATCGTTTTATCATTATCAAAATAGAATATCGTCAGCTTTAGCAGCTATTTTCCCTCTAAATTTTTCTGGACAGATTATTGCTATGGCCCATGGAATCTTTTCCTTTACTTCTAAAGTTCTAACAATTTCAGAATAATTTCTTATTGAGCGCACCTTTCCTTCATCAAATATTGGAATTTTACTAAATCTACTATTTTTTTTATTTTTTATTATTTCTGGTTTGGGAATATCAATAATAACTTCTCTCGGTTCAATGCCAACCATTCTCGCAATCTTACTTTCCATATTTTTACGCCCTTCCTTTTCACACATTTCTAAAAAGACTTCTTTATTCTCATCATCTATTTCTTCAGATTTGATTTTAATCGCAGTTTTGTACAATTTTCTATATTTTATTCGATTTAGAATCTCTTTTTGAAAGCCACCCATACTTATCAGGAGTTGATCAAATTCATCATCAGTCAATTTTTGTATCTCTTCAATTTCAAAATTTTCCATCGTTTCAACAGCACGTTCTATCATCAGTTGGCCAATTCGTGCCGTTTTATGGTTGTAAACTGCTGAATACATCAAATTTCTAGCAACCAACATTCCTTCAAGTGCAGGAATACAATTTTTATGTATTACTAAATCATTATTATGTATTCTAAAAGATTGCATTATTCTTGCTACGTCTATAGTTCCAAGAGCCACTCCTGTGTAGTAAGAATCTCTCAGTAAGTAATCCATTCTATCTGCATCTATAGCAGAATGTACAATTTGGGTTCTATACGCAGGTCCGTTGTAAAAACTCTGTTTTTCCTTAAAAAACAGTACAAATTCATCTCTTTCACTATCTCCAGTGACTAATTCTGCAACCTTTTCAGATTCGAGATTATATTTTTCTAATATATCTGATATCGTTTGAAAATCCCGCAACATTCCATTCTCTTGTTTGATATCTCCAGTTATCATTTGCTTCGATATTTCTGTATGGCCATATCCTTTCTTTTCAATTAGTATTTTTTCTAGTGTATGTGAATATGGGCCGTGTCCAATGTCATGTAAAAGTGCAGCAGCCACAATTAGATTTTCTTCATCTTCTTCCAATTTTAAATTATTACATATTTTTCTAGCTAAATGCCCCACCCCTAATGAGTGTTCAAATCTAGTATGGTTGGCTCCAGGAAAAACCAAATTGGTTATACCTAATTGCTTTATTCCTCGTAATCTTTGAAATTCTGGTATTTCTATAAGTTCTTCCATTATCGGAGTTAATTCAATAACTCCGTGTATTGCATCATAAATATTGCTACTCATTCTCTACCCTGAGATAACTTCTCTATAAAATAAACATGGGGTGTCTTTACACTACACTAACTACTAAAGCCACTCATTATTACCTTATTGTGAAATTAGACTTGAATTTAGTTGCTGCAGGGTCTAGAAATGAATTTATAGATGGCAAACAGAAAACTTCCGTCTATTTATTCGGCCGTTCTTTATCTGGGGAAAGCTACGCAGTCAAAACAAAACCATTACTGCCTTATTTTTTTGTTGTTAGCCCATCTGATGAAATTATATCGAAAATATCAAAGCATCCTGAAGTAAATTCAGTAGATTCTAAAATTTTATCAGTGAAAGGAAAAGAGTGTAACTGTCTTAAGGTCGAATTACACCATCCTGGAAAAGTACCAAGAGTTAGAGATTGGATAAGGGATATGGATTGTGAGGTTTTGGCTGCAGACATTCCATTTCATCATAGATATCTTTATGATCACGACATTGGAGGTTCAATTTCAATAGAAGGTGAACCTAAATCTATAGATGGTTGGTCTTGTCCAATCGTTGATACAGACTCAGTCGCTGATTCAGATACCTTTGCACCTTCTCTCAAAATTCTAAGTTTTGATATAGAAAATTCAATAGAAACTCGTGAAATATATTGTATTTGTTATGAAGTTAGAGAAGATGGTCGTACAGTCAAAGAAGGAAAATTATCCGGTGAAGAAGATCAAATCATAAAAGATTTTGTTAAGGCCATTTCTGATTCCGATCCAGATTTGATTACAGGGTACAATATAGATGGTTACGATTTACCTTTATTAGAAGAAAGAGCTAAACATAATAAAATTACTTTAAAACTAGGACGGGATGGTTCTGAAATTAGACAATTATCTCAACGTAGGTGGAGAATTTTTGGAAGAATTATAGCTGATGCTTGGTGGAATGTTAAACGAGAAATCAGACCACGTCAAGAAACACTAAATGCAGTTTCTAAAGAACTCCTAGGTCGGGAAAAACAGGATGTTAATCCAAAAGATATGGATAATGAATGGCAAAAAAATCCAGATAAGGTTATTGAATATTGTTTAGAAGATGCTCGTTTAGCATTAGATATTATGGAAAAAATCATGGTCATTCCAAAATATCAGCATTTAGGTTACGTTGCTAAACTTCCATTAGATGAGGTATTGAATGGTATGACTTCTACTCTAATCGATTCATTAATGATTAGATTTGCAGATTCTAAATCTATAGGTGTACCTATGACTAGAAGAGAAAAAAGAGGCGATAGACATATCGCAGGAGGGTATGTTCATTCAGTTAAAAATCCAGGTATTCACAATTGGGTCTGTGTTCTCGATTTTAAATCAATGTATCCTAGTATTATTATAGATAGGAATCTCTGTTTTACTACTCTTAGTGATGAAGGAGAAATAGAAACCCCACATGGTGTTACGTTTTTATCAGCAGAGCAAAAAAAAGGCCTCCTTCCTGAACTCCTCAAAGGATTGATGTCTGATCGAGATCAAGCAAAGACATCAATGAAAAATTCAAACACGGACGAAGAGAAGGAACATTTCAGACGAGTCCAAGATGCAATAAAAATTCTCATGAATTCGGTTTACGGCGTTTTTGCTTCTTATTTTTATCGCTTTACAGATTTGGCTATCGGTGCTTCAATAACGGCATATGCAAGAAAATATGTTCAAGATATGATAGAGGATTTAGAGAAAGAAGGTTTGGATGTGATCTATGGTGACACCGATTCAGTTTTCTTTTCTTCACCTCATAATACTTTAAGCGAAACAGTGGACTTTGGTACATCGATTGCCGATAGATATTCAGAAGGTGCTCGCCAATTAGAATTTGAAAAAATATTAAATCCATTTTTTACTCACGGAGTCAAAAAACGTTATGTTGGAAAAGTTGTTTGGCCGGATGAATCTGTATTAGTAAGAGGCTATGAAACCCGTAGAACGGATGCATTTCCAGCTCAAGTCAATGCACTCAAAGCAGTCTTTTCAAAAATTTTAGAGGGTGATGAAAAAGGAGCAATAAATGTAGCATTAGATGAAGTTTCTAAAATTAAATCGAAACAGGTGGAAGTTCCAGATTTAGTAATTTCCAAATCCGTTAGTGATCGCGTTTACAAAAATCCTGACGGACAAGCACATTTGAAAGCTAAAAAAAAATGGGAGGAACACACTGGCACAACATTCACACCAGGAATGAAAATCGCATATGTAGTTACAAATACTGCCTCTAAAACACAAGAGGTAGAACCCTTTTTTGCAGACGAGGAACATCCTAAACCAGATTTTAATTATTATGCAAAAAGAGTGGCTAAAACATTAGCTAGACTAACTGATGTTTGGGATTATGATGAGATGGCACTTCTATCTGGCAAAAGAGGGCCAAAACAATCTACTCTTTTCTGATGAATAATCAATCAATCACCCATAGTGAAGGTAGAGAATGGGTAGTGGCTTCACTTTCAATTGCTTTCGTTTGGTTATTATGTGTACTTTTTATTAAATTAAATTCATTAAATTTCAATTCACAATCCCTTTCTTCATTTTATTTCATTATTCAATTTCTTTTTCTTTTGATAGGTCTTTACAGTCTATATCTCTTGTTTCAAGGTTACTATTTTCGTAATGGGAGGGCAGTTCTGTCTAAAAAAAATGGTATCCATGTTTTAAATTCTATAAAAAAATCTCTAAATTCAGAGAATATCAATCTTTTCGAAGATAATTGTGTTTTTGCACCCTCTTTCGGTTTTTGGACTTCTATAGGTAGATTACAATTCGAAGAAGGCGAAGTAGAAATAAAAGAAATATGGCTCAATAGATTTTTCTTTAGAACTCAAATTGCTATAAGGGGGATTCCGAGCTTCGATAAATTAATAATAAATTCAATCAAGGATACCAGTTTCTCGGTTGATCTAAATTAGTAGGTTTATATTTTTCTTTAGATTCCACGTAAACGTTTTCTTTTTTTCTTTCTAATGTATTCATCCATTCCTCAATCATTTTTCTTATCAAAGCATTTCTATTGATTGCATTTTTTTTACAATAGTCTGTAAATTTATCCCATTTTTCTGCAAATTTCCTATCAATGGTCAAATTTGCCTGTTTCGCTGATGGCATATGTCTTTCACATTTTATAATTAAAAATAAGGGTTATTAAGCTTTTTGACATATGTCTATATATGTCTTTTTTATTTATTTATTCATTTTCAGTGAATTTTCCTATTTTACTTTTATAGTAAACCAGACCTTCATTTTCTCGATTAACTTTTCCATCTTCCACTCTCGCTACAAAAATTGTATGGTCGCCTTCTACATGTTGTGATACAATTTTACATTCCATTCGTACAAGGCAAGAGTCTAGCAAAGGAACGCCCATTTTCGTAACTGTATGTTTTTCTTCTTTAATCATTTTATTCTTATCAATCTCAGAACTGGCGAAAGCATAGACCATCTCTTTTTGATCAGTATTGCAGATATTAATTCCAAATCTACCAGCATTTTGTAAACCTTTCAAACTGTATGCTGAATTATCAATACAAATAAGTACAAGAGGAGGTTCCATTGAAACTGAACAAAAACTAGCTACAGTTATCCCACTCATTTTTCCATTATCTGAATAGGTAACAATTGTAACGCCAGAAGAAAAGCGTTTCATCATTGATTTGAACATATTAGATGTTACAGCCACACTCACCCAACAGTTCACAGTTTAAATCTTTGACATGTGAATTATTGGTGCGGGCGCCGGGATTTGAACCCGGGTCACAAACTTGGCAAGCTTGAGTGATACCAGGCTACACCACGCCCGCAGATAGAATACACCTAGTAAGATGATTATAAAGTTGACCAAGTTACTTTATCCCTCTTCAATTAATCATTTACATGGAAGAAGAAAGTAAAGATTCATCTACACAATCTGACGAGAATCTATCCAATGAGTTACGCGGTAGCGAGTTCGCAGTCGCAGGTCTCTTGTTCTGTTTTATCTTTTCTCAATTAGTCGCTATGCTAATCGCACCTTCTTTTACCGAAGCAGAAGTACAAGCTTTTGATAATCCGGAAGACCCCCTTAATTCATTCATATATCTAATTCTAATATTTGCATTCACGGCTATGGTTTTGTGGTTAAGTCGCAAGAAGCTAGTCAAAATATTACATTCAATATTTCTTTTAGCAATAGCAACTACATTTGTCTATGTATTCTACCCCATATTCTTTTATTTTGGATATGAAAATAATGTTGGATATGCAGCTGCATCCATTGTTGCTTTTTCTTTAACAGCTATTTTACTCTACTATCCTGAATGGTATATTGTAAATATTTCTGGAGTTCTTTTATCTGCAGGCGTTGCTGCAATATTCGGTATTTCTTTTGGTTGGTGGCCTGCTATCATATTACTAACCTGTCTTGCAATATACGATGCTTGGGCTGTGTATCGTTCAGGCCATATGGTAGATCTTGCCGACTCTGTTTTAGATTTACGTATCCCACTTTTATTAGTAATGCCAAAATCAAAAACATATTCATTTCTAGAACATAAAAATCTTCATAAACAGTTAGAAGGTAAAAAGAAACGTGAAGCAATGTTTATGGGATTGGGAGATATAATAATTCCAGGCACATTAGTTGTTTCTTCTAAAGTCAGTATGGGTTGGTCGGTCGGTTTAGGTGCATTATGTGGCTCTCTCATCGGGTTTATCATTCTAATGTCTTTTGTTTTGAAAGGCAAACCACAAGCAGGTTTACCTCTTCTCAACGGAGGTGCAATCTTAGGTTTCTTAATTATGGCATTTGTAACAGGAGGGTTAGATTGGAATGCCATCTGAGGTTGATTTAATCCCTATTGTTAGCGAACCGGTTCTTCATTATCCAGCAGAGAAAGCTCTCATCGCTAGCGATTTACATTTCGGTATAGAATCTGAAATGTTACGCTCAGGAATTTGGGTTCCTAATAGAAGTCAAAAAAGAACCGAACGAATGCTCAAAATTATTCATGATACAGGTGCTAAAAATTTGGTATTGTTAGGTGATGTAAAACATAAAGTTCCATTTTCAAGCTTCCAAGAGAGAAAGGATTTAGATATTTTCTTTTCAGAAGTTTGTAACCTCGTAAACGTTTCAATTGTACCTGGAAATCACGATGGAGGTCTTCAAGATTTAGCCCCATCTCATGTTACTTTTTATCCCTCTGAAGGATTCATTTTAGGTGGTGTTGGAATGCATCACGGCCATGCTTGGCCATCTAAAGATTTAATGGAATGTAATGTTTTGATAATGGGCCATAATCATCCAGTTCTAACATTCAGAGATCGCGTTGGTAAATTACAGAAAGAACCATGCTGGGTTCGAGCTCCAATGATTTCACATAAGCGTTATGACAATATTCCCAACACATTAATCATCCTCCCTGCATTCGCAGAATTGGCAGGTCGAGCAATCAATAAAGCACCTTTATCTGGTTTAGGCCCTTTAATTAAAAACGGCCTAGTCGATTTGGAAAAAGCCAGAATCGAATCTTTAGAGGGTTTAGATTTTGGTGAATTGAAATATCTAACAGATTTAAAATTATGAAATTAGAACCGTCTTTAGCCAAAGCTCTAGCTAAGAGAGGTTTAGATAAACCAACACCAGCACAAGAAGTGGCTTGGCCTAGCATTTCTTCAGGAAAAAACGTTTTACTAATAGCACCGACGGGTGTAGGTAAAACAGAAGCTGCAGCTATACCGTTTCTAAATAAAATTATTACATCTAACCCAACTCCGATATCTCTGTTATACATCACACCACTTCGTGCTTTGAATCGAGATATGTTACGTAGACTTAGTGATCTCGGTAATGAATTGAATATCGATGTCGCAGTCAGACATGGAGACACATCTCAAAAAGAAAGAAATAGACAATCAAAAAATCCTCCAACTGTTTTAGTGACTACTCCAGAAACTCTTCAAGTTATGCTTTCAGGAAAAAATCTTCGTACTCATCTTTCAGCAGTTAATGCGGTGATTATTGATGAAATTCATGAATTAGCTTCAAGTGAACGAGGTTCACAACTTTCAATTGCTTTAGAAAGACTAGCAATTCTCAGTGATGGTTTTCAACGGGTAGGGTTGAGTGCTACAGTAGGAACTCCAAAATCTATTGCTAATTTTTTAGGAGGTGATAGAGATGTAGAAATTCTTTCTCCTAATATTCCTAGAAAAATGGATCTTAGAGTAGTTTCTCCAGAACCAGAAGAAATAGACAATCAATTAGTCAGTGAATTGTATTGGGAGCCTCAAAGAATTGCGAGTCTTAGATATTGTTCTAGTTTAGCGAAAGAAGGACCAACTCTACTTTTTGTCAATACGCGAGATACTGCAGAAGCATTAGGTGTCCGATGGAAAATGTGGGATGAAAATTACCCACTTCAAGTTCATCACGGTTCTTTAAGTAAACAAGTTAGAGTCGAAGCTGAAGAATCGTATAAAGATGGAATAGTCAAAACTTTAATCTGTACCTCATCTTTAGAATTAGGCATTGATGTTGGTGATACTGCAATTGTTTTGCAATATAATTCTCCTAAAGACCCATCTAGGATGAGTCAGAGGCTCGGACGTTCAGGTCATAAGATAGGAAAAATTGCTAAAGGTCGTTTAGTCTCTACTACTCCTGATGAAATTTTAGAATCTTCCGTTATAGCCAAGAGAACACTCGAAGGTAAACTCGAACCTTCACGCATTAGAAAAAATCCAATCTCAGCTCTTGCAAATCAAATAATTTCTTGGGCAGTATGTGATAAACAATTATCTAAGATAGACGTTTACAATGCTATAATTCGTGCGTATCCATTTAGAGATTTTAGCACAGACGATTTTAATGCACTTTTAGATTTTCTAGTGGAAGTAAAACAGATACGTTTGCAAGATGATCTCATTTCACAAGGGCCCAGATCACGAATCTATTTTCATGGAAATTTATCTTTAATTCCAGATGAAATAACTAAGTCTGTTAAGGATGTTTCTACACAAAAAACAATAGGACGTTTGGATGAACGCTTCACTATCGATTTAAAGGCAGGAGATAAAATAATTTTCAGAGGCTCGCCTTGGGTAATTTTGGATACGGATGAAGATGTTTCCGTGGCCCCCTCAAAATCTATAGGCGAATTGCCGCGTTGGATAGGGGAAGATATCCCAGTTCCTTATTCTATCGCTCAGGAGGCTAGTTCCAGATTATCTGATCATAATTGGAAAAACTTACCACTTTCAAAAGATGCTCGAAAATCTCTCGATAAATACAGACAAGAAATAGAAGATTCAGGCGTTATTCCATCACCATCTCGTGCCACATTAGAAAAACATGATCATTTGATAATTTTACATTATCCAGGAGGTACAAGACTTAATCGTACTATAGGGTTACTTCTTTCATCATTACTGACATCTAGGTGTGGTGATTCTGTAGGTTTTCAATCAGATCCTTATAGGGTTCTATTAGATTTACCTAGGGGATACGGTCTTTCTTATGTAGAAAATCAAATTAAAGAATTAAAACCAGGGGTTTCGCAATTATTGAAATTATTGATAATACGTAGTAATCTTATCAAACCCCAATTACTCTTCGCAGCTCGAAAAATGGGGGCAATTTCCCCTGAAACAGAATTAGGTCATTTCGGTTTTATTCGAATGTTAGAAGCGTATCGCGACAGTTCCCTCTTTACAGAAGCTGTAGAACGTCTGTTATTCAATCATTTAGATGAAAATCTTTTGGAATCTTTCATAGATGATTTAACATCAGGTAAGATTATTCTTCAAAAATCAAATCCAACTATTTACGGTTCCGCAGGTTTAGATCCATACAAGGATTATCTCAAACCACCAAAACCAAGTTCTGAAATAATAGAAGCAGTCAAGGGGAGACTCAAAAGAAGTACGCTCTCTTTAGTCTGTCTTAATTGTAAAAATGAGCGAAAACGTACTGTAAGTTCAATAAGAATTACAGACTTAAAATGTCCTAAATGTAAAAGTAAAATGATAGGAACTTTTCATCCGATGGAATTGGAAAGAGGAGTTTCTAATAAGAAATTACTCAAATCTTCAAGTTTAACTAATACGTATGGTCTAAAGGCAGCATTAGTTATGGCCGGTCGTGGGGTTGGGCCTGAGACTGCAGGACGTATTCTACGCCGCCCCTCAAGAAATGAAGGGGATTTAGTTAGACACATTATGGATGCTGAAATAACCTTCGCTAGAACTAGACGCTTTTGGAATTAACATACCCCAATCTGTTAATTCTCTAATCTCTCGCTTCCTGTGACTTCAAATTCAGATCAAAGATATTCGCGTCAGATTAAACTTCCCGAATTAGGTAGAAAAGGTCAGTCTAAATTAAAAAAATCCAAAGTTTTAGTTGTGGGCCTTGGGGGTCTAGGTTGTCCATCTTCACAATATTTAGTGTCTGCAGGCGTAGGTGATATTTTACTCGTTGATGGTGATAAAATCGAATTCAGTAATATACATCGACAACCACTTTTCAGAGAGTCAGATATAGGTAAGTTTAAGGCCGAAATATCTGCTGATGTGCTTTCTAAAATCAATTCAGATATTACTATTAATTTTTTGAATGAATATTTATCTGAATCAAATGCAAAAGATTTGATTGCTAACGTGGATATTGTAGTAGATGGCACTGATAATATAGAGTCTAGATATCTAATCAATAAATTTTGCTCATCGATGAAAAAACCATGGGTTCATGGTTCACTTAGAAGATTCAGCGGTCAAGTGGCATTTTTCCATCCAAATAGCTCTTGTTATGGCTGTTTGTATCCTAATCCACCTTCACCAGATTCCATCGAAGATTGCTCTCTTACTGGCGTAATAGGGGCAGTTCCAGGAGTTATAGGTTCTTTAGAAGCTTTGAAAACTATTATGTTCTTATCTGGTAACGGCCCAGAAACAAGTCAATTATTATTTTTTGATGGTCACAAAGGAACAACAAAAGAGATTATCATATCTCAAGATTCTAATTGTAATTTTTGTAAAGATTCTGTTTCAGAGGTCCAAAAACAAGACATTTCTATCTCTCCATATTTATCTCCAGAAGAGCTCGATATTTTATTAAAATCTTCAAATCCACCTTTATTACTAGATGTTCGAGAAAATAGTGAACGCAATATCTCAAGAATAGATGCAAATGATATACATATTCCAATGAGAGAAATAGCCAGTTCAATTGATAAAATCCCCAATGATGGTAATATGGTTATTTATTGCCATATTGGGATTCGTTCTCATTCTGCAAGTGAGTGGTTAAAATCACAAGGTAAATCTTCAAGTACTTTAATTGGGGGAATAGATTCTTGGTCTTTGAAAGTCGATTCCAACGTACCTAGGTATTAGATTGTTTTCCAGATTAAATCTACTGCTTCTCCAGTTTTTTCTATTACTTCATTCATTTCTTCCGTTTCCGTAAGGCCTATTACTGCAGAAATTTTCATTATCGATATGTGTCCAACTACAATCTCTCCTTCATTTTCATAGACTACAAAGCTACATGGAAAAAGAAGACCATTAAGTTTCGATACATCAAGAGCCATTTTAGCAAACTCAGGAGAACATGCTAATATCATACTATATTTGGGATAATTATTCAATCCCATTTTTGTTTCTATAATTTCATCTATAGATTTTACAAGCATAACGTTGAATCCTCCTTCAATAACTCGTTTTTCAACGTATTTTACTGCACTTTCAAAATCCATTTCTAATTTCTTTTCTAGAAATTCCATATTATTCAAGACCTAATTCCCTTCGATCAACTATTTCATATCTTTTCTTTTTCAAACTATCTAAATATCCATACCAATAAACAAGCAATCCCTCACCGTATAATTCTACATATTGTGAGATTTGTCCCTTATGATTTTTTCTGTGCACATAATGTTCTCCAAAACTAGCTTTAGATTCAATCCAATTATATTTGTCGCCATGCCATATTAGAGGTTCAAGAAGTAAAAAATCAGGAGTTTTCCCCTCAACAGTCCCATCTTTTAGTTCATTCTCGGTGAAATATTCTTTATTTCCTTCATCAAGCCATTTTGCTATAATATCTTCTCTTCGTCCACCTTCGGCTGCTTGTTTATTGTGGGAAATAGGAGTGTATAATTCATCTCTTTCCATAACTTCTTTCAATTCCTTTCTCAGTCTCGGTTTTTCGATTCTTGCAGTATCTTTCAATATTTCCTTCGTTCTTTTTTTCGAGTAACCCATATGCATCAATAAAAAGTTGGCCAAAAGAGCTGGAGGAAAATCCAATTTCAAGGCTAAGTCGGATATAGTTATTCCTTTTTTCCAGTTGCGTAAATGCATATTGGCCCTATCTTTGACTTTGTAATAATTTCGTATTGATTTTCTTTGCAAATATTGAGATCTAATTGCTCTTATTGTCTCATAAGGGATTCCAACTACCTCAGAAACTTTTTCAACATTGTCGTGAACGCCGTAACCAGGTGTTTTTCGAATTTCATCTATTATTTCATCATATGTCGAATCTTTCACATGAGGGCATTAAGCCTTATTAATAAAATGAACAGGGTGTTTTGTATGGAAATTCCCTGGCTTGATAAAATCAGAGTAGAAATGAAAGCGAAAAATCTAGATCTTTTAGCAGTTATTCCAGGACCGAATATGCAATATTTGACAGGTTTAGAATTCCATTTAATGGAACGTCCAATTGTATTGCTTATATCTTTAACTAATAATCCTTTGATGATTATTCCACAACTTGAAGAAAATAGGGCCAATAAACTACAGGGCTTCGAAATTTTTACTTACGATGATTTTAAAGATCCTAAAGAAATTTTCTCAATCATATCGCGCATACACAAAAACTGCGCCATCGGTGTAGAACGCCGCAGAATTAGATTCTTAGAATTGGATTTATTAGAATCTACTAATATTTCAAAATCAGTTACCGATGTAGATGGTTTATTGTCATCTTTAAGAGTTCAAAAAACTAAAACAGAAATAGATTGTATCCGTCACGCTGTTAAAATTGCTGAAACTGCATTAGAAAAAACACTTTCGAATGTTTCAGCAGGCATTACAGAGGAAGAAATCGCTTCTGAATTAACTATTCAATTAATGAGAGAAGGGTCGGGTCATGAGTTACCTTTCTTCCCAATAGTTTCTTCAGGCCCTAGTGCTGCAGATCCACACGCTTTTCCAACTAATAAAATTCTTGAACCAGGTGAGGTGCTGTTAATCGATTGGGGGGCTTCTAGTCAAGCTTTCTTTTCAGATATAACTCGGGTTTTTCACGTTCCAGGTAAAGAAGTTAATGAAAAGTTAATGGAAGCTTTCAATACTGTTAGAGCGGCTAATAAAATAGGTAGGGATTTTGCCAAACCTGGAGTAAAAGCTGAAGATATAGATAGAAAAGTTAGAAAAGTAATAACTGATTCAGGTTTTGGAGATTTCTTTATACACAGAACTGGTCACGGTTTGGGCGTCGAAGTTCACGAACCCCCTTATATCAATAAAGGAGATGAAACTATCATGAAAGAAGGTATGGTTTTTACTATAGAACCGGGAATATATTTACCAGATTTAGGTGGAATCCGTATAGAAGATGACGTCTTGATTACTAAAAACGGCTCAGAAAGTTTAACTACTCTTTCAAGAGGCCTTTGTCCTCTAAATTAGAGTCATTTATCAAAATTTTTTTTCCACGAATCTTTATGAAGGCTTTGCCATCATCATCTTTTATGCCTGAAAAGAAAGGAGGCGGTGGAAAATATCTCGCCTTGGCAATTGCCATAATAATTTTAGCTGCAGTCCCCTATTCTCCTTTCTATTCATTTCAATCTTCGCAGCATCTAGATCCAGAGACTACGAATACAGATGATAACCTTCCAACTCTCGATTACGATAATGATGGTATGCCTGATTGGTGGGAAATTCAAAACGGTCTCAATTGGATGGATGCAACTGATGCATTATTAGATTTCGAAAATCCATATTGTCTAGTTCCACGATATGACGGTGAAGGAAATATCGTTGATTATGAAACTTATTATGATGTTACAGAATCACAATGTGTCGCTTCTGGCGGCGAATGGTTTTTTGAAGGAGATGGTTATGATTTTAACAATAATGGCGTTATCGATGAAGATGAAATGTTCACCAATTTAATGGAGTGGGAAATTTCAGAACTTTATGGTAATTCTACAGATCCAAATAGCAATGATACAGATGAGGACGGTATGCCGGATGGTTGGGAATGGTATTACGGTCTAAACCCCCTTTCACCTTATGATGCCGATATAGATTTCGATAACGACGGTCACGATTTTGATAGGGATGGGAATATTTCCGAAAATGAAAGTTTCACCAATTTGGAGGAGTATCTAAATGGTACTAACCCTCTATCACCAGATTCTGACGATGATCAAATGCCAGATGGATGGGAAGTTTATTACAATCTAAATCCTATGTATTATCCAGATGCTCTAAATGACACCGATCAAGATGGTTGGGATGTGGATAATAATGGCGATTTAGATTATATCGAATTTTACAATAATAGAATGGAATATCACAATGACACCAATCCTTTAGTGATGGATACAGAAAATGATACAATGCAAGATGGTTGGGAGGTGATTTATGGTTTAGATCCTCTTTACAACGATTTTGACAATGATTTAGAATCAGATTCTCTTCGTAATGGGAGGGAATTTAATAATTCATTATATCCTTCAGATTGGACCGATGCAGACGGCCTTTTCACAACTAGGCCTGATTTAAATGATACTGATGCAGATGGTCTTAGTGATATTGTAGAGTTAAGGGATCATTTAACAGATCCAACCTCTAATGACACAGATGGTGACGGAATGCCAGATGGTTGGGAAGTTTATTATAATTTAAATCCATTAGATCCTACAGATGCAAATTTAGATGGTGATGAGTATTGTATCAATAATCAAAATCATTTCATTTCTGCAGAAAACGAAAGCATTTGTGAATCAGTGAGCGGTTCTTGGCATGTCGGTGATGGTTTTGACAGTGACAACGATGGGGTTTTAGACCAAAACGAATATTTTACTAATTTAGAAGAATATCAAAGCGGTACAAATCCATGGTCTCCCGATAGTGATGGTTATTGTGCAGACTCTTCTGGAAATTTAGTTATTCTGACGTCTGAAGAATCATGCATAGGTGAAAAATATCTGAATGAAGGAAAGTACTGGGCATCTCCATTAACAATCCTCTCTGAAGATTGGACCTCTATTGATGTATCCTTAACGGTTTTCACTATCGATGAAGATGGCAATATGTCTGAAGGTTATCCAGTTGACGTTTACATCATGACGGCAGATGAGTATAATTATTTCTATGTAAATGATTTGAATTTTAATTATACCAATTCTTGGGAAAGCGTAATTCAAACAGAAATCAGTTTCACGTATCCCGATACTGAAACATATGTTCTAGTTATCGATAATTTAGATTTTCACGCATGGGGTTTTGATTCTTTAAGATATAGTGGCATAGATCAGTTTTCCGACACAACGCCCCAATCTGACGTTTATTTTACATTCGAACATACTTGGCATGCCGAAGTAGGAGATAACATCTTAGATGGCTGGGAACACAATTTCAATCTAGACCCTTCTAATGTATATGATTCCTTTTTAGATCCTGATAATGATGGTTGGGATTTCAATCATAATGGAATAATCTATGTCGATGAGCGTTTCATAAATCTAGAAGAATTTCGAAATGGAACTAAACCATTTGATAGAGATACAGATGATGACATTATGTTTGATGGTTGGGAAGTTTACTACAATTCAAGCACATACAAATGCGAAGGCTGTGTTCTAAATCCATTGAATCCTTTCGATGCAGAGCACGATTCTGATGTTGATGGGTTTTACGTAAATTACACTCATTTAGAGATAGACCATGTACATATCAACGTTCAAGAATTTATAGCAGATACAGACCCCTGGCTATCTGATACTGATAATGACACAATGCTCGATGGTTGGGAATATTGGTGGGGACTTGACCCTAGGAATGCTAGCGATGCTTGGATAGATACAGATGGAGATGAACTTCTAAATCGTTTAGAACATAACAATACTGCTTTTGGTTCAAATTATACTGAAGTAGATGGAATCCTTCTAACTATCCCTACCCTTAACGATACTGATCAGGATGGTTTAAGTGATTATTTGGAATTATCAGTTGCATTAACTGATCCAACTTATCACGATACAGATGGTGATGGAATGCCGGATGGTTGGGAATGGCTTTACGGTCTAGATCCTCTAAATGCTAGTGATGCACACATCGATTCTGATAATGACGGTTTTGATTTAGATGGAAACGGTTCTATAGATTCATCGGAATTATTTACCAATCTTCAAGAATATTTAAATGGCACAAATCCAATTATTAAAGATACAGATGAAGACGGTATGCATGATGGTTGGGAAGTTTATTTCCTTTTAGATCCTCTAGATTCAGCAGATGCTTACTATGATGAGGATGCAGACGAATTAATGAATATTTTCGAATTTAATAATTCTCTATTTGAAGGTTACGAAGAATCATTTGAAGATGCACTACATGGAATAGATAATTTTAGCTGGTCCAATCCTTTACTCGGAGACACAGATGGTGATGGTCTATTCGATTTCGACGAAGTAAATGGAACTTTTGGTCATATAACAGACCCAAGTAATTACGATACGGACGGCGACGGTATAGATGACAAATGGGAAGTCGATTACGATATAGATCCACGAGATCCTGAAGATGCAGATGAAGATTACGATAACGATGGTCACGATTTTGATCGTAATGGCTTCATACAAGGCACAGAGAGATTTACTAATTATAATGAATATCTAAATAGTACAGATCCAAGAAATCCAGACACTGACGGCGACGGAATTTTAGACGGTTGGGAGTCTTTTTACGGCCATCAAGCATCTTTGATTTGGGAAGTTTGTGTTGATAGAAATGAAACTAATCCAGAATATCAAAAGAATAAAGAAAGATGCATAAGTCCTCTAGACAGTAGGGATGCTGCTTGGGATGCAGACAATGACGGTTATGATTCAGATGGAGAAAGAGAAGGCCAAGGTAATGGAGAGATAAGTACAGAAGAGAAATATACAAATTTAGAAGAGTATCTGAATAATACAAACCCATCTAATCCAGATACTGACGGCGACGGCTGTCCCGACGGTTGGGAAGTGTTTTGGGAGAACTGGCGTATAGAAAATGGAGAAACTGAAGGTTTCGATCCACTCGATCCTTCTGACGGTTCTCTAAATTATGACGGTGACGGAATCACTATCAATGGAACTTGGCACGATTATACTAACTCAGATGAATATAATTATGCGGGCGAAGTAGGGGAACAATGCTGTTTCAATCCTTATTTAATTGATTCAGATGAAGATGGCTTAGGTGATGGATGGGAGGCTTATTGGGGTACTGATTGGCCTGAATAAGGAGTATAATATTTATGAGTTTAAAGACATTCAATCCAAGATTTTTTTTGAAGAACATTTATAACAGTATATTTCTGTACTCTATACATATGAGTTCTATTAAACAATCTAGATTTAGTTTTGGAGGTATTTTTTGAGAGGAAAATCTCGCATCTGGGCAATTTTTTTAGTATTATTATTCAATCCTTTCGTAGTGGCTGATTTTGAACCAGATTCAGACGACGATTCTGATGGCTGGGATTGTGATGGGGATGGCAATGTAGAGCCATTTACTAATCTAGATGAATTCAATGCAAACACTAATCCTCTAGATCCTGATACGGATGATGATGGTACTTGGGATGGTTGGGAAGTTTGTTATGATTTCAACCCATTAGATTCTAGTGATGGTACTGAAGACAGCGATTTTGACAATTTACAGAATTGGCAGGAATTTCTAAACAGCACACACCCTCGTAATTCTGATACAGACGACGACGATATCCCTGATGATTGGGAGGTAAGTTACAGTACGAACGTATTAGGTTTCGATGGTTGTATGAGTCCTTTAGATCCCTCCGATGCAAGCCAAGATTTAGATGGTGATAATCTAACCGGTCTTGAAGAATATCAATTAAATACAAATCCTTGTGATGCAGATAGTGATGATGATGGAAACAATGACGACAATGATCCTCCTCCAGTAGATCCTGGTGATGGAGATGGAGAAAATCCACCAGATACAGGCGGTACTGACGGTAATCCTCCTATGTATGAGTACTGTGAACCGGCTCTTGGACAAGAGAAAAGATGGTCTGTTAAAGATTCGGTCAACCCAGACAATTATGGAATGTATAGCTACGGTTGGGCAAATGATGAAGAACCGACAGAAATTCCCGTTACAAATAATTGGGATCACACTTACGTTTTTGATTGTTGGATATGGAATAATATAACTGTAGCTCCAGATGAATATACTGCAATACCTTCACCCTCTCCTCAATCTGAAATAATAGCTTATGAAGTTGTAGATTCAAATGTCGAATTGGATTTCTTTGTAGATGGCACTGAGAATTATTACATTCAACCTACAAACATGTTTGCAGAAGATGATATTGAATTGAAATATTGGATAGGTACAGATGGTTCTTACTTCGAATATAAGCAACTCGGTTATGATTTCAGCAACGTTCCAGCTGATTTAACAGTCGACGACATACCACAAGATTCTTCTGAAAACTTTCCAAAACCTTTCCCACATTCAGAGTTGGATGTCAAAGTACAAGAATTTTTACAATATAGGAATAACACCACTAATGAAATAGTCAATCCTTCTCTGTATAATTTATGGCCTGAAGGTGGAGAAAAAGAGACCAATCTAAATTTAATAGCAGATAATTTAACTAATTATTTTTCAGCCTTCACAGAAGGGGATGGCGACGTCCCTGATCCTGAAGATCCTTGGGACATTTATCAAACCATATGTGTAAATGGCATAGGTGCTTGTAGACATCGGTCCTTCGCATTTTTCGTAACTGCTAATGCTTTAGAGTTGCCGACTAGATATGTTTCAAATGAAGGCCACGCCTTTGTTGAGGTTTATATTCCAAGCACTAGTGATTCATACAATGTAAATGATTGGAAAATTAACAATCTAGGTGGTACAGGAGGTAGTACTGATTTTCCAAGACCAGATGATGATGATTGTGAAGATACTTTCCGTTTCGGCCGTGATGATCCAGAAGCAATCGCTTTCATGTGTGGCGATGAGATTAATGTAGTTCTTGAGGGGATATCTCCATCTCTTCCAGATTCAGTAGATAAGCTCGGATACGATGATGGGGATGATGATGGTACAAATTTAGTCGTTACTGGATATGTTGAAACCATGAATGGCACTCCACTAGCAGATGTGCAAATCGGATTAGGTATGAGAGATTTTGATGACGCTTATGATTTTGTCGATGCAGGTAGTACTACTTCAGATGCTGCTGGTGCATTTTCGGCAGAGATTATTGTTCCTGGAGGTATCAGAGTTGGAACTGCAAAAGTGTATGCTGCATCTTATAGTGCAGGTTACAAACACCATGAAAATATTACAGAGCACCATCTAACTATTGTAGATTCAGACACTGCAGTATTTGCAGATATACCATCTTCAATAGCTAATGGAGATACTTTAGTTATTACTGGTGGTTTGAATGACATAGGTGGGTTGGAATTATCAAATCAATCTATATCTTTTTACATGACTCAGAGTCAGCAGGGCAGTAATACAGAGTGTTATCAGTCATGGTGGGGTGGAACTGAATACTGCTACATGGGCAATGCCACCACTGATGAAATGGGTAACTACGTCTGGGATGACCATACGTGGGGTGGTTGTGTAGTTGGAGAGAGTGAATATTGCGGCAATAGAACTGGTACTTGGAATCTTATCGTTTATTTCCCAGGTTCTGCAAATTTACGTAGCAGTTACGTATCTGATGAGATCAGAGTTAAAGAAGAAACCGTAGATTTAGAAGCTGAAATAAATCCATTAGTAACTATAGTAGGTGAAGAATTTACAGTCACTGGTAATATTTCAGAAGCAGCAGTAAACAATGGTAGTATAGTCATTTCATTCAACGATGAAGAATGGGGTTCTTTCACTCCTACTGAATCTAATTTCACTTTCAATGTAACTACTCCTAATATTGAAGTTGGAAATTACACTATATCTGTTAAATTCCAACCAAATGATGATGAAGATGGAGAACTGTATCCTGAAGAAGTAGTACCTCTCGATATTCGTGTTAGAGGCACTTCTACACTCTCATTAGATATAATTGGCATAATTCTACGAGGCCAAACCGCTTATCTAAATGGTACTCTCGTTAATCATTTAAGTGAAGGGTTAGCCGACTATTCAGTTACAATTTACTGGTCCGGTTCCGAACTTGGAACGCTCATTACAGATTCTAACGGTTTCTTTTCTTATGAACATTTCCTAGATTTGAATGAAACACTCGGCGTTAACAACTGGTCAGCTGCATTCGATGAAACATACTGGTATGTAGGTTCTACTGCTGAGAAGCAAGTCGTTGTAAAACAACAACCAATACTAATTTTAGATAATGATACTCAATCATTCTTTTCAGAACACGGTTTCTGGGTGAATGGTACTATAACTGCTGATAACGGCTCAGCTTTCCCAAGTTCTTTGGGATTATTCTGGGATCCCGGATCTAATTTTTTACCAAAACTCAATTTCGACACAGATGAAAATGGAACATTCTCTTTCTATTATACTCCTGAAATGGTTTGGTTACAAGAAGAAGATGTTGGTAACCATACTGTTCGAATTCAGTACGATACTGTTGGCTACAATGAATCTGCACACGAAGACATGTTTGTTGAACTTCATCGCAAAGTAACTCTCGATATAGATGAAGGATTCGATTCTAAGAGGGGCGATACAATTACAATTTCCGGTTCTGCTAGAGTTAACGACTCATCAATATATCCTATATCTGGTTTACCTATTGAATTAGAGTGGAGTCAAACAGGAGTTTCATTCTCAATTGGAAATGTAACTACCAATCCTGATGGAACTTTCTTTTATGATTTCATAATTCCCGATAGTGCTCAACTGGGAGAAGTCAAGATTCTGGCAATTTATAATAGTACAAACGCAGATTTTAGATTTTATGAAAGTCCAGTTCAGGTAGAAACCAATTATCGCATATTCGCTGACGTAGTAATAACTATAGAAGAGTATAGTGCATACAGGGGCGATATATTATGGTTCAATGGAACTTTATTGGATGATGTAGGAAATTCCGTTCCGGAAGAATTGGCCGAAGTTTACGTTTTCTGGGGCGGCAGTTCTGTTCCTAAATTTACAATAAATACATTTAATGAAACAGGTCATTTTTCTTATGCTTACGATCCAATAGAGGATAATGAAAATCAAAATCTAGGTCCTATTGAAATAACTGCAAATTTCTATGGTATCCAATATTATAATGATGCTGAAACCACTTCCACAGTGTATGTATGGGGTTATACTGAAATTACATTTACCGATTTCACATCTGTAGTGACTTCTGGAGACGTGATGTATTTTGCCGGAAATGTAACTAATGATTTAGGAGAAAATATTACAATATTAGTTGATTTTTATCTTAATGACAGTCTACGTATTTCTGTTCAAGCAATAGATGGTGTCTTTAGTGGTGCATATCAAGTTCCGATAGATGAAGCTAAAGGAGATGTTCCATTTAATGCTACTACAGTTCCAGAATCTGCTTACTTAGAAGCAGATACGGACACTGTTTCTGTTCGTGTACAACGCGCAACACAGTTCGACCTGGATTGGAATGGAGGTTATAGAGAAGAGAATTCTACAGTATCTGGCTATTTACGAGATTCTTCAGGTAGCGGTCTACACAATCAATCCATTTCTATATTCTTAGACGGGGCTCTTTTAGCAAATATTACTACTGAACAATTCGGTTTCTTTACTTACAATCTATCAAACCCTTCAGAATTGGGCAATTATACGATGAGTGTTGAATTCTTTGGAACAGATTATTATCTCCAATCCAATCTTTCTACTAGTGCAAAAATTATTTCTTCAACGTCTATTTTTACACAACCAATTGATGCTACCAGATCTTATTCTTTCGAAGTTTCAGCTATATTGATTGATGATAGAGGCATGCCTATTACAGGTCAGGAATTGACTGTTAGAATCTTCGAAGTAGATTATTCATTAATAACAGATGCAGATGGCTTGGCCTCAATAACGTTAAATTTATCTGGTGAAACTCCATGGCACAATTCAACAATGTTGGGCATTTCTGATGCTCAGTGGACTTATACAGGTTCTGAATTTTATGAACCTTCAGAAGCACTTCAACAAGTAACAATCTATGCTGCAACATTCATTTCTTTGGAAGTTTCTGATTTCGTTATAGCAGGTAATAATTTACACATTCAAGGTTACATAACTGATGATTTAGGTACGGGTTTCGAAACAGAACTTTCAATATTTTTACCAGATGGTATAATTAATATCACAAGCAGTTCTTCAGGTTTCTTCCAGTATAATTATCTAACTCCATTAGAGGTCGAAGCAGGTGTTTACATCCTTAATGTTTCCTTTGCAGGTTCTTCAGTATATTTCGCTTCTTCTGATTCAGATGAATTCAGAGTAATTCACGATACTGTCATATCTTTAGATACTACCGAAGCTACATTGAACAGTACTAATTACATAGAAGGAACAGTCCTTGATCAACTAGGCCGTCCCGTTGATAATATAACAGTTCACATCACTTTGAATAATTTAACATCAACTTTTGGTCAGACAGATGTGAATGGGTCTTTCTCATTGCCATTCTACATACCTTCTTCACACGGCATAGGTCCAAGCTATCTTTTCATTAATGTTACTTCAACTGATATTTATTTCGGAAACATTTCTGATGGAACTATTATTCTGAATTCAATTACATTATTGGAAATTTCAACTCCTATAGCTTTAGAACCTGATCAGGATTTTACAGGAACTGTTATGCTTTTCATGGAGGATGGAAGTCCTGTAAGTAATGGAAGTTTAATAGTTGAATTATACAATATTAATATGGAAGCTCCTTCTAAAGTTCTAATAACTACTGATGAAACTGGTATGGCAAAATTCGATGCCTCTTTCTCAGGTAATCAGACTATACCAATGAATATTTCAGTTTATTACAACGGAGGAGAATATCTTTTAGAATCTTCTACAAGTTCATCAATAGTTTACAGAGCTCCAGACATTCCTATCAACATATTCCCTTACGTTGCAGTTTTAGTTGCTATTTTAGGAGTTATAGGTTCAGCTTACGGTTATAATTGGTACAAGAATAGACATCTAAGAGAATTAAAGGACATAATAGCTTCAACTGCAGATTCTTTAGTCGATGACAGCGACTATAGACAAATAATTCTCAATTCATACAAAAAGATGTGTAAAGTTTTACAGTCTCATGGCTATCTAAGAAGGTCATTCGAAACGGTTAGAGAATTTGAAAAAGCACTTCATCAAGCAATACCTATAGATCAAGATTCTCTCACACTTCTTACAAGATTATATGAAGTTGCAGATTATTCTGAATCAATTCCTAAATCTATGGATAGAGACACGGCAGTAAATTCATTAAGAACAGTTCTGGAGAGCATAGAGTCTTTAATCGAGACTTCTGGTGGGTAATCCCCAAAGATGTCTATCTCCGATCGTACAGGTCTAATTTTACTAATCGCTTCTTTATCTATTTTCAGTTTATTTATTTTTCCTATATTCCAAGAGGAAATAGAACGAGGCCCCCAACTTTCTGCTTACGGTGAAGATTGGAATGATATCTCTGATTTTAGAACTCAATTAGGAATAAATACTGAATACAACGTTTCTGCAATTCTTTCTAATCCTGCTATTTTAGAAGATATCGATACGCCTTCTGAAAGTCTATTAATTATAGCTGGTGCAGAAAGCCCTTATTCAGATATAGAATTGGATATTATAGCTGATTATTTTCTTAGAGGTGGTAATGCATTAGTTTTAGGAGATTTTGACTATTCTAATTCAGTAGCAGATTTATTTCCGATTGAATTTACAAATCTTAAAGTCTGGGATGAAAATTATAGAGACAACGTTTCATTGATTGAAATCGATGCCTTCGTTCAGCAGAGAGAATATCAAATCTTATTAAACGAACCATCAACATTAGAAATTGCAAAACCAACAGAACCACTAAAAAAGAATTTTTGGGGTAGCGATTTCGGTTTATTCAGAACCAGTGTTTTTGCATCTACTAGTGCTAATTCTTGGTTAGATTTGGATGAAGATGGTTATGTTAGTGGAGGGGATACATCAGCTCCTGATACAGGTTTTCCAGTCGGTATTTCATGTGAAATTTTAGATACATCTTCTAAGACAAGAGGCACGGTCGTATTCATTTCTGATAGTAGTTTCCTTGTTGATGGTATGTTGTCTAATGAAGTAAATAATTCTGCGTTTGCTATGGATTTGATAAATACCTTAATTCCACAGAATGGAACAATTTTATTTGATGAATCTAGACATTCTCAAGATGGTCTGGGTAGTAGTCTTTACAAAACTGCACTGGGCTTTTATTTCCTTCTTTCAGGCGATACACAAATACTTCAAATAATACGTTTTAACGTTTTAATTTCAGTATTAATTTTTACTTTAGTACTTTCAGTTCGTCAACCAAAACCAACTCGTTGGCGTCATCCTTATTTCATGGATCCAGAAGTCAATCTAGGACGATACAGACCCCTTAAAGTTCAAGATTTACAAGACGTTTTACTTGAGAGATTACGTTTAAAATATAATGTATATGAGTTCGATAGTTTAGATTTTCACTCTCGTTTAAGGACAATTGAAAACGTCGTCAAGCGTTATAAAATAGTACTTGATATGGAGCTCATAAAGTTATTAATAAAACCGGAGCAAATACCAAAAACGAGGTACAGAAAAATAGCAAAGAATATACAGGAGTTATCACTATGACAAGTTTTGAAGAAGATGTAATCGAAGAAAAGCCAACGAAAGGAAAATTAGTCGGAAAGAAAAAGATTGTAAAATCTAGCAGTGCAAGTAGTATAGGTTCTTTCAATAAAAGAATCAAAGCTACCGCCCAGCTCGCCGCTACTATACAGGACGAAGTAGGTCAGGTAGTTTTAGGCAAGGAAGATACTATAGAAATGGTATCTGCCGCAATATTGGCTAATGGAAATATTCTCTTTGAAGATTATCCCGGTTTAGCTAAAACTTTAATGGCCAAAACCTTCGCTCAAACATTAGGTTGTGAGTTCAAAAGAATTCAATTCACTCCAGATTTACTTCCTGCTGATATAACTGGTTCTTATTTTTTCGATCCCGAAAAAAATAAATTTATCTTCCGTAAAGGTCCACTTTTCTGTAATATTTTATTAGCTGACGAAATAAATCGTGCTCCTCCAAAAACTCAAGCTGCCCTTTTGGAAGCAATGGAGGAAGAACAAATCACAATAGAAGGAAAAACTCATCATTTAGATAAACCATTCATTGTTTTAGCTACTCAGAACCCAATAGAGTATGAAGGTACTTATCCACTACCAGAGGCTCAAATGGATCGATTTTTAGTTAAGCTAAGTGTCGGATATCCAGATGAAGATATTGAAACAACAATAATAGGTGATAGGGCTAATAGAAGAAAAGATAGTTTTGATGTTTCTGCCCGTGCATCTCCCGATAACGTTATCGGCATGCATGAGTCTATAGAAGAAGTAGAAGTCGATTCTAGAATTTTAAGATATATGGTTGAGATTGTTCAGCAAACTAGAGAAGATCCAAGAGTACTTGTCGGCTCTAGTCCAAGAGGCAGTCTAGGTTTACTTAAATTATCTAGAGCCTTGGCACTTCTAAGTGGACGAGATTATGTAATTCCCGATGATGTAAAGAGATCGGTTATTCCAGTCCTATCTCATAGGATAATTCTAAAGCCAGAAGCAAAATTCCGAGGAACTCAATCTGATCTAGTTCTCGAAGAAATAAAAAATACTATTGCAGTTCCCGCCGTCACACCTGATTAATAATGTGGACCAGCAAGGCCGTATTGTATGTTGGTTTTGGAGCTATTTTAGTATTATTCTCTCCATTCATAAATAACATACAATTGTTTCTTTTAGGAATTGCAATTTTAGGTTTTGTTTCAGTACACACTCTAGTTAACACAAGTCCAATCAAAGTCAAAGTTACAAGAAAAATGGAAAATGTTTTTGAGGGCTCCAATGTTGATATTAATTTATCTATAGAGAATAAAGGCCGTTCAATAGGATTTTTAGAGTTGTTTGATAATTTACCTAAAGAGCTAGATTTAGAGCGGTATATGTTTCTCAGATACCGGCTAATTCCAGAATCTTTAGAAACTACCTTAGAAGAAATAAAAGCAGAATGCGATCATTCTATTTCAAAAATACCAGAAGTAACTCTTACTAACGTTTCTCATAGGTTAGAAATATCAAATCCTTCCCCCTTTGATATTGAGTTGACAGTTCCTTGGAATTCCGATTTTAAAAAAGACGTCGAAGGCATACTTTCAGGTTTAGATTCTGTTCAATCAATGGCTCTGATAGAGAAAAAACTTTTACCACCACCAAAAAGAAACCATACAATAATTCAACTTAAAAAGAATCAGACAAAGATCCATAAATATACTTTAAATTGCCCAGTAAGGGGTCAATATCGTGTAGGCAGTCCACGCTTAAGACTTTACAATCCTTCATTTTTCTTTTATTACGAAACAGATATTCAAGCGGAATCTCCTTTAGTTGTTTTTCCAGAGCTTTATGATATAGAAGATTTAGGAATTCTAAGTGAATTTCCTAAGCTTTATCAGGGAGCTATCCCCATAAGACGTTTAGGAGATTCTGGAGGGTTTTATTCCATAAGAGATTACGTTCCAGGTGATGATTTTAAGAAGATTAATTGGAGAGTATTCGGAAGAACTAGAAAGCTAATGGTTAACCAATATGAAAGGGAAGATATTTCAGATGTTTTACTTTTAGTAGATACTCGCGCGCTTTCTGGTTCAGGTACTGTTATACACAATTCTTTGAATTATGCATGCAGAGTTGCTGCAACTATTGCTCGTTTTTTACTACAAACAAGAAATCGTGTAGGTGTGGTTTTCTATGGGGGTTATCATATTTCAATTCCAGTAGACAGTGGTCAAAAGCATCTTTATCATATGTTAACTGCTTTTGCTAGAATTAAACCAAATGGTAACAGAGGTGTCGCTAGCGTTTTAGGTGATGTTAGAAATTTTACACCACGTTCTCCCGTTATATTAATTTCAACATTAGAACGAGACATTACTGCAAGCTACGCTCTCAGAGAAATTATGGCTCGAGGTTACAAATTAACAGTCCTTGCACCAGATACATTACATTATGATAGAGAGAGAAACCAAATATCTCCTATAACGTACTATTCTACGAATGTAAATATAGATAATGCATTGGCAGATGTCAGAGCTTTAGGTGCAAGAGCAATTCGCTGGGAACCTGATACTCCAATTAGTACAATACTCAAGGAGGTCGCATGAGCGTTAAAGATCCTTTAAAATTGATGCAATTATTTTCCATTATTTCTCTAGTAATTTGTCTTCATTTTTCTTATGTTATTAATAATCCAGAGGAATCATTATTCGTTGATGGTTTCAATGTAGTTACTGAAAGTGTAGGTTATTCTGATGTGTTTACTTTTTATGATTTCACTATAATTTTTTCCATGTTTTTAGGTATTGTTATGGGGACTGTATTCTCAATTGCTCAATATCATTCTCAAAAAACTTTCAATTTAGTTCTCTTTATTCTGTTATCTCTGTTGATAATTCTTTCTTACGAGTCTGGAAATGATCGTATACCTATCGAGCCCGAAACTCTACACCAATTCGCTCTTTGGATATTTTTAGGACTGCCATTGATATTAGGCATACCTTCCGTTATCAACAGTAATTTAGAACTTCTCGCTCTTTCTGCTTTCCTAGTAGTTGTAATTCCTTTAGGTTCCCAAGGTAATGACACTTCTATGATTGTGGAAATTTTATGTTTCATCTCATCATTTCTTCTATTTATTGAATTGGGTTATGGCCATGAACGTTACAGCAGGTTATCTAAAATTATACCAGAAGGTTCCAATTCCGTAGTTAATTGGTTTGTAATGGTCTTGGTGGCAACTTTATTCATAGCGGTTGGAATGACAACAGCTGCATATTATTTCCACGAAGTAATGGCATATCTTTTACCATTAAAATTCGCTGAATCAATCGAATTCAACACTATTTATGGCCGAGCTATTTCAGTATTATTATTCTTCTCTTTCTGGGCTGCTGGACAGATATTATTGTCTAGAAGTTATCTTGCACAACAGGTTGAAGATTAGTTTATTTCCACGTATCGTCCCAGCATTTTTCACATAAGTACCAATCACTACCAGGTACTAAGAATGCGCTTTCAATTTCAATTTCAATTTTACAATTTTGACAAGTGGTTTCTTTCATTTATTTCTCAAAGCATATTTTAACGACTCTCCTAATAAGGTTTCGTGACTCATCCTTCTATGAATGTTGCAGTTGTTGATAATGGCGGTCAATGGACTCATAAAGAATGGCGAGTCCTAACGTATCTCGGCTGTAAAGCTGAGATTGTTCCCAATACATCTCCTTTGAATGATTTAGAAAAATTTGAAGCTCTTGTTCTTTCTGGAGGTGCACCTAGAATAGGTACAGAAGCAGATTCATTAGGTTTAACTTCTGAATATCTCAATTCCGAAATCTGGCCAATTTTAGGAATATGTGTAGGTCATCAATACATGGCTGCTCATTTTGGTGGAGAGGCCGGACCAGCCACAATACCCGAATTCGGTGAAGTGTCATTATCAGTCAAAAAGAATGGTTGGCTTCTTTCAAGTCTGCCATCAGAATTCAAAGTTTGGGAATCTCATAATGATGAAGTTACGAAACTTCCCGATTCCTTTGAAGTTCTTGCTTCATCAAAAGATTGCTCAATACAGGTGATGGAACACGAATCATTACCATATGCGGGTGTTCAATTTCATCCAGAGGTCGAACATTCAGAATATGGTACAGAAATATTTACTAATTTTCTTGAAAAAGCTTCAATCTACAATAAATCAAGATAGGCGTTCGACTTAAAATCGCCTCTTTAATTATGATTAAGGATTTCTACATGTCAATAAAACAGAGATTATTCCGTTCCGTTGGTCGTTTCATGGGGGATTTAGGAGATTTAAGTGAAGATGATCAGAGAGCGGTTCGCGGTTGGTGTGTTTATGATTGGGCTAATTCTGCCTTTTCAACATCCATCACCGTAGCTATTTTGCCAATCTATTTTGCTGCAATATTTACAAGCGAATATCACACCGGTGGTCCCGGTTTTCTCGGCTCAACTTTAGGTGCTGAAACATTATGGGCATGGACAATAGGTCTATCTGCTTTCATCGTTGCAGTCACGAGTCCTGTGCTTGGCGTTATAGCTGATCGTGCACCCTTGAAAATGTGGTTGCTTAGGACTTATGCTTCGGCAGGTGCCCTTTTCACGTTTTTACTACTGTTTTCAGCATACACGGGCCATGATTGGGCGTGGCTGCTAGGTTGTTTCTTTATCGCCAATGTCGGCTTTGCAGGTTCAACAGTATTTTACAATTCATTATTGCCTCATATAGTCAAAGAAGAATATTATGATGACGTAAGCAGTAGAGGTTACGCCTATGGCTACATCGGAGGCGGCCTACTCTTACTATTTCATCTCATAGTTCTGATAATCTTTGATTATGACGATTTAGTCACTCGTCTAGCACTCGCTTCTGTAGGGCTTTGGTGGTATGGCTGGTCACTATACACCTTTGCAACAATCCCAGAGCCGCACGTGGAGAACCCACTTCCAAGTTTAGGCGTAGTTAAATCAACTCAATTAGCGTTTAGTGAACTTAAACAAACATTTGGAGAGATTAGTAGTTTCAAAATTCTTTTTACTTATCTCATTGCATTTCTGTTATTCAATGATGGAATTCAGACAGTTTTAGCACAAGCCGGAGTATATGCGGTTATCACTTTAGGTGTTACTAGCACTACACTTATCGCTACTATTCTTATCATTCAATTTGTCGGTGCATTAGGTGCTACCGTTTTCAAATGGATAGCAGAATTCACCAGCTCGAAACAGGCTCTCATGTATTCTTTGGTTGTCTGGGTTGTAGTGATTATATTGGCTACCGGTTTCGCGATAGAAGAACCCTCTGAAAAGAAAGATTTCGATTATCAACTAATTTACGACACCCCTACAGAAACGTTCTTGGTCGAAGCAGTACCTGCTCTAGGTAATGGTAAGGCTGATTTAGCTTGGGAAGATTTAGTAGGTGATTGGGATCCAGACGATGAAAACAAAAGGGTGATGCAGGCCGACGAACTCGCTTTTTTAATAGAACAAATAGTAACTGGTGATGGTCAAAGATTCTCTCTTTATTACGATCTTACCACTACACTCGATGCTAATTTTGTAATAGGTCCAGAACACCCTAGTCAGTTAGGGGATGAAGAATTAGATGCAGTTCCTATCTGGATGCGTAGTAACGTTTGGGGTCCTTTAGGTCTAAGTGCTGATTTGCAATTTCTTTTAGTTGGTGCAATTTTAGGATTAGTTATGGGAGGCTCTCAGGCACTTGCACGTAGTATTTTCGCGTCCATGACTCCCGATTCTAGAAGTTTCGAATTCTTCGGTTTTTTCGGATTAAGTATAAGGGTTTCAACGATATTCGGTCCACTAATCTATGGGTGGTTAGCGTTCAAATACGATGCACGTGTTGGAGTTATGAGTCTCGCAATTCTAGTCATTTTAGGAGCACTTTTATTCCTTACAGTTGATGTGGATGAGGGTAGAAGAGTTGCTATTGAGGAAGAAAAAAAGAGTAAATCTGCATCGGAGTCTTCTTCTTGAAAAAACGCTTAAGTCGCATACGTCAAAAGGTAACAACTAAAATATCAGAAACAAAGGACAAAGTTTCCTCTATGCGTTCAGAATTAAAAAAAAGAGATAAAATAACTGCTAAAACTTCTTGGCCCCGTATTCTATCTTGGTGTTCGTACGATCTAGGTAATACTGTATTTTCAATGAATGTCGTATCATTATATCTCGGTATCTGGATAGTTAACGAACTCGGTGGTTTAGACAAACATTACGCCTATGCAAATGCTATCTCAATGGCTTTAATTTTCATGAGTGCACCGTTTTTGGGAGCTCTTTCAGATCAAGCTAAAAGACGTATGCCATTTCTCGTAGTTGCTACAGTAATCTGCGTTACTTTTACTGCCCTAATAGGCCAATCTCCAACTTTTTTAGAAAACTTAATACAAAATTTATTCAACACCTCTGATACTTCAACTAAAATTTATCTCGCTATGCTGTTCTTTATTGTCGCTAATTATTTCTATCAAGCTGGTTTAATATTTTACGATTCTCTTCTTCCTTCAATATCTACTGAATCTAATCGTGGAAGAGTAGGCGGTCTCGGCGTCGGTTTAGGTTATTTCGGTTCTCTTTTTGGAATAGGTTCTGGTATCTTGTTATTGGATCATATAGGATATACGGGCATGTTCCAATTTTCTGCTTTCTTATTTTTCTTATTTGCAGTACCATGTTTTCTTTTTGTTAAGGAATCACACACTCCTTCGAAACTCGAAAAAAGTATGCTTTCCGATGCATTTCGAGAAGTTATTCATACTATTGAAAATGTAAAAAAGTTTCCAGGTTTGGGAAGATTTCTGATAGGGAGAATTTTTTACACAGATGCAATAAACACTCTAATTATTTTCATGTCAATTTATGTTACTAATGAATTCGGTTTCTCTACAGATACTACTGTATGGTACAAAAATATACAATACTTTCTATTGGTAGGGGTATTATCTTCTATTGCAAGTGGATTTTTATGGGGCTATATAGTCGATATTTTTGGACCAAAACGGACCTTAAATTTGGTTCTTTATCTGTGGTTTATTGATTTCACAGTAGTTATCGCACTAGCTCTTTTTGACGTACCGTATGCAGACGTCATAATCTGGTCAGGAGCATTTTTAGCAGGTATTTCAGTCAGCGGTCTTTGGGTTGCTGATAGGCCATACATGCTTCTTTTGACTCCACCTAAATTCGTAGGCCAATTCTATGGTCTGTATAGTATGGTTGGGCGTTTTGCAGCTATAATGGGCCCTCTAGTCTGGGGTGTTATTGTTAATGAATTGAATTGGGGACGTCCTGCTGCAGTTGGTGCATTATTTGTCTTCACTATAATCGCCTATATCATTCTACAAGGGGTTGATGATACTCCACGTGATTGGCCTCCAGAAATGCAAGTAGATTACGTTGTAGAACCTCCAAGAGGGGCAATGGGCAGGTCACGTTAGTTATTTTATCCGTTCTTACTAATGTTATATTGTTATGAAACGTATGATGGATTCTTATTTGGAAAAACTGGTCGATGACGACAAACTTCTTTTTTATCAATCGGTCTCTGATTTCGCTGAAGAAAATATAATGCCGAATTGGTTAGATTGGGAGCGAAATCATCAATTAATTCCAGATTCTGCTATAGATCTTATGGGTGATATGGGTCTTTTTGGTACTACTATTTCTGAAGATTACGGCGGTCAAGGTGGTTCTCAACTCGATTTAATATTGATGGGATTGTCATTAGGTTATCATGCTCAGTCATTAGCAATAACTCCGGGTGCTGCTTCATCTTTGGGAGCTAAACCGATTCAACTCTTCGGTTCAGATGAACAAAAACAATTACATCTTCCAGATTTAGCTACAGGAAAACGCATGTTCGTTTTCGGACTTTCTGAACCGGGTAGAGGTAGTGATGCTGCTAATCCTCAAGTTCGCGCATCAAAAGTTGAAGGTGGATGGCAAATAAAAGGAGAAAAATGTTGGTCTACTAATGCAAAATGGGCCAGCCATGTAGTTGTACACGCAATGACTGATGATGGTACTACTTGTTTTATCGTTCCAATGGATGCACCAGGTGTTAATTATCAAGAAATGGCCGGTAAAGATTTATGGAAACAATCTTCTACAGGTTCTATAGCTTTTGATGGGGTAAAAGTTACAGATGATGATATTTTAGGAGAGCTTAATAACGGTTTTAAGATAATGGTCCAAACGCTAAATGGCGGCCGACTTTTCATTGCTTCAATGTCTCTTGCGTCGTTAGCTTTCGCATTAGATAAATGTCGTTCATACGCTCAAGAAAGGGAGCAATTTGACGGCCCTATTGGACGTTTTCAACGAGTTCAAGATGTTATTCTTGATATGGACATCGTATTAGAACAAGGTTTGAATTGGCTTATTACATTAACAAATCAATATGATTCCGGAACGCTTACTAAAGAATCTGCTGCAAAGATAAAAATCGATTGCTCAAGAAAAGCTTCAGATTTACTCACATTGGCAATGGAAGTTTGCGGTGGCGTTGCAAGTTTAGACGAATTCGGTCTAACTCGTCATCATAGGGATCTTTTTGTATGCAGAGTAGGTGAAGGTAGTAATTTTGTTTTGAAATCACTCGCCACACGCCCTTTAATGCCGGATATAACTTTACAATAACCATGTCTCCAAATAAAGAAAATAATACAGCGTCTTGCGACGTAGTCGGTTGTTCTTTAGACGTAAAGAGATCAATATCGTCTTCAAAAATTAAAAATACACTCTCATCTGTAACTCTATCTTCAAGTAGTCGTAAAGCAAAACTTTGCAAGATTCATTATAAAGAATTCAAAAAAGCGTCAAAAAAAGATAGAAAGTTGGAGATGCTCGGTAGATGAGAAGTGTTTATGCAATAGCTAAGGCAGATATCTTATCTTCTTGGAGGGGTTTCTGTAAACAGACAATTCAGCGCCCCTTTTCACGTATTCTTTTCTTAATAATACTTCCAACTGTTGTTTTTTATTCAATAAAACTTATTAATTTTATAGAAAGGCAACCAGAAATGTTCGGCGGCACGTCTGATGGTTACGGTTCAATTATTGCAATATCTTTTACTATACTCGTAATAAGAAATGCAGGTCAAACTTACAGAAAAGCAATTCGTTCTTCTTTTATTGATACCTATTTATCTCAACCTATTTCACCTAGAAAAATAATTCTAGGATTCTTAATTTCTTTATTAGTTTCAAATTTTTCTCTTATTTTTTTATCTGCAATAACTATATTCACGGTAACAACTTTCACGAGCGAATCATTATTCTTTCCTTCTAATTTCATTAATTTAATAATTCTTTCAACTATTTTCGCACCTGTCTTCGGTTTTTTACTTGGAATTTACAGCTCTATAACTCCCTTTTTCCGTAAATCTTTATATTTGTTTGTAGCAATTTTACCACTGTCTTCAACTATTCTATTTTTAGATCAGGCACACACACAACCTTCTTCTTCCTTTAATCTTTTTTTACTTTCAAGTTCTACAGTTTCCATACTTTTATTTCTTTCTGATAAATTGTATATTGATAGCATTTTATCACAGCAGATTTCAACTAGAGTTTCTAAACCAACACCTCATATTTTCAGATTAGGTTGGCTTAATTATTTTTTAAATAGAAAAACATCAGCACTAGTACGTAAAGAAATAGTTAATTCTCTAAGAGAAAAGGATGCAGTCGGTGCTTACATTTCTACTGTATTCATAGGCTTATTCATTCTATTTTGGATTTACACTATAGGTGAACCTACTGAGGATTTAGGAGGTGAGTCTTTCTATCCAACTCTATTAGCTTTTGGAATTTACATCGGCGCATTACTTCAGTGCACCCTTGTAGGTGCTTCATCTATAGGTATTGAAGGAAAACGACTTTGGATTTTAAAATCACTTCCAATCGATTCCGTTTCTGTTCTAAAAGGTAAAGCAATTTCTATTGCTATTTTGTCTCTACCGGGACTTCTTTTTATTTGGCTTTCAACCTGTTACTTTGCAAATTTTTCAGGAAAGGTAACACTCTTTTTTGGTGAAATGGTAATTTTAGCCATTTTGATTAACACCGGTTTAGGGATGTGGGCTGCGGGTGTCTTTGCAGATTTCGATTCAAATAACAGAGGCAATCCAGATTTTTTAACGCAATTCTTACTCATGGGTACATCGGCTTTCATTACAGGAATTCTAATGGCTATTTCTGGTGCATTTCTTCAAGGAAACATTAACTTCGGTCTTGTTATGGGTGCTTCAATGTGTTTTCTATCTTATTTGGTGTATTATTTCGGTATACAAGGTGGTGCTTCAGCATACCGTTCTTTCTGGGCAGACAAATATAGCTAAACTAACCCGAAGACTCTAAATGGTTTATCTACTTACTATGGTGCTTGTCAATTGAATCATCACCTACCTCTGAAAAATATTTTACCTCTTTATCCAAAGATGCTGATGAATGTTATGCAATTGCAAATAAAGCTAGAGAGAATGGTTTTGATCCTACAGATACAAGCGAAATTAAAAAAGCAAGAGATTTAGCAGAACGTGTAGAGGCACAAGTAGGTCCAAAAGGAGTAGCTGAATTAATTCGTAATTCACTCATTGAAGGAAGTAGGGAAATCTCAGCTTTAGAAATAGCTAAGATTTTAGCTAAAAAAATCAAAGAAACATCAGATGTCAAAAGTGCATTAGAACAGGCAATCAGAACATCTCTTTCTATTTTAACAGAAGGTGTTTTAGTCGCTCCAACAGAAGGTTTAGTACGAGTCAATATTTTAGACAATGAAGATGGAAGTCAATGTGCTGCAATATATTTTGCAGGACCTATCCGTGCAGCAGGGGGCACTGCACAAGCACTTTCTGTGTTAATAGCTGATGTGGTTAGAATAGAATTAGGTCTAAAATCATACGTTCCCACTATATCTGAAATAGAGAGATACAAAGAAGAGATACCATTATACAAAAGAGCAGTAAATCTACAATACACACCATCTGCTGAAGAGATTGAAACGATAATCAAATCTTGTCCAATCTGTATCACAGGCGAACCAACAGAAAGATTGGAAGTTGTTGGACATCGTGACCTTCCTAGAGTTGAAACAAACAGAATTAGGGGTGGAGCTGCATTGGTCATAGCTGAAGGTCTCTGTCTAAAAGCGAATAAAATTTTAAAGCACGTTGAAAGATTAGAGATTCAAGGTTGGGATTTTTTAACTACTTATGCTAAAAAGAAAAAAGAGAGTCAAAAAGAATCCAAAGGAGAACATAAATATCTAAAAGATGTTCTCGTAGGCAGACCAATTTTTTCCTTTCCAGACAAAGCAGGTTCATTTAGACTTAGATATGGCAGAACTCGATTAACAGGATTGGCAGCGATTGCTCTTTCTCCAGCATCTATGAAAATATTAGATTCTTTTCCAGCGATTGGAACTCAACTAAAAACACAACTTCCAGGTAAAGCTGCATCAATAACTCCGTGCGATTCTATAGAGGGGCCATCTGTCGTTTTACATGATGGAACTTTTTTACGTTTAGACGATCCAGATTCTATTGATGATTATCTTCCTCAAATAAATAAAATCATAGATTTAGGAGAAATTCTAATTTCTCCAGGCGAGTTTTTAGAAAACAATCACAATCTCAAACCGGGGGCATGGTGTCATGAGTGGTGGCATTTAGAGGCGAATTCACCAGATTTAAATCCGAATGAAGTTTCTTTCGAGGATGCTCTTTCAATAAGTCAAAAATCAGGTGCACCTTTACATCCTGATTATACATTTTTTTGGAACGATTTCGAAATTTCAGAAATATTAGAACTCAGAGATATTTTACTAAATTCTTCTTTTGAAAATGAAATTTTAAAAGTTCCAATTTCTGCTAAATCAACATTGGAATGTTTAGGCGTTTTTCATACAGTCAAATCAGAGATTATCCATATAGATATTCTCTCTAAACCGCTTTTACATTCATTAGCTCTGAATGTCAACGGCATTGATGTAGTTAGTTCCAAAGAACCAAACAATTCAAAAGATACATTAAGTTTAATCGAGTATTTTTCAGATTTAAAAATTAAAAACCGTGCCCCTACAAGACTCGGTTCTAGTATGGGTAGGCCTGAAAAGGCGAATGAAAGAAGAATGAGTCCGCCACCGCATTCTCTTTTTCCAATTGGAAAAAGTGGAGGCCCTCAACGTCTCATAAACACTTCCATAGAAAAATTAAAAGACGGTCAAGTAAAATTAGAATTAGAATTAAGAACATGTTCAAAATGCAATGAAGAAACTGTTTCAAGTCGCCATTGTAGTTTACCCACTCTTTTGAAAGAGAGGGCTGGACATCGTCTTGTAAATTTAAAATCATTAGTTAATTCGTCTAAAGATCATCTCAAAATGTATCAAATTCCACCAACTAAATGTGTTGAAGGGTTAACTTCCGCTACTAAAACGCCCGAATTATTAGAGAAAGGTATACTCCGTGCTAAATATGATTTGAGAGTCTACAAAGATGGAACATTAAGATATGATATGATGAATTTACCGATGACTCATTTCTATCCTTCTGAAATAGGTCTCTCTATAGATAAAGCTAGAGAGTTGGGTTATCTTCACGATTATTTAGGCAATGACTTAGTCTCTACAGATCAACTAGTAACTTTACAGATTCAGGACGTAATCTTTTCGCGTAAATCATCATCATGGTTATTGAATGTCGCTCGTTTCGTTGACGAAGAACTCGAAAAAATTTACGGGTTGGAAAAATTTTACGACATCCCTCCAGGTCAAAATGCAAAATCTAGTGATATGATAGGTCAGCTTATGATTGGTCTAAGTCCACACACTTCAGCTGGTGTTCTTTGCAGATTAATCGGCTTTACAGATGCAAATGCACAATACAGCCATCCATTCTTTCATGCTGCTAAAAGACGAAATTGTGATGGCGATGAAGATTGTTTTATGCTACTTTTAGACGGTCTTCTAAATTATTCAGAAAAATTCTTACCAAGTAGAAGAGGAGGTACTATGGACACTCCACGGGTCTTAACTACGCGCATAAATCCAAAAGAGATAGATAGTGAAGCACACAATATCGATTTAGAATCTCAATACCCGTTATCATTTTATCAAAATGCCGAGTTAGAAATATCTCCGAAAGAGGTAGCTAAAGATTTATCCTTCGTTTCTAACTATTTAGAGAAAAACAGAGAGTATCCGTTCATTTTTACTCATCAAACTTCAAACATAAATTCAGGTCCTAAAACATCTACGTATGTAGGATTAGGTTCCATGCAAGAAAAATCGGATGCATCTTTACATTTAGTAAGTAAAATACGAGCTTCCGATGCCTCATATTTAGCAACACACACAGTCAAGAAACATCTTCTTAGAGATTTAGTGGGTAACTTACGTTCTTTTTCCAGACAGAAAGTCCGTTGCAATAAATGTAATACAAAATACAGACGTCCTCCTTTATCTAATAAATGTTCCAAATCTAATTGTGGTGGTAAAATTTTACTCAACGTTTCACGGGCATCAGTTTCCAAATACAGAGAGATGGTTTCAGATATTTTAGTAAGATATCCGGATGTAGATAACTTTACGCAACAACGAGTCGAATTAGCACTCAGTTCGATAAATACTACTCTAGAAAATGATGAAACAACTCAAACTAATTTGGGTGAGTTTTTTTGAGACAGATTTTTCAAAAAATTCCTTCAACTAATGAAAGGTTAAGACTTCAAAATCCAAATCTATGGGATTCAATTCTAGCCTTTGAACAACATCAGGGTAGAGGTAGAAGGGGCAATGACTGGGTTTCTCCAAAAGGTGGTTTTTATTTTTCAATCTGTTCTCCTCAACACAAATTACTTCCACTCATAGCAGGGTTATCATCCAAACTATCTCTCGAATCCTTTCATCAATTCAACGTCTCTCTAAAGTGGCCTAACGACCTGATCTTAGATGGAAAAAAATTAGGTGGAATACTCTGTGAGTCTCACAATGATTTTGCAATAGTGGGTGTGGGTATCAATATTGTAACCTCACCAGATGTCCCTTCATCTATCTCTCTTAATGATATAGGTGTCAGCATCAATCTTTTAGATCTGGCTGATAAATTTGAAAACATTCTTAAGCGCGAATTAATGAATTTCGATTCAAACGATTTCTTTATCAGTTATAGAAAGGCGGAGATACTTCTCGGTAAGAATGTCAGGTGGAATGGGTCTGAAGGTATTGTTATAGATATTACTGAAAATGGTGAATTGATGGTTGAAGAAAATAATAATATTATTACATTAAATGCTGAAGAGGTGCATCTTGAACATTGAAGGTCTATTACTCGAGTTACTCAGAATCCCTTCTCCCATGGGCGAAGAGAATGAAAAAATTGCTTTTCTAGAAAATTATCTATCCGATTATTCACCACAGATTGAACAAGTCTCAGATTCTACAGCAAATATTTGGTGTCGTTCCGAAGGGAAAGGTCCACACATTGTTTTTTGTGCACATATGGACACAGTCCCTCCTGCACCTGGATGGAATAATCCATATTCACCTCTTTTAGATGGAGACAATATCATCGCTCTAGGTTCTGCAGATATGCAGGCCGGTCTTGCGTTGTCTATTGAATTGTTTAAACATTATTCAGATTTAGGTGCCAATCTAACACTACTCTTAACTTGTGATGAAGAGGGTTGGTGTCGCGGTATAAATCACGCCTTGAATCGACTTGAAGGGGACCTCTGTTTCATACCTGAACCGAGCTCAGAAGCTCCCGTTCTCAAAGCTCCTGGACGTTCTCTGTATGAAGTTACTATCACTGCTCGTGGAGGCCATGCAACAGAACCGGGAACTAGTGCTCTAGTAGAAGCGAGCAATCTCATATTGAATTTAGAAAAATTGGAGGTAGATGGTTCGCTAGCAATTCTCTCCTTACATTCCGATTCATTGGGCTTAACTCATCCACAAGAAGCTAAGCTAATTTTGGATCGGCATCACTACAATGAAAGTGATAATATCAAAGAGACACTACTCTCATTATCCGATTCGATTTCAATATCTGATTATGAACGCCCAACTCCTTCTCCAAAACCGTATTCAACACCGGAAACAGATTTAGTCAAAAAATTCTTGAGCTATTGTACTAAGGAACAGGAAACAACAACATCGGTTGGAGATTTCAATTTCGTCGCCACAAAAATGCCTACAGTCATACTAGGTCCTGAAGGTGGAAATTGGCATGCACCTGGTGAATGGGTAAGCAGATCGAGCATAGATAGAGTGTCACAAATTTACGTAGAATTCATGAACGAAATTCTTTCTTCTTAATTACTAAGTCGGATCCGAGTCGTATCTCACACCATCCGTCCAGATAGTTTGATGCCAGTAAGCACTTACCCAGGCAGCTCCAACAACCGTTGCATCGGTAAAATCAGCAAATCTCAAATCTGCACCAGTGAGATAAACATCCGTCAAATCTGCATGTCCGAACTTAGCATCCGTCAAATCTGCATCAACGAGATGAGCATCCGTCAAATCTGCATACTGGAAATTAGCACCCGACAAATCTGCATACCGGATATCAGCACCCGACAAATCTGCATTATAGGGATTAGCACCCGACAAATCTGCATACTTGAGATCAGCACCCGACAAATCTGCACCACCAAGATTGGCACCTGAGAAATCTGCAAATCTGAGATAAGCACCCGTCAAATTTGCATTATAGAGATAAGCACCCGTCAAATCTGTATATTCGAGATCAGCACCCATCAAATCTGCATACTGGAGACTAGCACCCGACAAATCTGCACACTTCTTATAACAGGTCACTGCTCTAAAATTAGCTCCATTCATATCAGAGTGTTGAAGGTAACTGTTACTCATATCGGTATGTCCCAAATATGCATCAACAAAAATCGTATCATTCAGTTGAGCATTCGACAAATCTGCATGTCCTAAGCTAGCATCAGTGTAATTTGCTCCCGTTGAAGCAACACCAACCAATCTCGCATAAGTGAGATCTGCACCAGAAAAATCGACATACTGGAGATTAGATTTAGAAAAATCCACATACTTGATTTCCGCATCCGTAAAATTAGCATACATAAGCGAATTCTCCGACAAATCAGCACCCTCAAGATTAGACCTAGAAAAATCTGTATTCTCGAGATTAGATCTAAAAAATTTTGTAAATCCTAGATAAGCACCCGTCAAATCTGCCTCTTCGAGATAAGCACCCGTCAAATCTGCACCACCGAGATCAGCACCCGTCAAATCTGCATAATAGAGATAAGCACCCGTCAAATCTGCATACTGGAGATCAGCACCCGTCAAATCTGCATAATAGAGAGTAGCATCTGTCAAATTTGCATCATAGAGATCAGAACCCGATAAATCTATACCTCTTAAATCCATATTACTAAGATCAGCACCCGTCAAATCTGCATTGGTACAGTTGCCGTATGGGATTAGTTGACAGGAATTCAACCTATCAATCATCTCTTGATGTTCTGCTAGCATATAATAGATAATTTCGGTATCATTCTTAATATTAGAAATTTGACTCGTATGTATTGTTATATTATTTTCAATTGCATCTAGGTGATTTTCAATATCGGCCAATTGCGTGTAAACATCAGCTATCATCCCCTCTACTGTTGTTATATCTCCTCTCAGAATACTTAATTCGGCATTCACCGCATCCAGTGCGGCCTGATTGTTCGCAATACCTGCATCCAAATTGTTCAGATGATTATTGATTCCAATAATTGCAGTATCAGCTATTGAACTACTATTACCAAGTTCATTCACCTGCACCTGCAAGGCATCAACCGCTTCCTCTTCTGCATTCAGTTTAGTTTCTAACGTATTCGCCTTCGCTTCCAGTGTTGTTAACTCACTATCTACCTTGCCAATACTATTTGCTGAATATGCAGATGAGAGTATCAGGCCCACAAGTAAAACGGCCATTAACATCAGAGTCTTATTGTCATCTTTAGCTTCTGCACTCATAAATTCCTAACACCTTCCTCTATTTAGAAAGTTCGTATCAATAAGATTCTAATCTTTCAACTACAAATTCTCGTTCTAAATTAGTAGCTAAGAAGAATCCCATTTTTGGACCATAATTCTGTCCTAGTAATGCTAGATAAACAATTTCGAATATTTTCTTCGCTTCCATCTCACTCTTATCTTGAACTCGATAGAATGAATTATGAATCTCTTCTGCATTCCATTCTATTGCATTAAATTCAGCTACCATCTCTTTGATGACGGCCTTCTGTTCATCATCAAACTCATTTTCAGGAGTCTCTTTTTTAATTTCAAACTTAATCTCATCAGGTGCATATCTCGCTAACCAATTTTTAACGTATTCCACTCTTTTTCCTAAGTATCTCTCTATCTCTTCGGTCGATTCTTCCAATATTCCTATTCTCTTTAGTGAACTTATCATATCCTCTAGACTACTTTTCGATTGAACAAGAGTCAACAGATTCCTGTACGATTTAACCTGCCCCAATAAATCTCCACTCTCTTTAATTTCAGTATCGACCTGACTCAATTCGTAAGCTCGATGTACATCAGTTTTCTCTTCATTTTTATTGTAATCTAATTCAACTCTTTCATAATCACCTGTAAGATTCAGTATCCCTATTCCAGGATCAAAATCGATATGTCTATTCGGTTGAGGTTTCATAATCAACCATCTCAACACTTCTGGAGGAATAACTTCAAGAATTTCATTCGCCGATATCGCTAATCCAGTAGAGGAATGCATAGCGCCCTCTCCTTTCAGATTTATCCACTCATAGACTGTTTTTTCAGGTTCAGTTCCACCATAGATATCTCTAACTATTTTCACTCCAGAATCGTAACTTCCACCCTTCGTTGCATGATCCTTTCCAAAAGCCTCGAAAGTAACTCCTAAAACATTCCATTTTGCAGGCCAATCCAACCTCCAAGGAAGTTTCCCTTCACCTTTCTCTATATTATTAGTGAAAATATCTCCATTCTCATCTTCAAATTCAACAATAGGCCATTCGTATTTCAAAACTTTACCACTTATCATTTTCCCATCATCATTTACAAATGTCCAAGGGAACCAGTTTTTCGGTAATTGTCTTCCACTGACTGTTTCCAATATCTCCCTAATCTTCTCTATATTATCGCAGGCGTTCTTCGATTCATTAACATATTTTCCCTCTTTGTACGCCTTATAATTATCAACTACACGAGGATTTACACCAACCGCATTCAACGCTTCAAAAAAAGGATTCAAGAAATAATCTGCATACGTTCCTTCATCATTTGGAGCAGGTATCTCTGCTAAAGGGTATCCAACCCATTTTTCATATCCCAAATTCTCTAAAAATGGATAAACCTTCCTCAACGGATCTGCCGTATCTGCAACATATATCAGCTCAGCTTCTCCACCTTTATCTCTAATAGCTCTTGCAATCGCATCTGCAGTGAGTATCTCTCTCATACTCCCTACGTGTATCGGTCCAGACGGAGTTATCCCCGATGAGACAACGTGCTCTTTTCCTTTCTCTAGAAGTTTTTCAGCTATTACGTCAGCCCAGTGCATTACGATCCCATAGGGCGGGCTCTTACTAAAGCTCTCAATGGAACTCCATTGATCTCGTTCTCAGCTAATTTATTAATAATAACTACAGCCAAAACAGGATTGCCCCCTTCTTTTCTAATGTAATCTATAACTTCCGAACAGGTCCCTCCCGTACTTATCAAATCATCAACAATAACCACATCTTTTCCCTCAAAGCCGGCATAATTAGATGCCAATGTAGTTTGAGATTCATCAAATGTAGGTTTAACAACTCCAAAATCAATATCTAACATTTCAGATACGAAAACTCCAAGTGTCATTCCATTTAGAACAACTCCAGCAACCATATCTATTCCAAATTCACCATTTTCAGCCTCTTCCACTATGATATCTGTCATTATTTCAGCAATTGATGATATTCTAGCACCAGAAACTCCGATAGATCTCCAACCAGTTTTCACATCAGCAGGCATTCCTCCTTCCGGTTTTTTAGCTAATAGCCATTTTACAGTAGGATTAGATAGATGCATCTCTTGACAAATCTCTCGTGCCGTCATTCCTTTGGCCTTCAAATCCTTAGCTTTCTTTGCTAAATTATCTATGCTCATACATTCGTTTTGTTTAATAGGTATAAAAGGATTAGCTAGTTTTTTTCTATTTTTTCGTCTATTTATACATCAAATATTAAATAGGAGCCCTTTTTCCATCGATTCCGAGTAGAAATTATGGCTATATGGCAAGGCAAATCAAAACGCAAATCAACAGGCGGTCGCCTGATATCTTCTAGAGCTAAAAGAAGATTTGAAATTTCGAACGAATTACAAAATACTAAGATAGGTTCTGAACAAAATAAAGTTGCAAGAACAAGAGGTGGAGGCTCCAAACTTAGAGTTTTAACTAATGATGAAGCTACTATCACCGATTCTGCTAAAGGTAAAACTTTCAAGTCAAGTATACAGGAAGTTATCGATAATCCGGCTAACATGAATTACGTTAGGCAGAATATTATCACTAAAGGTGCTGTAATCATGACCGAAGCTGGCAAAGCAAGAGTAACTTCTCGCCCAGGTCAAAGCGGCTCGATTAATGCAGTATTAATCGATTAAAATGTCTATAAATAAAGACAATTTCGTTATTTATCCTTCTTATTTTAATTCAGCTTTATCTCGTTCAAAAGGTCGTAAACAACCACTTTCTGAATCAGTTAAACGTCCTACTTCTGATGAAATAGAAAAAATCCTCAAATCTTTAAAATTCAATTTCACGTCAGAAACAAAATCTAGACCTAGCAATCCATCTCAATCTGAAAACCGTTTTCTTGTAAATTGTGATATTAAAAAATCAGATTTATTACATCAAATTGGAAAAGAATTAAAAAAATCTAGGCAAACTTAATGGTTTTACCAAGGTTCATTTTTCACACCGATTTTATATCCTATAATGTTCACACCTCTATGTAGTAAAGGCGTTAAGATAAAAATCGTCATCAGTTCTCTCCATATGTGAGTGCTAAACAATTCTTCAATCCATTGACCATAAACCAGCCACGTCATAATTAAAGAAATAACCACAAAATCATATTGATCCAAACCCAAGGCCATACTACCTCTTTCGAAACCCATCCTCCTCTTTACGAAAGAGGCGAGCATATCTCCAAATAATGCACCAAAAGACAATACGACTGAAACATGAACGTAATCATTACCTTCTAAATTTAGAATATTATTCTCCACTCCACTAATAGGATTTCCAATTTTTAAAACTAACATTCCAGTAATAACTCCTCCAATAGTTCCACCAATCAATCCTTTCCAAGTTTTTCCGTCTCCTAAAATTCTTTTTCCATCGCTCCAGTTACGTCCACCATCGATAGGGGCGCCACCTCCAACTAAAGCTGCAACTGTGTTTGCAAGATATGCTGGCAATAAATACCACATAATCAGAATAATTGCTACTAAATTTCTTTCTTCATCCATACCTTATCCAATTCTCTTTTTCAATTCTTCAATAACTTTCACAGGTTCCGGTTCAATATTATTATTTTTCGCCAATTCTAAAGATATCCAGTCTCCAAGATGTATCAATTCTAAAATTTTACCCAAAGTTGTAGTTGATTCTCCAATCGTTCCAGATTTCGCTACAAATACGTCAGTATTTTTCCATATCAATTCCTGTGTATGTTCCCATCTTTTGAACATATTTTCGTCTTCATCGTTGTCTCTTAGACAAATTACAAAATTATTTTCCCCTGCATTTTCCCATCCTACAATTTCGTTGTGATTAAATTCAGGTAATCTATTCCAGTGTACTTTCTGTTTTGCATTCTCTTCTATTTGACATTTCCATCTATATGCACTAACTTCACCACAACCAGAACCGTACACATGAATATTCTTATTCATCATACGTTTAGCTATTCCAGCAGATGCTCCATTATTATGATATTCTTGAATATTATTACAGGCATTTATTGCATCTTCTATCTGTTTATCGATATTCATAATATCTAATTTTTTCAGTACAGGAATAAGAAGTAATGGAAGTGCAGCTCTCGGCTGATGTCCGCTTTCTATTATTACTACTTCTTTCTCTTTATCAGAAGCATAAGAATTCAATTCACCGCCCGTTGTAATTGCTTCCCATTCGATATTTCTTTTTTCAGCTTCAACGGCCGAACTAATAGTTTCAGCAGTATTTCCAGAATATGACACACATATCAAATGACAGTCATTATCTGCCCAATTAGGTAATCCGTATTCATTCCAAGTTGTAATTATTTTGTTTCCATCTTCTTCCATTATTTTCTTGGTAATTAATCCTACAATTCCAGAACCACCCATTCCAGAAATAATTATATTTCTCGCTTTAATTGAATTATATTCTCCTTCTTTCCAGGACCTTTCCAACATATCGCTGAAATTTTCTATATCGTCCACAATACTCATTTAATTTCACTTTCCATTTTTCTTTTTCCTTATGTCATGCTACCAAAGGCTTTTATTAACTCATTGGGGAATATAAAAAGGAGCGTAAAGTATGGAATCCCTTCAGATATTTTCAACTTCAACCGCATCTACTGCGTTTCGTCTCACTTTATTTTCATCTTTATTATTTTGTTTATTATTAATTCCAACAGCAATAGCAGCTCAAGACGACTTATCTCTAGTTGAACTCAGTGTTGATGATCATAGTAAATCAGTTCTTCTGGGCGATTCTGTTACTTTCGTTTTCTCTCTTGCCAATTTCGATGAAGATTTTGACCAAAATGTCCAAATGGAAATTTTATTCGTTGGCGGTGACGGACCAGATTATCAATCAGAAGATTATGTAGACGTTCCTGCAGATTTTACAACTACTACCAATCTAACTATAGATTGTTCTAATTGTACAATAGGTGAAAACATCTCTATTGTCGTTCAAGGCCACGATAAAGGTGGGGCCAACAGCGGCAATGATACAAATACGGTGAGTCTGTTAGTAACGCCAGTACTTGATTACGATTTAGATGTACAACCATCTTCTACAGGACAAACAGGAGATAGTAGTGTAGCTCAAGGAGATACATTACTTTGGGATATCACTATCATCAACACTGGCTGGGAAGATGATGAGTTTGAAATTTCATTCTCCGATATTGGTTTTTTCCAAGGTTTATTCGGTATTTTAGATGAGGGCACAACCTCCGATTCATTAACACTACAGATTCCTGGAACCGGTTCAAACAATCAGAATTACGCTATAGTCACAGTTGTCTTCATTCCTGCAGATGACGAACTCCCTATTTCTCACGATTTTTCCTTAGACGTTGAAGGTCTCAATGGAGGTTCCGAATCTTTGGAAAATATAATTACAATAACAATACCTAGTCCAGATTTAACTGTAAGAGAGGTTACATTTAGCCACAGTTCCAGTATAGTGGGTCAATCGATTACTGTATCGGCTAGAGTGGCAAATGATGGTGGTAGCTTAGATATTTTTGGCGCAACAACCTCTAATGTAGATGTTTGGTTTTTGATGGATGGAGTCACTATATCTGTAATCTGTATAGATTTGGCTCCAGGTGATGAAAAAACAGTTTCATTTACCTTCTTTTCCACTATAGGTGTTCGTGAAGTAACAGCAAGAATAAACGACTACGATCTTGGAGGGTATGATTGCGGTAATCAAAATATAGTTGAAAGTAATGAAGGCAACAATGTAGCTACCAATTCCCTCACTGTAGTTTCTTCTACTGAAACAACGCCTTCTTTCATTGCTTCTTTTTACAATTTAATTTTTTCAATTACTATTGTTTCATTCATATCTACACATCTTCGATTTAGAAACGGCGAAAGCCAATAATACTTGAGATTAAAATGAAAAAAGCCCTTTCTAGTATAGATATCAATGTTCTAATCGAAAGTTGGCAATTTCTTTGTGATTCTAAATTAGAGCAAATTTCTAGACATTCTAAACAAGAGGTTATCCTTAAAATCCGTAGTAAAGAACACGGCACCCATCGATTACTAATAAATTTAGATGGATGGATTTATCTAACTAATTCAAAAGGCTTTCAATCCAAATCTGGTAATTTTATAGATATTCTAAAAAAAACAATTAAAGGTGGCCGTGTAAATTCAATATCTCAGATTAATTGCGATAGATTGATATCTATTATTATTTCAAATAACAATCAAGAATTCAATCTTATAATTGAGCTTTTCAGAAAAGGAAATCTAATCTTATGTAAGGACAAAGAAATTATTTCTATTCTCCGTAAGGAAAAACTAAATGATAGACTTTTGGATAAAGGTGCAATTTATACATATCCACAACACCCATTCAATTTTTTAGATAGTGATACAGCTTCTTCAACTGAAAAATTAAAATCTTCACATAGAAAATTAATATCTGCCTTAGTTACCGATTGTAATTTAGGTCCAGATATTGCCGAATACATCTCTTCTAGTTATAATCCAAATATTGCTATTTCAGATTTATCAGATGAAGACATCTCTTCAATTATTTCACATGCAAAATCGATACTTTCTAATCCATCTAAAGCTAGAATATATTCTAATAATAAATATACATTTTTCGCCACTCCTTTCGAATTAAAAGATTTAGAAGTCAATTCTGAGTTTTCAAATTACAATGAAGCCATAGAACATTTATTATCACTTAAAAAAGAAGTCAAAACAGAAGAACCAAGGGAAGATGGTCGTATTTTCACTCAAAAAAAATATCTAAAAAAATTCTTAAAACAATCTAAAGAAATGAGAAAAATTGCTAAATCAATATCGGATAACGTTTTATTTATTCAAAATCTTATTGATGATTTTAACAATGAAAAAGAGAACAAAGAGATATTAGATTATAATAATACAAGATCCGAATTCCGAACTTCTATAGATGACCTTTCCTTCAAAATTATACCTACCAAATCCCCAGAAGCCAACGCTTCTTTATATTTTAAAAATGCAAAATCTTTAGAAGCCAAAGCAGCAAAAGCAGAAAAATTAATCCTCACTCAGTCAAAAACCAAAAAGAAAATCTCTAAGGTAAAATCGAGTATAAGTAAAAATCAAGAATGGTTTGAAAAATATAGATGGTTTATTACTTCAGAAGGAGAAATAGCTGTTGCTGGAAAGGATGCACGTTCCAATGATTTAATAGTTAAAAAATATTTAAAAAAGAATGATTATTTTTCTCATGCAGACATACATGGGGCACCAAGTGTGGTCGTAAAACATATCACTTCAGAAATGTCTGAAAAATCATTGGAAGAATGCGGTTCATTCAGTCTTTCTTTTAGTAAGGCATGGGCATCAAAAGTTAGTGGAGGGCATGCGTACAGCGTAATTGCTGATAAGGTCTCTAAAACACCAAATACAGGTGAATTTTTAGCAAGAGGTTCTTTTGCGTTAAGGGGGAGACGTAAATGGTTCAAAAATTTGCCAGTTCTTTTAGCCATAGGAAAGATTTCCTATCTCGATTCTGAAAAAATAATGATAGGTCCAGTTTCTTCTCTTGCTACTCATAGTAAAAATTATTCAGTTATACGCCCAGGTTTCGGTAGCAGTGCTGCATTCTCACAATTATTATCAAAGCACCTTAATTGTACACAAGAAGAGATTCAATCTCTTTTACCTTTCGGCACGCTAGACGTCGTTGAATCTGTAGGCTTTTCAATAGATAATTCTCTTTTGAATAGCGACGAGTAACTCATTTCGCTAACTAGTTTATTAATTAGTATCTATTTACTTATTCAATAGCTATGTCGACATATATCAAACTCTATGGCATTCCACGAAGCTGTACTAATTTAGTAAAATTACTATTTCATAATAATTTCTCAAACGTAACTATCCTCTCTAATGTTTTAGGTTGGAAACACGGCAATCATCCAGAAGCAGTCGATTGGTCTGGTAAGGATTGGGATCCAATCAATAACCCTGAGGGGGTTTCTCCTTCAGATTTCGTTAGTACGGACATTTTTAATTCAATAAAACAAACATACGAAGAAGGCCGAATGAAATATGTTGTCTGTGTTAAAGACCCATATTCCTGGCTAGTAAGCTATTCGAAATACGAGGCTAGAGAGTCTCTCATTTCTAGATCTATTTTGTCTTTTAAGGGGATAAATCGAAAAAAATTAGTAGAGTACATTTCTCTGTGGAATGATAGACATCATAACTGGTCAAAACTTCTAAAAGATAATCCAAATGCTACAACGATACGTTATGAAGATATTCTTAAGGATGCAGATTCAACACTGAGTGCAATAGCTATCTTTTTCGATTTGGAAAAGATAGATGAAGTCATCATGCCCGAATTTAATTTATCTAGAAATCCAGAAGCGGTCGGCAAACTCCCTAAACAGGAAGGTAAATCATTCAACAAAACAGACTATTATCTAAATAAAAAATATTTAGAATATTTCAATAA
>MIZB01000212.1_pt1 | contig 61855 bp, 61 predicted proteins | sample 888171 | NCBI WGS metagenome assembly MIZB01 (sample SAMN05440186, study PRJNA335308) | marine metagenome | isolation source: marine water
GATTGGGCAGATCATTTAATTTGGCATGGAAGAAGAGTATGTGATGCGAGAAAACCTTCGTGCAATACATGTACATTAGAGATACGGTGTCCAAAGGTGGGCGTAAAAACCCCCACTAGATAGGATGTGCGCAATGAGTATCAGTGAAAAATGGGATAATAGATTTCTAAAATTAGCAATGCATATCTCAAAATGGAGCAAAGATCCATCTACTAAAGTTGGGTGTGTAATTGTTGGTGAAGATAGGGAAGTGAGAAGTACAGGATTCAACGGATTGCCTAGAGGTATTGATGATTCGAGTGAAAGACTGAACAATAGAGAACTAAAATATCCTCTAGCCTGTCATGCTGAAGAAAACGCAATAATGCACGCAGCTAGAGTTGGTTTGTCGTTGAAAGGGTGCATTGCATACTCTACTTGGCCACCATGTACTAGATGTGCTAGATCCCTCATACAAGCAGGGATTGTAGAAGTCATTTCTCCAACAGGGATAGAGATTCCTGAAAGATGGAAAGAAGATTTTGACCTTGCCAATAGTATGTTCAAAGAAGCTGGAATTATTGTAAGATACTCGTAACTTAAAATAGAAAATTACTTTGATTTTTCTAATGCATCGATAACGCCATTACCGTCGCTATCCAATAGTTTTTCAATACGTTTAAGATGTTCGACACCAGTATCTGATTGAATATTTTCAGTAATAATATCCCTTACATGAGAAGGTTTTGAAATGCCGTATAGAGTGTCGTGAGGATCGTGTCTTGCAGTTCTTGAAGTTTTTTTGAGACCACCCATGAAGCCAAGTGACATTTTATCACTGCCAGAACCTAAACCTGATGCTAACATGGCTTCATCTGTTCCAGTGCCTAAACCTGTACCTGTTAGAGGGATAACTGTACCGAAACCGAACAAACGGCCGAATATACTTTGAGATAATTTTATGTCTTCTATATGATTATAACGTACCTGACGCTCACTTCTATTCAAGAAAAAATCACTTTGTAAAATGATTCTAACATTTGTCAAGAAATATGTGAAACTCAGCCTATAATAATTAACGAGGAATAAACCTGCAAATCCTAATAAAATAGTTAAAGTTGGTAAAAATAATTTTGAAAAATTAAAAGTATCTTCTCTGACATCGGCAAAAAATTTACCGAATAAGACAAGACCTATGACTCCTAAAATAACTACAAGAATACAGAAGCGAAAAACAGATTGACCGCCTGTTTCTAAATAAAAATATCTACATAAAAAACCAAATATTAATAAACCAAAAGACCAGCAAATAATACCTAATAATGTAACTGCGTTTGGCCAAATTGTAGTTAAAATTTCTGCAGTAGCGGTATGGTCATCTAACCAATCTTGACTGATGACCGCGTTTAAAATCTTGAAACATGCAAATCCCCATAAAATTAGAAAACCGAAAATAGCGTAGAGATGTAAGAAAGATAAGAAATGCGGTTTCGCCTTTAATTTTAATTCTTCGCCCCTCAGGAATGATATTTCAGCCAAGTCTCTACCTTTGCGTTGATTTGGGTGCTTGATTTAATCTTTTGTCACGACTCTTGGACAACTGAATCTGTGTATTGAGGTTTTGATTTTGAAATTAGTGTGACAAAAATACCACCTAGGCAAATTACCCCTCCGAGTACCACCCATGTAGTTGGCAATTCATTGAAAAAATGCCAGGCTAATAAAGAAGCGCCGAAAGGTTCAGCCAATAAAGTTACAGAAACGACGTAAGCAGGTAAGTATCCTAGAGCCCAATTGTGTAAAGTATGACCTAAAAGTGTTGGTACGAATGCCATCAATAAAAATATACCGATATCTCTTTGTGGAAGTGGGTAATAATTTGCATTTGTCAGAAGTACAGAGCACCAGAGTGTTACGGCGCTTATTGAGTAAACAACGAATGCATAAGTGGGAAGAGATATAGATAATCTAAGAGACCTTCCTGCTAAAAAATAAATTCCAGCTAAAATGCCTGAAATCAAAGCGAAGAGGTTTCCTTGATAAGTACCTGAATTATCCAATAATTCGCCACTGAAAAGAATAGATATTCCGATAAAACTTAAAAATATGCCAAATTGAGATTTTTGTGAAACGTTTTCTTTGAGTAATAACCATCCGAAAAAAACAACGAAAAGGGGATGAGAGGTAGCAAGTAATGTTGCTGCAGCTACAGATGTCTTTGTTACAGAAGAGATGAAAAACCCGAAATGTAAGCCCAATACTATACCAACTAAAGACATTTGCGTTAAGCTTCTATGCTGTAACGTTTTAATTTCTGAAAAGTTATCTTTCATCAAGAATGGAATAAAAATGAATGATGCGAAAGTTTGACGATATGCACCGACGACCAATGGACTGATATCCTTATCGACCCATCTGATAAAAATAGCTGAAAAAGAGATAGCGACCATGGCAATAATTAAAGAAAGGTATGGGAGAACATTCTCTTCGTCTTTTTTAGTCATAAAATTATCAATCCATGAGTGCTACAGGTTTAGATAAATGTCGTCGTGCAGAAGATGGTGGTTCGTACCAACAAGTATCCAACTCTGGTAAAACAGATTTGTAAGGTGGTTTTGAGATTTTAGTACTGCAAATGCGACATTTGTAACCGGCATCCTTACCAACAGAATGCGTTCTTGCCTGACATTTAGTACACAATGGATTAGGTGGTTTAACATACCGATTTTCAAATCTGAGAACTCTGAATTTTTCAAGATTTAAAGTTCCTTGGCTTAAACTTCCACAAACAACAATATCATCCCCTTGGACTAATTTATCAACTTTGATTCGAAAATCTCCAGAAGGTTCATACGCAGCACAAGTGATCGTTTTATTGTTATCAATTAAATCAAAAAATCTATGACCTCCTTGGATTGAATACGGAGTTGAATAAACTTTACCTCTTAACTTTACGCAGATACCATCTTCAATTTCAGACAGGGATGTTTCTTGTAGATGATCATCTGAACCTTGATTTGTCAAAAAGAGTAAGCTTTTTTCTGCTTTTTCAGGACCTAGATATTTTAATCCATTCAATAAAGAATCTGAGTTTGTACCTCTGAGGCCCCATAAAACTGGACATGGAGAATGTGGAACCATTGAGATTTTTCCATCATCATCCATGCAACTAAAAACCCCATCTAGTCTTGAAACTGTGTTAACGGTATCTTTGGATATGTTTCTAGAAGTTCCCCATTTATTTTTTTTCCTATAGGCTAAGAGTTCGTAAGTTGTATCTGATTTTTTGAAATCCCAAGCAATAGCACAAGCAGCACCTATCAACCCCCTTCCTCCACGTAAACCTTTGAAAGTTGTTTTTTCGATAAAGGGCATAATTTTATCTTTAGATAAAATAGATCTAACGCCTTTCCAATATAGCTCTGTTGGAAGTTTCTTTCGAGAAATGACCACACCTGGTTGAGATGAGGGGTGTGAATCTGATTTTACAATAGTCAATATTCTGTTTAACAATTCTTCATCTGTAATTGAAGAATCGCTTTTGAAAGAAAGCGCTATCGCCCCGTTACCTCTGGTTTTCCAAGGTACGTTTGGATTGAGACGAACCAATCTTGGCTCTCCGATTAGAGATAACTCAGGCAACTCTTCTATTACTTTAGAAGATAAATATGTAGTGCACCCACCTTCTAAAGAATCTGTGTCATCGATACCGATACGTATCAATTTTTACCTCTAGATGCTTTTTCAATTATTCTATTTTCAACATCAACAAGGAAATTAGTAATATCCACATCTAAATCTCTAGCAATTATAAGTGCCTCCACCTCCGGTAGAATGCCGCGATGTTTTGATTGATTTTTGTTTATAATGCGTATAATTTTCTTTTTGTCCATATCGGAATTATCGATTATGGATGACAAAATTTGATTGAAAACAGTATCAGACAAGTTCAAACACTCCTTTTGAACCGTATGGAACTGTTATATTTTTATTTATTTTTGCAAAATAAAAATCTGAAGTATCGATGATTGAATTTGGTAATGAAGGAGGATTGCTGCCTAAAAGTGTAATTAGAAATTTATTTATTTTTAAAGTTTGTAAATGAGTTATTAAATTAATCAAAGGCATATCTGAAAAATCCTTATGTTTAGCAAAAACTGAGTCAGTATAATCGATACCTATCATTAAATTTTCAGCAAAATCTAAAGCTATATTCAATTCATCGAAACCGTTTAAATTTCTCAAAGGTAGAATTACCTCCCCTCTATCTGCCATGATACAATCTATAATATCCTCGCCATAAAAAGAACCGGAATCAACGAAAACCGTTCTTTTTGGATTTAACGGTAAAGTAGATGGGTCGGGACGATTTTTTTGAATACCGCGCATATCCCATATCAATAATGGATCCGATTCTTCAGGTATGTGAAAATTATCTTTGTTTTTGAATTGGAAGCGATTTTCTAAGAAATCTAAAGTAACTAATTTTCCATTATTGTAAGCTATCCAAGGCCATGACATGTAAATATGATTACGAACTCTAATTTATTGTTAACTTATACTACAAATCTAGAATAAAAACGATATGAGAAGGTGGACCGGTCGTAACTTTTAGATTATGATAGCTAATGGCTTTGACTTCAACGCCATAGCCATATTTTTCAGGAGAATACGTATCGCCAGACAAAAAAACAGTAGCTTCGGAATCGGAAAGTGTTATTCTTGCTTGACCAGAAAGAAAATTTTCTGAGTCAAATAAAACGATTAATTCATTTAAAATATCAACGAGTAAGTGGCTTGAATCGGAATACGTAATCTTGAAATTTAATTCCTTTGAAGGTTTTACTAAATTTCCACCAGTAATGATTTCGGTTAATGCTAAGCAAGCTTCAGAAAGTGCTTCTTGAAAAGTGTCTGATTTTATTTCGATACCGACATCTGCTGTATGGTCTAATTGCGCTCTCAAACAAATAACCTAGATATGGGTGAAATATAAGAGGAACTATTGCAACCAAACAGAAGATGGTAGCGGGGGGTGGATTTGAACCACCGATCTCCGGGTTATGAGCCCGACGGGATTTCCTAGCTACCCCACCCCGCTTCGTTGTAGAACTTAACAGCATTGTTAAGAAGCTTTGGTGAATAAAAGAACGATAATAACTTACCTTCTCATTATAGTATAGCGGAAAACAACAGCTGCAACTACTAGACCTAGTAAAGCAAAAGGTATTGCAGTAGTCAAAGAGACTGGTGGAGAAAAAGAATCGTCTGAATTTGGATTTGGATTTGGATTTTCCATAATTTCGACCGTATAAATTAATGAATTATCATCTTCAAAGGGTCCTTCGTCTATGTTGAAACCGGTGTCAACTTTTATTTGTAAAGATTGAGTTCCTACAGTAGGAATAGCCCAAGTCAGAGTTACTTCAGATTCACTGAAACCTGAAATTCCTGTAACTAATTGAGTATCTTCGACTCTAGCTCCGAAAAACAATTGTACCTGAAAAGAACCTGATGATTTACCACCTGTATTGTGTATTGTAATGATAAATTCTAGAGGTACACCTTGAACTGGAGGGGAAGGATCTAATCTAACATCCTGAGAATTGATTACAAGATTGACCGTTTCTTCTGGTGGAATTTCGATATTGAATGAAGAGTCTGCTGCTTCGAAGAAAACGCGTCCATTGGAATTTGAAGAAATTACTTTTAGATAAAAGGAGGCAGAATCGCCATGTTCTGCATTTTTGATATCGATAACGAGTTCTAAATTAGCCGTTTGAGCTTCATCTATAGTGAGAAGATCAGTATAGCTACCTCCAGCAATATCGTAAACAGAAATAGACCAACCACCTCCTACTGATGTTGAAAATGAATAAGTATCTGCCCCGTTTCCTGTATTTTTAACACTGAAGGGATAATGAAACAGATTGTTTTGTAAATTGTAAGGATTGATAGCTATAGAATTAGGAAATGAAGAAGGAGTGACCTGGATGCCAGTTTCTCTAACGGATAAAGAATAATCAATATCGGCCATCTCTAGGGGATTTCCTCCTGATATAACAGATATTGTAATTGTAGTAGATTCACCGCCAGATGCACTAGAAGGTGAAGAAACTAAAATTGAAACAAGTTCTGAATCACCTTGATCTAATTCGATAGTTTTAGAACCATCAATATCAATATCCCAACCAGAAGAGGAACTGTCTGTTTCCAAATCAATGATATCGAAACCGTTACCGTTATTGATTATAGATACGTCGAAACTAATCTCAGAACCTGGATTCATGACGAATGTGCGTTCATCATCTTCACTAGTTATATCTACCGAAAAAATATCCACTAAAAGATAGTAATTAGCAACAAATGACCATTCTTTATTAGAGATGCTATCTTCTGCAGTGATTAGCAAAGTGTAATTTTTCTCAAGGGCGTTATCATCTTGATAATACCAATTTGCACTTAAAATTGTGCGAGAACTACCGCTTGATCTTACATCAAAACTATTTCGGAAAGAAGGTGAACTAAAATCACTAATTGAAATTGTACCGCTTTCAGCATCTGTATAACTAGCGCCAAATGAATTGTGTATAAAGAAAGACATCTGAAGATTATCTTCGCCGAAATCATCAACGCGTTCATTTTCCATACTATCTATTTCAAAAAACATATAAGAAATATCAACTTGCATTTTAGAATTCAAACTTGAACTGTCCCAGAGAACGTGTGCTTCTCTTGGATTTTCCTCTCCAGACCAAGTAGTGTTTGTCCAAGTAATGCTACTTTCTAATTCTATACCTAAACGAGACACACTGTCATACTCATTTGGAATGGCCTCGGGATTAACAGAAAAAGTACCAGATATGAGATATTCCCCCTCTAAACTACCGCCGGGCGGGGCGTTTTCCTCTATTTCGACCGTTGCTAATTCTGTATATCCGTTATTTACGTAAACATAAATTATAGCCCTAAGTCGGAATTCATCAACTTTACTTGAAGAGAACCAAATATCGAATGAACCTTCCTCACCTGTAAAAATTACTCCTTTATTATAAGCAAAATTTGATTCCCAAGAGGCCACATCATAATATTTGTATTCCCCATTAGTAGCGTTTGGATATTCTTGATCTTCTGCATTATTACATGCTTTATTTCTAGATGCAGAAGAAGGTTGATCTGGATTTAAATTTCCTGTATTCAAAGCGAGATTACCTTCTAAAAATAAATCAACGGATTCGGATTCTGCATTATCTGTAATTAGTAAAACGGAAAAAAATGCTATGCAAAAAAGAACAGCTCCGAAATACTTCGTCTTTTTCATGACTTAACTGTTTCCTTATTATCCGTTAATAAAGTTATCCTTATACAGAAATCAACTAAGAAATAATGAATATTACAAAGTAGGAGGGAAAATAGAGGCTCCCCCTTTCTTTTCCTGCAATACACCATCTTTAGCTATTATTTGACCGCGTCTAAAAACTCTTGAAGGAAATATAGCATCCCAATTCTCAAACGGCGTCCAATTAGCTTTAGAATGAAGATTTTCCAAAGATATTTTTGTTTTATTTTTTAAATCTACTGTAATTATATCGGCAGGATTGCCTGGAATTAATTTTCCTCTTTGAATGCCCAATCTTTCAGCTGGTTTTTCTGCCATTGCACTTACCAATCTATCAAGAGACAATCTACCTTCTGCCACTTCATTCAACATCAAAGGAATCATAGTTTCTACACCTGGGATTCCAGAAGGCGGTTCTGAGCTTGCCTTCTCTGACATTAAATGTGGGGCGTGATCACTTGCTAAAATATCGATTTTTCCATTTCTTAATGCGTTGTAAAGGGCAGTGTTGTCATTTCTTTCTCGTAAGGGTGGGTCGACTTTGCATTCGATACCGAGTTCGCAACTCAGATTGAGTAAAAGATGATGAGGGCAAACCTCAGAAGTAGCCTGTGATGGCAATACATTCAAACCTTCTTGAGTAGAGAGGTGTGCCACATGTAAAGAGCTTGAATTAGGCATCCCTTCCAAACATAATTTTTCTGCGTTAGATCTATTATGAGTATGATCGGATAAAGATGAAAGTGTATCGTAGGAAATGTAATCGGGGTGTTCACCGTGTATAACTACGGGGCGCGAGCTGTTTTCTATTACTTCGTTTACAGTTGATTGATATTCAGGCCAACTAAATTTGTATGGATATAGCTTCCAAAAAGCAGGAAAGGTTTTTGTGAACCATGATTCTTTACTGATTCCAGGATAAGCATAGAAACCTAAACCAAAATCGACTACCGAATTAGATAATGCCCGATTAGTTTTATCTGTGAAATTGGAAGGGCTATTGGTTAACGGTATTGTGTTAGGCATGTCAACAACGGCAGTTACGCCCCCGCAAGCTGCGGCTGCGGAACCGGTGGCCCAAACTTCTTTTTCGGGATTACCCGGATCTCGAAAATGAACATGCATATCTGTAGCTGCTGGTAGAATGACATCGGAAGTGGTTGTGTGTTCATCCCCCTTTAGAATTTTTTTAACTGCACCTATGTAACCATCATCGTTGATGCCGACACAAGCATCAGTTAGACCTTGTCCTGTAATCCATACTTTGCCTTCGAGTACTTTCATCAATCCTCTACTATTACCACTATAGCTTTCGTGTATAAAGCCTCATTGCGTCCAGAAACTTTAATTTTAATTGTGTAAGAATCATCAATAGCATCTTCAGGAACTGTTACTACTAATGTTAGATTGGAATAATCAGAAGCAGATAAATTTAAGGAATAAATATTAGTTTCATTATCGAAATAGAAAAGTTCACTTGTAAAATTCGAATCTGAAGCCAGAAGAGTATCATTTACAGACCGGATTGTAAAGCTAGATAATGAAACGGACCAAGATTCGTTGTGAACAAAGCTGAGTGATAAATTATCTGTGACAGTACCCGTATTGTTCAGCCAAACTATCATTTCGAAAGAAGCATTGGAAGCGGTAGTAAATTCAGAATCAGAAGATTCTATACTTATGTCGAATGGACTTTCCCCTACCATGAGTGGTGAAGGAACAAAGCATACAACCAACATCAATACGGAAAAAGCACCTACTATCTTTCTATTAAAATCTAAAGGAGTGATTTCTTCAGAAGGAGGAGAGTGGAGTACTCCCATAAAAAGAATTAAGACTCCGAAAATTAACCAACCGAAATATGGATCAACTACGCCTGGAATACCTACAAATCCTAAGAAAAACAATATCGACATTGTGAGATAAGAAAAATATTTGGATTTGTTTCCTAGAAGTGCACGTGATATATGCCCCCCATCTAATTGACCTGCTGGAAATAAATTAATTGCTGTAACTAGGAAACCGGCCCAGCCTGCAAACGCTACTGGGTGAGTCAAATACGCGCCTGAAAGTGGCATTATTTTAACGGCAATCCATATCAGAGCAGACCAAATTATAGGAGTTCCTAAGTAGTAAACACTTCCAGTATCTTCAGGTACTGGAGCTTTTACCATTTCAGTTAAAAAGAAACCGAGAAGAGTGATTGGTATGGCAATTAAGAATCCTGCAATTGGCCCACTAACTCCGACATCGAAAAGAGCTTTACGATTAGGTATTGGTTCGCGTATTGATATCATAGCCCCCATAGTGCCCAACAAAAATGGAGGAGGGAATGGTATGAAGAATGGTAATGAAGATTCTAGATTGTGTTTTTTAGCATAGAAATAATGGGCGAATTCGTGCACACCCAATATTGTCAATAGTGGAATTGAGAATGTTAAAAATCCCATCAACAGAAGTCTGGGTTCTAGAAAAATTGTTAATAAAAACCAACTTGACTCTGATTCGTAGTTAGAATAGCCAGCATACATGAGGGCTCCGGCCCACATAGTAGTAAATACTGTAGCAATGAAAAGATAAATATTAGTTCTTTGACTTTTGAAAGATAAGTTTGGTCGTGGAATTAAAATTAAAAGAGCCTCTCCACCAATCTCCCTTGCAATTGGAGAAAAGCGTTCTGGAAAACTTTTGGATTTCAATGAAATTCTTAACTCTTCAAATTTAGATGCGAAATCATCGGGCAGATCTATATGAAATATATGAGAAAGGCCATCGTGTTTGTAATCCTTGATTAGCCATCCTTTCGACTTTAAAAAGGAATTTAGTTCTTCCATTGGAAATGTATTGCTAATTGCGAGGTATAAACTATTTGGTGCACATTTGCTTAAACTTCGGGCGAATTTTTATAACCGTTTTCCAATTGGGTATTACGTTGAGGCTCAACTTATGACTAAACCTGAAATTGCTAAAGATATAGAACTAGAAGAACAAATTAAATGCACAGAATGTAAATCAGAACATTTGGTAAGAGATTATCAAAGAGGTGAATTGACTTGCAGAACTTGTGGTTTAGTGATTGATGAAAATCAAATAGATCAGGGACCTGAATGGCGTGCGTTTGATGCTGAGCAGAATGAAAGGCGGGCTAGAGGTGGATCGCCTATGAATCCCCTAGTTCATGATAAAGGATTATCAACAGATATTGCTTGGAGTAATAGAGACTCATATGGAAACGTAGTACCATCAAAGAATCGATCGCAATTATACAGAATGAGAAAATGGCAGAATAGAACTAGAGCCAATAATTCTGCAGATAGAAATTTAGCATTGGCACTAAACGAATTGAACAGATTGGCTTCTAAAATTGGATTACAAAGACAAGTAAGAGAAACTGCTGCTATGCTTTATAGAAAAGCTGTGCAGAAAAATCTAGTTAGAGGTAGATCGATTGAAGGTGTAGCTGCTGCAACGCTTTACGGAGCATGCAGACAGTGTGAAGTTCCTAGAACGCTTGACGAAATAACTAAAGCATCTAATGCAACTAAAAAGGAAGTTGGAAGAACATATAGATACATATCAAGAGAATTGGGATTGAATCTGATGCCAGCATCACCCGTTTCATACATAACTAGATATTCTCGTGAACTTGGATTATCTGGTAAAGTAGAAGATGCAGCAATAAAGATACTTCAAGAAGCTACTGAATCGGAATTGACTTCGGGAAGAGGGCCTACTGGAGTTGCAGCTGCTGCAATATATCTAGCATCCGTAGTTTACAATCAACGCAAGACTCAGAAAGCTATAGCAGACACGGTAGGAGTTACCGAAGTTACGATAAGAAATAGATACAAAGAATTGACAGAATATCTGAGTATTACTGCTGCCGTAGCAGCTTGAAGGTACATATTGAAATTTCGAAAGAACGACGCTAATAGTCGAAAAGTGTGGTTGCAGCATCCTGATGATTTATATTATTTAAATCTGATAATTGAAAATGAAGATATGCTTACTGCTTTTACGGAACGAAGAGAATCTAAACAGGCAGACAAGATAAGAACTGAAAGGGGAGTCAAAAAAAAGATGAATTTGACTATAAGCGTTGAAGATAAAGAATATCAAAACTTTGATCAAAGATTGAGATGTCATGGTAAAATAATAGAAGGGGCGCAAGATGTTGGAAACTATCATTCACTGATACTGAAAGCCGGAGATGATTTTGTTCTGGGAAAAAAAATGTGGATGCCCCACCATGAAAGAATGTTTTCAAAAGCTAAGAAAGCATCGTTTAGAGCTATAGCAATAAATGTAGAAACAGATGCAATTGTGTTTGCAGAATTACGAACTTTTGGACTTAGGGAATTAAAAACTATTAACAGAGCTGGAGGGGGGAAAAGAAAAGGTGGTGAAACTCAGAAATCATTTTTTGAGAGAGGTCTTGAACAGTTAAAAGAAATTTATAATTCTAGAGAAATGTTGATAATATTAGGACCTGGTTTTCCAAAAGAAGATTTCATAAGAACTTGTAAAGAAAAAGACCCAGACATAGTCGATAAATATCAAACTGAAACAGTTGGACAAGGTGGTATGAATGGAATTAATGAAGCACTTAAAAGTGGTAAAATAACAAATAAAATGGAAACGATAGAATTGGAAAAAGAATTGACAATAATGGAAGAATTGAAAACGTCAATTTACAAGGATTTTGCAACTTATGGATGGGCTGAAGTTAAAGAGAAAATAGAAAATGGTGCTGCTGAGAAAGTTATAATGCTAGATACGGAAATACATCGAAAAAAAGGAATTGAAATGCTTGCATTGTGTGAAAGAAATAGAATTGAAATTATAGAAATATCCAATCATCATGAAGGAGGTCAGATGCTAGAAGGACTAGGAAAAGTGGCTTGTTTACTAAGATATAAGGCAGGATAGTTTCTTTTATTGGCATTGTTATTTTAGATATTATGATACCAGGCATGGGGAGGATGAATCCGCGAATGATGAAGAAGCTTCAGAAGCAATTAGAAAAAGCTACTGAAGAAATTGATGCAACCAAAGTGATAATTGAAACCCCAGAGAAAACAATAGTCTTTGACCAACCGTCTGTGACTATCATGGACATGATGGGACAAAAAACATACCAAATAGTTGGAGAACCCAGTGAAATAGAAAATGAAGAAGATGGGATACCTGAAGAAGATATCGAATTAGTTATGGCTCAAGCTGGTGTTTCAAGGGAAAAAGCAATTTCTGCCCTAGAAGAATGTGATGGGGAGCCTGCAGAAGCCATAATCAAATTAGTAGGTGGGTAATGGATTTTAGAGAAACTGAAGAGCAGAAAATGATAAGAGAAACTATACGTGATTTCTCTGAAAGCGAAGTTTTGAAAACGACGGCGGAGAGAGACGAAAATCAAATACCTCCTGTTGAAGAATTTAAAAAATTAGCTGAATTGGGATTTGCTGGTATGACTATTTCAGAAGAATATGGAGGGCAAAAAATAGATGATATCTCTGAGGCCATAGTAATAGAAGAGCTTTCTAGAGTTGATCCTTCTTTAGGAGTTTTTCTTGCAGTGCATGTTGGATTATCTGCGATGACGATTGCACTTCATGGAACAGGGGAGCAGAAAAAAAAATACCTACCTAGAATGGCAACTGGAGAACTTATTGGTGCATATTCGCTAAGTGAATCAAATTCTGGAACTGATGCAGCAGCTATGACTGCAAAAGCTGATTTAGAAGATGAGAATTTTATTTTAAACGGTGAAAAAATGTGGGTAACTAATGGGGCATCGGCAGATGTTTTTGTTTTATTTGCTAAACACGTAGGTGATTCTGAATATGGTAAAAAGAAACATGGTGGAATAACTGCATTTATAGTTGAAAAGGAGTTTGAAGGATTTTCAGTTGGAAAGAAAGAAGATAAACTTGGAATCCGTTCATCAGATACTTGTACACTTTTAATGAAAAATTGTAAAGTACCTAAAGAAAATGTATTAGGTGAAGTTGGCAAAGGTTTCTCAATTGCTATGAATGCTCTCGATAATTCCAGAGTGGGAATTGCTGCACAAGCATTAGGGATTGCTCAGGGAGCGTATGAAGCTGCATTGAAATATTCCAAAGAAAGAGAAACGTTTGGAAAAATGATACTTGAGCATCAAACAATAGGGAATTATCTAGCAGATATGGCGAATAAAATTGATGCAGCTAGACTACAGGTTTACAGAGCTGCTTGGGCTAAACAGAAACACTACGAAGAAGGAATGCCTAGACATACATTAGAAGCTTCAATGGCGAAACTTAGTGCTGGTGATACTGCTATGTGGGTAGCTGATCGTGCAGTTCAGATATTAGGCGGGTATGGATATACGAAAGAATTTCCTGTTGAGAGATTTTTTAGAGATGCTAAAATAACGCAGATATATGAAGGCACACAGGAAGTGCAAAGATTAGTTATAGCTAGAGAAATAAGTAAAAGATAAAGAGTGAATAAAAAATGAAAATAGGAATACCAAAAGAATCTGAAACTGAAAAAAGAGTTGCGATGGTGCCTGAAGTTATGCCGAAATTAACTAAAAATGGTTTTGAAATTGTAGTAGAAGATGGACTAGGAATTAATGCCGGTTTTTCAAATGAAGATTATAAAGAAAAAGGTGCAAGTATTACTAATCGAAATGAAGTGATGAGTTCTGAAATAATTTTAGCTATTGGAGTTCCTGAAAATGAAAAGTGGAATAAAGGACAAACAGTTGTTTGCTTAGCTGATCCTTTTAGAGATGCAGAAATAGTAAAACGATTAGCAGCAGAAGGTGTGAATCTTTGTTCAATGGATATGATACCTCGTAGATTGTCGAAGGCTCAAGCAATGGATGTAAATTCTAGTCAAGATAATTTGGCAGGATATAAATCTGTCATCCTAGGAGGGCAATATAGTAATAAATTATTTCCGATGATGATGACTTCCGCAGGAACTGTTAGACCTGCTAAAATTATAATCATGGGAGCGGGTGTTGCAGGACTTCAAGCTATAGCTACTGCAAAAAGACTTGGAGCGGTGGTGTACGCTTCAGATGTTAGATTAGCTGCAAAGGAACAAATAGAAAGTTTAGGAGCGAAATTTATAGAAGTAGACGGGATGGAAGATTTTGAGGATGAAAGTGGATATGCTAAACCCTTGACTCCTGAATTTATACAGAAAGTAAATGAAACTGTTTGTAAAGTTGCAGAAGATGCAGATGTAGTGATAACCACTGCACGCATATTCGGTAGAGATGCTCCAATAACTGTACCTGCAGATGCAGTAAAGAGAATGAAAAGGGGGGCTGTAATAGTGGATATGAATACCGATACAGGGGGAAATTGTGAGTTATCTGAAAGAGATAAAGTTGTAGAAAAAGAAGGGATTGTCATTGTAGGTGTATCTAACTTACCAGGGACTGTAGCTAATACTGCGTCCATGTTGTATGCCAATAACGTTGCTAATTTTGTCACTTCATTAACAAAAGATGGAGAATTTGTTTTAGATATGGAAGATGAAATTCTAGTAGGACCTTCAAAAGAATCGGATTTTTATGTGAAAGGAATGGGTGGAGTTCTTGTAACAACAAATGGTGAAATTGAAAAGAAACAAGAAAGACTGAAAGGAGCGATTAAATAATGGATTTAGAAACATTAATTGCATCGATAACTGTATTTGCATTGGCTATTTTTTTAGGATTTGAACTTATTACAAAAGTTCCGCCAACACTACACACGCCGTTAATGTCTGGTGCGAATGCCATCTCAGGAATTACAATAGTAGGTGCCTTGATTTTTTCTAATACTGGATTTAACAATGGAGAACCGGGAAATGCTGCTTGGTTAGCATTTTTTGCATTGATTCTTGCTACGATTAATGTGATTGGTGGATTTACTGTAACTAATAGAATGTTGAATATGATTGCTGGAAAAAGGAGAGGAAAATAATGGATCTGGCAATGTGGGATGTTGGATATTTGGTTGCATCTATATTATTCATAATGGGGTTGAAAAAATTGGGACACCCGCGCACTGCACCGACGGGGAATCTATACGGTGCAACAGGAATGTTAGTTGCGGTAGTTGTTACTATTGCCCAAATGAATTTTGGTAATGTTGACAATTTTATTTTAATTATTGCAGGTTTGAGTACTGGGGGAATTATCGGTTATGTAATGGCTATCAGAGTTCAAATGACGGGGATGCCGGAAATGGTGGCCCTGTTCAATGGATTTGGTGGTGCAGCTAGTGCACTCGTTGCTGCATCTGAAGTTTTTAGAAGAATAAATAGCGGTGAAATACCTGCTGGTTTAGAATTACAAGTTGCTTGGATTGCAATCGGCCTTTCTGCATTAGTTGGATGGATGACTTTGACAGGAAGTTTACTTGCAATGATGAAATTGAAAGGTGGGGTTGAAATTTTTGGAACGTGGTATAGGACTCCTACCTGGGGGCCTGAGTGGTTAAATTACGTTAAAGGAATATTCTTGATTGGTATTGTGGGTCTAATCTATATGACGATGGAAGAACCTGAAAATTCGACTTATGTAATAGGAATCATTGCGCTTTCTTGTATTCTAGGCATCTTGTTTGTGCTTCCGATTGGTGGGGCAGATATGCCGGTTGTTGTAAGTTTACTAAATTCATTATCAGGAATAGCTGCGGCATTTACTGGATTTATTATAGGCAATAATGTTTTGATTATTGCAGGTTCAATGGTTGGTGCTGCGGGTTTGATTTTGACAAACATTATGTGTAAGGCAATGAATCGGCAATTGATAGATGTATTGTTCAAATCTTTTGGCGGTTCGGATAAAGAACAAGTAACACGAACAAAAGTTGGTTCAGATCCAGAAGAAGTTGCTATGATATGTGATGGAATATCTAAATGCGTTATAATTCCAGGATATGGAATGGCTGTTTCACAATGTCAACATCAAGTTCGTGAATTTGCAGATATTTTAGAGGAGAATGGATGTGAAGTGAAATATGGAATACATCCTGTTGCTGGACGTATGCCTGGCCATATGAATGTATTACTAGCAGAAGCAAGCGTCCCTTATGAAAAATTAATTGAGATGGAAGAGATTAACTCAGAAATGAGTGATTGTGATGTTGCTTTAGTTGTAGGTGCCAATGATACTGTTAACCCAGCTGCTAGAACAGGTGAAGGGCCATTGGCAGGAATGCCAATTATAGATGCAGATAAGGCTCGTGTTGTTGTGTTTGTAAAAAGATCGTTGTCTGTGGGATATGCGGGCGTAGATAATGATTTATTTTATGATGATAAAACTATGATGTTATTTGGTGATGGAAAAAAGATGATGACTGAACTACTGTCTGCAATGAAAGAATCTTAAATTAATTTAGCAAACCAAGGTATTGTTTTTTTCAAACCATCCTCCAAACTAGTTGAGGGAGACCAATCAATGATTTTATTCGCTAAGGAAATGTTTGGATTGCGTCTTTTAGGATCGTCGACTGGTAAATCTTTGTATATAAGTTCGGATTCAGAATTAGTAAATGAAATTACCATATTAGCTAAATCCAAAATACTATATTCAGTAGGATTCCCCAGATTTACTGGTGATTGATAATCAGAATTCATTAATCTGAGTATGCCTTCTATTAAATCATCAACGTAACAAAAGCTTCGTGTTTGTGAACCGTCTCCATAGATTGTTACTGGCTCATTCTTAAGAGCTTGACAGATAAAATTTGAAACAACGCGTCCATCTTGAGGGTCCATGTGTGGTCCGTAAGTGTTGAAAATTCTTGCAATACGAATATCGACTCCTGCGTGTTCTTGATAAGCGATTAACAGCGACTCAGCCACCCGTTTGCCTTCATCGTAACACGCACGTGGACCTATTGGGTTTACATTACCCCAATAATCTTCTGATTGTGGATGAACTTCTGGATCACCATAAACTTCAGAAGTAGAAGCATGAAGAATTGGTATGTTTAGCCTTTTAGCCATTCCTAAAACATTATAAATTGCTAAAGTCCCCATTTTTAGAGTTTTGATTGGATTATGTTGATAATCCACTGGAGAAGCCGGTGAAGCAAAGTTGAAAATACCATTTATTTTTTCTGGAAAAAATGGTGTTGTTAAATCATGACACTCCAAAACGAAGTTTGGATTTGATTTTAAATGTGAAATATTACTTTCATTTCCTGTACTAAAATCATCTAAACAGATAACGGCATTTCCATCATTGAGGATGCGTTCACATAGATGTGAGCCAAGAAAGCCTGCACCACCTGTTACTAAATAGCGATTCAAAAATCCTCCGAGATATCTTTGATAACTTTGCCCCATTTGTATTGATGAGAAAGTATAAGATGAGATCTGAACCAATCTTCCATTGTGCCTATATCAAATCTTGTTCCTGAAAACTTCCATGCCAAAAGTGAATTATTTTGTGCAGTCATATTCATAGCATCGGTAAGTTGAATCTCTCCACCTACGCCTGCATTGACTTGTGATTGATAATTAAAAATATCTGGAGTGAAGATATACCTACCAAGAACGCCTAAATTAGAAGGGGCGTCAGAAGGTTCCGGTTTTTCGACTAATGAATCGACATTGAATAAGGAATCTTCTATTTTATCACCAGACATTACGCCGTATCGACGCGTATCTTCCATCGCAATTTTTTCAACAGCGAAAACCGGTTGATGGTGATTGTTGAAGATATCAACTAATCCTTTAGTACAGTTTGGATTTCCTACACAGATAGTGTCACCGAGTAAAACTGCAAATGGATCATCGCCTACGAAATCTTTAGCACATAAAATAGCATCACCTAAACCTTTTTGAGATTCCTGTCTAATAAAAGTAATATTAGCTAAATTAGAAACTTGTTTAACTTTTGCTAAATCTTCTTCTTTACCTCTGCGTTTTAATGAATCTTCTAAATCTGGAGAAGGGTTAAAATGGTTCTCAATTGCAGCTTTGTGTTTTCCTGTAATTATGGCGATATCTGTAATATTAGCATTGATGGCTTCCTCGACAACCCACTGAATAGTAGGTTTATCCACTACCGGTAACATTTCTTTGGGTTGGGCTTTGGTTAAAGGTAAGAAACGTGTACCCAAACCTGCTGCTGGAATGACCGCTTTAATGTTCGATGCCATTAATTGGGCATAGATGGTATAGATAAGGCTTTTTCAGAACGTAAAGTGAGAGAAAATGGACTTAATTCTAAAACTAGGCCTCTTTTAGGAGAGAGATGGTACGCGTCATACTGGTTGAACCGAAACATCCAGGAAATGTTGGAGCAGTTGCTAGAGTAATGGTAAATTTTGGTATTGAAGAATTGATTTTGATAGGTGGATGTGAAATAAATGAAGAAGCATATAATAGATCTACATCCGGGAAATATATATTAGAAAAAAGTCAGAGATTTGATAATTTAAAAGAAGGATTAGAGGGTGGTGAAGTGAATATTGGAACAAGTGGAATTATTCCAGGAGGGGACAAAAGATGGTATCGTACCCCAATACATTGTAAAGATTTACTAAGTAAACTAGACGGACGTAATCCAAATTTGATATTTGGAAGAGAAGATTTTGGTTTGTATAAAGAAGAATTGTCTCTATGTGAAATAGCTGTTAGAGTGCCTACCAATCCAGATAAACCGATATTGAATTTATCTCATGCGGTTGGAATAATATTATATGAATTAAATCGTAACAATAAATTCAAACTTCCTTCGAGACCGAAAAAAATTAAACAGAAAGAAATAGAAATAATGGTGACTTCGTTTTTAGATGTACTTAAAGAAACAAAATATCCAGAAAGAAGATTGCATAGAGCAGAAACGACATTACGTAGAATTATGTCAAGAGGGTCATTAGATGAACATGAATATGATACTGTTATGGGAATGATAAAAGATATAGAGAGAAAACAAAAAGAGGTAGTGGATGGATAAAGAAAAACGAATGAGCGTTATTCAATTTTTACTTGAGGGCGCTACTGAGATATTAGGGGAAGAAACACTAAAAGAACGTTTTACAGAAATGGGGAATTCGGAAATTGATACGAAAAAAATTAAGATAAATCATATAACAAGAGCATTGAGAGATTCGCCTGAATTTGTAACAGATTTGCAAAGGCGGTTAATTGAATTAAAGAATCTTGCAGAAACCCTGCGTATGCCTCAAGCAAAGATAATTGAGAACTGGTTAGAAGATGATTGTTTGCCCTGTTTAGTAGAAAGGGTAATTGATGGATATTCGAATATATATTACATACTAATTGCAATTGATGAGAAGATAATGTGGCCCGGGTGGGGTGTATTTGGAAAATTTAATAATCCATAAACTTAAAGCGTATAAACTTAGATAGGTGTTTTGTGAAGTTAATCTATCGAAATCAAAGTGAAGCTCAAAAACTTCTGAATTGTATGCTGTTAATTGCATTTCTAGCGCTTGTAGTATCATATGTCATAGCTGTAATGAATAAGAATCATGTAGCTTGGTTACCATTCATATCAGAATTAGATCAATATGAACCGGAAGGAATGATATGGACATTTGGTTTGACTTTTGCTGGTATAATAACAATACCCATATGGATGAAATTATATCAAAAATGGGATAAGGAGTTACGTGCCTCGAATGCAGATAGAAAATGGCTAAAGGCAAATATGATGGTATTTGTAATGGCACAGGTTGCAACGATATCTTTGATATGGTGTGTAAATTTACCATTCAACAAATATCCAATACCTCATGGAGTTACAGCGGCAGTTTACTTTTGGTTAATTCTTAGCGTAGGGACTCTCTCTATATTGATTGTTAGAAAAATAGATGAATACCCTAAAGATTTGATTAGAGTAAGAATAGGAATGAATATAGCAGGATATGCCTGTATGATATTGATGGGAGCTTTTGTTCCTGAAGAAATGATAGAAGCAATAAATGACCCAGATTCAAATTGGGCCGACAATCATGACCATGCAGTACATGGGATGGCTGCACTATTTGAATGGTTGATGGTGTTTATTGCACATATGGGATATTTCTATACATTCAACTATGATTTAGAAGGCGAAAAGATACAATAAAGACTTAAAACCTGTTTATTAGAATATAGAAATTGTGAAGTTAATCTATCGAAATCAAAGTGAAGCTCAAAAACTTCTGAATTGTATGCTGTTAATTGCATTTCTAACACTCGTAATTTCATACATCATAGGTGTAATGAATGGGCATCATGAAGCTTGGCTACCCACCATATCAGAATTGGACGAATATGCGAATCCCGAAGGAATGATATGGACATTAGGATTGACTTTTGCTGGGATATTATCAATACCTGTCTGGTTAAAATTATATCAAAAGTGGGATAGGGAGTTACGTGCCTCGAATGCAGATAGAAAATGGTTTAGAGCAAATTTAATGGTATTTGTAATGACGCAATTGGCGACTGTGTCCTTTATCTGGTGTGTAAATTTTCCTTTGAATAAATATGCAGTTCCTCATGGGCTTACTGCGGGAATTTATTTCTTTCTCGTTCTTACATTGGGAACAATCGCCATACTGGTAGTAAGAAATATAGACAACTATCCGAAAGAATTGATTAGGCTTAGGATAGTATTGAATCTTGCAGGATATGCTAGCTTCTTACTTCTAGGTTACTTTGTACCGGAAGGAATAGAACCTCTATTCATGTATGAATCATTGGGTCCGGATCATTTACATGGCGTACATGCTTGGACTGCCTTTTTTGAATGGACGATGGTATTCACTGCACAGATAGGATACTTCTACACACTCAATCACGACATGAAAGGCGAATCTATAATAGAATAGAAACTCAATCCTTACGTGAAAAGAATATTCCTAGTGCAGATATGAATACTGTTACACCAAGGAACCCAGCAAGATAGTATTCTATATTCTGAATACCGCCTTCTTTGACTTCGAAGTTTATACTTGTTGTTTGTACATTGCCCGCTACATCATAAGCAGAGAAAGTTACTGTAAACTCCCCGTATGTGTATAATTCATAATCAGAATTGAATATGAAATCTTGAAGTGACGAATCTGGAGTGAAAGTAGTATCGACTGTCTGTGTAACCCCTTCAACTACGTATGTGCCGAATATACGTACTTCCAGATAATCTATACCACTATTTTCATCTGAGGCAGCCCAACTAAATTCAACTGGTAAACCTTCGTCAACCAAACGATATTGAATATCTATTTCAGCAGTTAATATTGGTGCAGTAGTGTCTAAATTGAAACTCACTGAAGTTTCATATGAATTGTCAACATTATCGACTACTCTTATTTTAATTTCATGCATTCCGTCCTGTAAATCGGGAATTGAAGATTCGGTTAGAATACCCATGTCAGTCCATTCGCCGTCATCGAATTTGATGAGCGTATGACTTACGCCTGTGGTATTATCATAAGTTGTCCATTCAATAGAAAGAGGGGCTGTGCCGTATAATTCATCCATAACTTCCAATTCTGCACCAGGAGAAACTGTGTCGATGACAAAGGAAACGCTAGAAACCATAGTGTTTCCAGCCACATCATAAGCTCTAATTTCTACAGTGTGAACTCCTTCTGTTAAATTAGCAAATGCCCTCTCGATATTGAGATTTTCCAATTCCCAAACACCTTGATCTATTCTAATTTCATAATTAGAAATCCAAGTTTGAGAATCACTACCATCCCAAGTAACAGTTACTGACGAATCTGAGAATTCAGCACCATTGGCTGGATAGGTGAATGATACAAATGGAGAAGATAAATCAATTGTGAAGGAAACGGAATCTGAAGCAGAGTTACCAGCCACATCTATGACCATGATATCAACAGTATAGGCCCCGTTAGACAATTCGGTGAAATCGAAAGAAGTATCGGAACCTAAGTTTTGCCATGGACCTGAATTAACGCTCATTGAATAATAATCAATACCAGAAGTTTCATCAGAACCGGACCAAGAAACTTGAAGAGTTGTTGAGCTGACAATAAAACCATCTTCAGGAGAAGATATTGCAACAGATGGATTGGTTAAATCTGTTATGAAACTTAAAGAAGTTTCATATTGATTACCAGCTAAATCAGTTACTTTAACTGAAACAGTATGACTTCCATCTGAAAAAGATTCTGAATGAGAATTAGTATTATCTGGAGCAGTCCAGCCCCCATCATCAAATTTGATTTCATAGCTTGCAACATCGGACAATGATGTGCCTGAATCACTGCCATCCCATGTAAAAGAAACTGGCATAGAATTATGATATGAACCTTCGGTAGGTGATGTAATTGCAACTGTAGGATCTGTTAGATCGATTATTACCATAATAGAATCCATAGTACTGTGACCAACTACGTCATACACAATTACTTGAAGAGAATGAATACCTTCAGAAAGTGTTAATGTTTTCTGAGTGTTCCATGTAAATGTACCTTCGTAAGATTCGAAATTACCGTCTGCATCGTAAACGTAGAGTTCGTAGTAATCAACACCGCTGTGATCATCGGAACCATCCCAAGAAACGGTAACGGTATCTGTATTGAAATATTGATAATCAGATGGACTATCAATAGACACTTCAGGAACAGTTAAATCTATCTTAAATGGCCCTATAGTATAAACAGAATTATTCCAATAACCGGTCGAATCGACTGTTCTTATGTGGACATAATATTCTCCAGTTTCATCAACTGTGAATGATAAATTTGAATCTGTAGTAGACATCTCTGTAGGAGGTATGCTGTTTGTTTCTTTATTCCAAATAGCTGAATAACCTGCTACCTCTCCATTTAGATCGTAAGCTCCTGACCACTCCACATAAATGTCACTTACACTGGACCAAATATTGACATCTATGTTTGAAGTAAAACTGTCGGGATTATGAGGTCTTGTATTGTCCACTCTAATTGAAGAAGCTTCGGTTTCGAAACAGACATCCCCGTAACAAACTTGGGCTTTTATTGAGTGATCGCCATCTACATAATCTGAAGTAGACCAAGCGTAAGACCAGGAAGTACCTAGTACGTTCGCATCCTCCCACATATCATTTTCGTCAAAATCTGTTCCTGCAGAAATCATAACAGAAACTGAAGATGACATCTCTGCGAATATTTCTATTTCATCGACAAAAGCACCTATTCCGTTATCTTGAGGAGCGATATCTGTCCAATTACTGATACTGAGATTACCCCAACTAGCATTAGTCTCAACGCTACCTTCGGAAGGAAGAGTACCGTTACGATAAGATTCTGGATTAGAATTATCATCATTCTCAACTTCATATTCTGTTGAACCTCCGTTTTTCTTCAAAAAGAGATATTCGACATCCTGACCAGCAGAAGCTGAAACATCGATAGTAACTCCGTAAAGATTATCTCCTACAGACTCCATAACAACAGAATTATCAGAATTCCAAGAACCATCTCCATCGGCACCGAGTTCTGGAATATTACCATAAACATGGAATTCATCACCTGGTGAGCCGGGGCCGAATACGTCATAGTGAACTTCAAAGTAAATACCGAGATATGGTGCTGAACTAGAGAAAGTAAAGCTGAAACTTTCTAAATCACCCTCTCCTGGAGTAATATCAATCATTGCAGATTCCCAACCGTCTGATGAACCGCTGAAAATTTCTGAAGCTAAACCATTACCCCCCACGAAAGCTTCGAATTCTAGGAAATCTTCACCTTCATTAGCATCCACCATATAATCGAAAACAATGTATGGATTTTGATAGCCTTCTATATCTAGTGGATGAGATAAGGTGGATGTTGAATTATCCATATACTGACTACTCAAAGATGGATCTTTACCTGTCGATAGACCTGTAGAATACGCACTTCTACCACCTTCTGAGTCATCATAATAACTACTAATCCAGAATTCATTTACAGGTTCTGGTGGAATATAGAGAATATCATAACTACCTTCATCAAAATTGGAATCTATACAGAATGTAGCTGTGACAAAGGTCTCATCATCTGTAATTTCGAAAGAGACCTCGATGATGGCCCCATTTGTAAAGCTGGCAAATGCGAGTTGTTCAGTATTAGGTTCGACTCCGCTAGTTATAGTTACATTACCTGTAACATTATCGGAAGACCAACCATCTCCTGCAGAATCATAAAGTATCGCATTGTAAGTGCTTGAATGTAATTCGAGATTATTTTCAACACAGCCACTATCTTCAAAGAACTGTACTCCATCGATAAATTCAGAACTGGGTTCCGCAGGCGTATTGGAAATTGTCCAACCGCTTGATTCCAAATCCCAATCATCGAAAGATTCTCTGAATACTGCGAATTCTAAAGCTGAAACAGCCGTTCCCTCTATGTCTGAATCTCCACGAACGAAATCGGTTCCGCCTAGTGAATCTATAGATATCATATCAGAATCATAGTCTCTGACAATACCTGAAGCAACTAATGAGAAATCTTGTGGACCTTCAGGAGTTCCTAAATCACCATCTCTTGCAGAAACTTCTACAGTCCATATTCCAGATTCTGGAACCTGAATGAAAACATTCTCTACATTATTCAAATCATCCAGATAAGCTTCGGTGTGATTTTCAAAACCATTATCAGAGAAGCTCCAATCATTAGTAGCCATATCTGAAACGCTCCAAATACTGTCATGAAGACCGTTGTTTCCATAATACACCATACCAGATGGTGATGTTAATTTCAAATCTAAATTATTGACTAAAGAACGTGAAAAACATTCATCGTTATCATTACAAACTTCTGGATAAGTAGAAGCAGCAGGATCTATCCAAACCATAGAAACTTTGAGACTTGTTCCGCCATCGACATATACTTCTTCTGACCAAGAATCGCCAGCTTCTAAATCTATACCTCCGTCAACGAAGAAATGTCCTTCGGAGCCGAGATTGTATGACCTTTCAATATCTGGAGTTCCCCAACCTTGTATATTTCTGTACATGAGATTATTATCATTCATTGGGTACTGATATGCATCAGCAAACATCAAGGCCTTGATAGTTGAAGAGAGTGGAATATTTTCTTCAGGATTATTATCGAAAAAGTTCTCCATATACATCTGATACAGAACGCCTGAAGTTGCAACAACTACGGGGCCTGCGCCACTAGTTCCGCCGAAACCAGATGTGTAATTTGTATTGCTGTAACCGTTGGAACCAATCATATCTATTGTGTAAATACTACTGTATGGACCTACCAAATCCGGCTTCACTCTATTATCGACAGTAGGGCCTCGACTAGCTCCGTTACCATTAGTATAGTAATCATCACCTAAAGTAGCTGTATCTTCATGCCACAAACCACCAACGGAAATGATATTCTTAGCTGAAGCCATATCAGACATTGAATCTGTTGAACCCATGTAAGCATAATTTCCAGCTGAAAAGGACTGTAGAACATGTGGATAAGTCGATATTGCTAAATCACTGTCTGCGGCAGCTGAATTGTAATTTCCACCTAATGCATTACGCCAGCTGTTTTGTTGGAATAGGCCATTGTATGAGGAATTAGTGCCATCATTGAATTCACCCCTCCATAAGTTACCTAATGATTCATAAGATGAATTCAAAAGATAACCGAAAGAACCTTCTGCTTCGGGAAGCATTCCGGTAGCTTGTAGATTATTATTACCTGTACCAAACATTATTCCTGCTACAGAAGTGCCGTGTCTGACCCAGCCGTGATCGATATTGTAGAAAGTATTGGAGACATCTAGAATATCATAACTGCCTTCATCGAAATTGGAATCTATACAGAATTTGAGTTCGAATGGACCATTACCATCAATTTCAAAGGGCACTTCTAAGTATGAAGAATTGGTGAAGTTTGAAGTTGAAATTTCATTATCACTAGAATCGAAAATTTGTAAAGAACCCGTAAATGTGCCGTCGTACCAACCGTTAATATCGGTAGAATTGTCGGTAGAATTGAAAGTTCCTTCGTCGTATAGAAGAGCTTTGTATAGGCCGTTGCCGGAAACTGTTTCTGGTTTACATACTTCAACGTGAGTTTCATTAAATGATTGTACACCATCTAGAATAGATGAAGACCACATACTCTCGTTGAAATCATCATAAAAATTATTAGTCAAATCTGGGTGAATGAATTCCATTCCACCTTCTCTTACTTGACCTAAGATTCCTTGACCGGTGAATTGGCCAGAAATGATTTCGTTTGTGGTTTCATTTCTAGACAACATTTGAACGGGGTCAACGCCCATGTAATCTGCTGAACGCATCAAATCCATTAATGGAAGAGGTGTTCCGAATTCGTCAATAGTTATGACATCTTCTATTGTAGCTATTTTGTGTAATTCTGAAAGTGGTATGGAAGCTTTTACAAATGGAGAGCCTGGACCTTCTACTGAGATTAATCTAGCACCCATAACATCTAATTCGAATAATAAATCTGAACGATCATAAAGTCCATTTCTAGCTGATGTAATGATAACATCTACAGATTCTGTAGATTTTTCAAAAAGAGCATCTTGAACTTTATAGACTGGTTGATAAAGAGTGTAGAAAACGATATCTGAATTCGTTTCTAAGATATCAAGAGTCCATGGATGTACGAAAGTGAGCCAAGAAGAGGACGAAAGATATTGAATAAAATCCACGCCATAATATTCTAGAGAAAGTCTATCCTGAAAAGTAGGTGGGGAATTAAATTGAATTATGTAATAAGAGCCATCGGAAATTTGGTCATTGGATAATTGCCATTTTTCTGCTGACTCTGGTACTTCCTCTCCAGCTCTTAGATAAATTCCTCCAGCACTTATTGTTTTGACGGGTTCTGTCTTATCATAATATCCAGAATTAGTTTCTGCGGAACTGAAATTCGTAAGAGAACCTGTAACTAAAATTGATGTGATTAATATGGCTAGAAAACCTATACCACTAACTGTTTCTTTTACACCACGGCGGGCGGATATATGCGTCGACATAAAATAGCGAGCATTAGGGGGTTAAAAATATATAGCGATGAGGCAGAATATTACTTTAGCAATCCAACACCCAAGCCCTCAGGAGTTAATAGGCACGTAGAAACAAATTTTTCAGAAAGAATTTTATGGAAATTTCTCATTCCTTTTACTCTTTCATTTATCGTGTTAGGATTTTCGATATCATCTAAAAGTTCGCCGAAAAGTAAAGCATTATCGCCTAAGAGTAAACCTGCTTTTCGTAAGTTATCAACAGCCCAGTCAGCGTACACACCATAAGATTCCTTATCTGCATCTAGAAAAATCACATCAAACGGACCTGAACTTGATAAGTGAGAAAGAGAATCAACGCCCGACATTTCAACAATTGTGACTTTTTCAGATAACCCCGCTTTGTTAAACACAGAACGTGCCACTTTTGCGTGATCTGGATTGAATTCAACAGTCCATAAATGACCATCTTTGGGCAATGCTTTTAGAATCCAGAGTGCAGAATACCCAGATAAAGTGCCGAACTCGACTACATTCTTAGCGTTTGATAATCTACAAAGGATTTCAATTAACCTTCCATCTAACGGAGATATCTGGATTGCCGGTAAACCTTCTAACGTATTGTTTGAATTATTTAGATACGAAAGAGCATCTTTATGCGCATCATTTTCTTTAGCGTGTAAATTAGATAGCCATTCAATTACATCTTTGTTAAGGTAACCATATCCCTTATCTGTTTCTAAATCAGTCATAAAGAGTTAACGTATTGTACATAAAATGCTTATAGCAGCCCCGTTTCGATAAGTTGTATGGCAAAGACCTATGCTGAAGCCGGAGTTGACATCGACGCAAGTGATGAAGCTACAGCATCACTTATCGCGAAAATTAAAGGAACTAATAGAAAGGGGAATGGAGAGCCTATCGAACTTGTGAATGGTTTTGCAGGATTGGTTAAACTCGATGATAAGGCGTTAGCTGTATGCACTGATGGTGTTGGAACAAAGATTCTTCTAGCGGAAGAAATGGATAGTTTACACACTGTAGGAATAGATTGCGTAGCGATGAATGTGAATGACCTAATATGTGTTGGAGCGGAGCCAATAAGCTTTGTAGATTATGTTGCTTTGAATGAACCAGATAATGAAATAATGGGAAAATTAGGAGAAGGTCTTGCTGAAGGTTGTAGGCAAGCGAATTGCACACTCTCAGGAGGGGAAACTGCAGTAGTTCCCGAACTAGTACATGGATTCGATATAGCGGGGACTGCGGTTGGTGTTGTTTCTAAAGAAGATTTGATAGATGGAAGTAAAATTGCAGAAGGTGATGTGTTAATAGGAATAAAATCGTCTGGACCTCATTCAAATGGATACACACTTATTCGTAAAATATATAATGGGAATAAGGAAATTGGTAAAAAATTAGTTGAACCGACTAGGATATATGTAAAAGAGATTATGAAACTCCTAAGCGAAATTGAAGTTAGTGGGATAGCCCACATAACTGGAGGTGGACTTGACAATATACCTAGAATGAATAATAAATTTAGATATATTATAGATGAACCACTGCCTGTGCAAGACGTATTTGAATGGTTACAAAAAACGGGCGATATTGAAACTAAAGAGATGTATCGTACATTCAATATGGGAATGGGGATGATTATATCAATGAAAGAAGAAAATGTAAACAGAGCTTTGAAAATTTTAGGAGAAGATGCTCAAATAATAGGTAGAATAGAGAATGGAACTGGAGTGGAACATTCTGCTATTGTTTAATTATTGATTTCTAAGATAATTCATTGCTGAACCTGCGTTAAACCATTCAATTTGAAGATTATTCATGCTATGATTACAAGTAAAATTATCTGAAGTACCGTCAGAATGTTCTGTTCTGACTGTAAGTTTACTTCCGGGTGCTAGTTCTTCAATACCAGATATAGTTATCCTATCATCAGATTTTAGTAAATGCCAAGATTCGGGATTATCGAATAAAAGTGCCAAAACTCCTTGTTTCTTCAGATTTGTTTCAGCTATTCTAGCAATACTTCGTGAAATGAGAACTTTGCAGCCTAAAAATCGCGGAGACATAGCTGCGTGTTCACGGCTACTACCTTCCCCGTAATTGATATCAGCTATTGCTGCCCAACCTTGATTTGATTCTTTGTATTGTCTAGCAATAGTTGAAACTCCTGCCTTTTCTCCTGTAAATTGATTTATTGCTACACCTTGCTCATCTGCAAAAACGTTGTACGCGCCCGTATAGCAATTATCAGATATATTATCTAAATGGCCTCGATATCTAAGCCATGGACCGGCAGGAGAGACGTGATCAGTAGTGCATTTTCCTTCTACTTTCAAAAGAATCGGTAAATTGGAAAGGTCCTGACTTGATGATGGGCTGAATGGTTCTAATGATTGAAGACGTTCACTATTTGGATTGATTACTAAATCGGCACCTGTGTTTGATGGTGGGATGTAACCTTCGGAACTAAATTCGAAACCGTTTTCTGGAAGTTCTTTACCAGTAGGTGGTTTGAGCATTATACTTTGACCATCATCAGTAGGTAATGAATCGGTATTTGGATTAAAATCTAATCGGCCCGCTAAAGCTAAGGCAGTCACAATCTCAGGGCTTGCGAGGAATGATAATGTTTGATGATTGCCATCATTTCTTCCACTAAAATTTCGATTATATGAAGAAATAATTGTATTTGTTTGACCAGAGGTGACATCATCTCTTTTCCATTGACCGATACATGGCCCACATGCATTTGCCAAAACAGTCCCACCTATAGCGCTGAGCACTTCCATCTGACCATCTCTGCGTATTGTTTGATCTATTTGATCTGAACCTGGAGTAACTAAGAATGGGGTTTTTGAAACGAGACCGGCATCTAAAGCTTGTTGAGCTATGGACGCGGCCCTCTCCATATCTTCATATGACGAATTTGTACATGACCCTATCAATGCTGCTTTGAGTTCAGTAGGCCAATTATTCTCTTTAGCTTCATCTTCTAAATCAGATAAAGATCTAGCCAAATCAGGAGTATGAGGGCCTACTACCATCGGTTCTAAAGTAGAAAGATCAATCTCGATTAATTGATCATAATATTTGTCAGGATTTGATTCTACTTCTGGATCTGCCCTTAGATGTTCGTAATTATTATTTGCTAAATCGGCAATTTGGCTACGGTTTGTTGCGTTAAGATATGATGCCATCCTCTCATCATAAGGAAAAATCGAAGTTGTAGCACCGACTTCTGCTCCCATGTTACATATTGTTCCTTTACCCGTGCAAGAAATAGTTTTAGTTCCTGGACCGAAATATTCAACTATACTGCCTGTACCTCCTTTAACTGTTAGAATTTCACAAACCTTTAGAATTACATCTTTTGGAGAAGACCAACCCTTCAATTCACCAGAAAGTCTAACACCAATCGTCTTTGGCCATTTTAGATTGAAAGATAATCCTGCCATAACTTCTGTGGCATCAGCGCCACCACAACCTATTGCAATCATACCTAACCCGCCGCCATTTGGTGTATGTGAATCCGTACCAATCATCATACCTCCTGGAAATGCATAATTTTCTAAAACAACTTGATGTATTATTCCAGACCCCGGTTCCCAAAATCCTATATCCCATTTTGATGAAGCTGATTTCAGAAAGGAATATACTTCATCATTTTCTTGATTAGCTGTGATTAAATCTTCATTTCGGCCAACGTGAGCTCGAATCAAATGATCGCAATGAACCGTAGATGGAACGGCTACTGATTCTCTGCCTGTAAGGGAAAATTGTAATAGCGCCATTTGTGCAGTGGCATCTTGCATAGCAACTCTGTCTGGACTTAAATCCGAATATGTTTTTCCACCGAACAATTCCTCAGTTAAATCGGAAGATAAATGTGAATATAGAATTTTTTCTGAGAGAGTAAGAGGGCGATTAATTACATGTCTGATTCTATTGATTTTTTCAGAAAGAGAAGTGTAAAAATTTGTAATATAATCGGCATCTAACATTTGAAACGTCATATAATACAACTAATAGTTAATACGTTTTCTCTTTTTGGAAATTAAACTACCAATAATCCATAGTTGATTTCTTTAACATTTCAGCTGAATAAAATGAATTGTAAAGTAACGCTTTTTTCCAACCTGAAAAGTTTATCCTTCCCCAATCAACTTCATCACCTTCCTTTACGTTGCGCATTGCGAATTCGAAAGCACGATTACCGAAAATCCAAAAAATTCCACGTCTTGCTATATCTGCTTTCATTCTATCCTTGAACTGGGCCTTCCACATTTTATCATAATCTCCACCAGTAGATAGTGCTCTTTGTGCGAGAACACCAGATTCTATGGCATAATTCATACCAAAGCCCCTCCACGGATCTTGAAAACCGGCCGCCTCTCCTGTTTTTAGAATTCCATTTTCGATTGCTGATTTAGGAAAGTGAGCACCCCCTACCCCACCTACGGTACCTGTTGGTTTTGCCCCGTCTATAATATCAGAGAGTATCTTTCTTTTTTCGATTGCTTTAAAGAGTAATTTTTTGGTATTTTTAGTATGTGGGCGAGAAGTGCAATTAACAACTTTTATTGTATCTTTATCCATCGGAATAATATAGAGATACCACCCTCTTGGAGAAAATCTTTCATCATGCATATATAGAAATTGATCGCGAGGAAAATCTGAATTTTCATAATAAGCACCAAAAGCCGCCATATCTGTACGATAGCTTCCTGTTGCCAGTATATCTCCAGATTTTGGTTTTTGTTTAGATTTAAAATGGAATTTTACACCTTCAGATTCGGCTTCATCTTTGATACCTCTCTCTAAAGAATTATCTCCACCCCTCAGGATTAATGGTAGAGCTTCTTTCATTGACACTGTGAATTCTCTTTTTTGAGTGCAACAAAGAAAGGTTTTTACATTTTTATAGGTAAATTTTGGTTTCAGTCCCCACTCTTTAAGATAAGATGGTGCATCTCCATGTGAATCTAAAAGAACTTGATAATTAGCGTGAAATTGATCACCTACATTTTCTCGTTTTTCGTGTATTTCGACCTTTTCACCTTCCTTGGCAAAATTAACAGCAGCGGCCAAACCAGACAACCCTCCACCAATTATTCTCCTCATGATTAAAGTGCCTCAAAAGTAGTATTACGGGATGGTTCTTCTGGATAGGAAAGTGCACCTACTGGACAAACTCGGATACAGAATAAACAATCCGTACAATCTTCATTTATCCATATATTACGTTCATTGTATTCCAATAACATAGCATTAGTTGGACAAACACCTATACAGGCTCCACAAAAGAGACATGATTCTTTATCTAAATCTGGTTTAATTATTCTTCTTGAACCATCTTCATCCCATTTCATTCCAGGTGGTTTTGGATTTCCGTTTATCCATTTCCGTTTGAGAGATAATTGACCATTTTCATACCATTTCTTTTCCCAGCCATGTTTAATTTTATTTTCATAGGAGACTTCATGCTTGTGATGTCCGTTTTCGTAAAAATGTACAACCGTTTCGCTCTTATTCATTTGATCGTCCTAGATTACAACTTATTATTTACGAACAATGAAAGAAGGCCTTAAATTATTAAGGCCCGGGTGTATTTTTGAGCGTAACCGCAAAAATAGGGGAAATAGTATGGAGAAAGAATTCTGGAATGAGGAAATAGATACTGGAAAAGTTCCTGAAAATAAAAGTAAATTTGATGTGATTGTAGTAGGTGGTGGACCCGTTGGTTCAGCAGCAGCTACATATTCTGCAATGCAAGGAGATAAGGTTCTTCTACTTGAAAAAAGTAGTTATCCCCGAGATAAAACGTGTGGAGATGCTGTAGGAGGAAAATCTTTGAAACATGTAGAAGCTCTTGGAGTGAAAACGGCTTTAGAAAATAGCCCTCATTATCGCATAACTGGCGTTCTATTTACTGCTCCGAACGGAAAATCTTTGAATGTGGAGAGACCTGTAGTAGATGGAGAGCAAGAATTGGCTGGATATGTTCTTCCTCGCGCACAATTTGATTGGTTGATGTTTAATCGAGCGACTGAAGTAATATTGCAAAATGGAGGTGCAGTTGTTCAAGATTTTAATGTTAAAGAAATAATATATGATGATGGAAGAGATGGTAAAGATCCTGGGCCGAATAGTGGAGATAAAAGAAGAATTGTTGGGATAAGAGGAAAGACGAAAGAAGAAGATATGGAGTATTCTGCATCTCTGACCATCGGTGCAGGAGGCGTTCGTTGTCCGGTTGCAACTTCAATTGTAGAAGAGACTTATCAAAAGACGATGGTTGATAGTAAAAAAGAACATTATAGTGCAGCATACAGACAGTATTGGAAAGGGGTTAAGGGGTTGAATCACAAAGAAGGGATGATAGAATTTCACTATATTAAAGGAGTTATTCCCGGATATTTTTGGATTTTTCCATTATCAGAAGATACTGCTAATGTAGGATTTGGAATAGTATTGAATGAATTATCTAAGCATGAGAAAAAATTGAAGGGGTTGCAAGATTACATAATAAATGAAAAAATGCCTGAAAGATTCAAAGATGCAGAGCTTGTAGAAGGGAGTAGTAAGGGATGGCAATTACCATTAGGATCCCCTAGAAAGGGGGAAGAGATGCAACCGAGGAGATTGTTTGCAAATGGCGCCATGGTTGTTGGGGATGCAGGAAGTCTAGTTGATCCATTTAGTGGTGAAGGAATAGCTAATGGATTTTTATCCGCGAAAATGGCTATTGATTATTTTGATAGAGAAAGACATAATGATGGTTTTCCTTTAGAAGAAGGGATGAAGTATCAAAAAGAATTATGGGATACACTTGGACCTGAGTTAACAAACTCATACAGAATACAAAGATTGATGTCATGGCCATTCTCAAAAGGATGGTTGATAAATATGATAATAAACAAAGCAAGAAAGAAGCCTGAATTACAAAGAGTTCTATCAGATTGTCTTGTTTCTCCAGAAGCTCAAAAACAGATAACTGATTATCGATTCTTAGCTAGACAATTATTGTTCTGAAGCCGAAACAGTATTGCTCATTAGCATTGCTACAGTCATTGGTCCAACCCCGCCTGGAACTGGTGTAATGGCTTTCACTTTATTTGCTACATTGGGTGCACAGTCTCCAACTAAACCATCATCTGTACGATTAACACCTACATCTATAACTATTGTATTTTCAGTAACCATATCTTCATTGAGTGTGTTTAGATAGCCTGTAGCAACTACTACAATATCTGCAGATTTGGTATGTTGAGAAATATCTTTTGTTTTACTGTGGCATATAGTTGTAGTTGCATCGATGCCTTTATTGAGAAGAAGATTAGCGAGCGGTTTACCAACTATATTACTACGGCCAACGACTACGACATGTTTTCCATTCAAATTGTAATTTGAACGTTGAAGTAGTTCGATTATACCAGCAGGTGTACAAGGAAGTAATGTTGGTTCGCCCCTCATTAACAGACCTAAATTCATTGGATGAAACCCATCAACATCTTTTTCTGGGGAAATTCTAGTTAGACAAGAAAGTAGAGTTTCGGGGATAGGTAATTGGATTATTATTCCATTTGAATCAGAATTTAATTTATCAATTAAAGAGTTCAAATCAGTTAGAGAGATGTCAATTGGCAAGTGGTGATGTTGTAATTCAATACCTACACGATTGGCTGCTTTTGCCTTAGCTTTTATGTAAGAAGAACTAGCAGAATCATCTCCGATTTGAATGACAGATAGTATTGGTTTGAAAGCTAATTTACCGATTCTGATTTTTAATTCTGATTCTATTTCTCTAGCTATCAAAACGCCATCAATTATTTGAGCAGTCATGTTAACATCTATTCGAGAGCATCTAGTGTGTATAAAGAAACCTCTATCCTAGGTGCGTCACCTTGAGGTGCTATTCTTTTTCTTATGATTAATTCTGAAATTTGAGAATCGTCGTGATAAAAAACTCCGGTTAAACCGTCCTTTATTGCTTTTGCTATATTATCTGCATCTGGTCTCTTTGCATGATGTTCTTCAAGACGAGGTTTAGTCTTGCGCCAACGACTTTTTGGACATGGGAAATACGCCATGATATCCAAACCCAGTGGTCCGTCCAATAATTCATCAATATTGTTGTCTTCTTTATGTTTCTGAGCTAGATATTGAATATCAGCTTTGTAAACTTTACTCGCCTTTGGATCTGTAGCAACTACGAAACTACCGCGTCTGTAAAATCTAGGTCTGCCTTGTGCAACGGGCTTACCTGGTATTGTAAGTTCTATCCTCAATGAAAGGTGATAGGGTACTGACTAAAGCAATTTGTGATGAAAAGGTTAGTCTTATTTACACCTCGACTAACGGTCAGATATGGTATACTTAGTGTAACCCGCATAGCAGTACTTCATGAGGACCTATGCCAGCCTAAAAATTGTCAGAACGAATGCCATAACTTTTGCCCGCCTGTAAGAAACGGGATAGAAGTGATAACGTGGCTAAAAAACAATAAGCCATTAATTTCAGAGGAACTTTGTATAGGTTGTGGAATATGTATTCACAAATGCCCGTTCGATGCCATTGCTATAATTAATCTTCCAGATGATAGAGATAAAGAAATAGTTCATAGATACGGACAAAATGATTTTCGTTTATTTGGAATTCCTAAACCTCAACAAGGAAAGGTAGTTGGGTTACTAGGTGCTAATGGAACAGGAAAAACAACAGCAGTCTCATTACTTTCAGGTGATTTAACACCCAATTTAGGGGATTGGGAAAACGATGGAGAGGCTACAAAGGTTATAGAATATTTTGCTGGAACCGAACTTCAGAATCACTTTAAAGCAATTCAAAGTGGGGAGATGAAAGTAGTTGTAAAACCACAATATGTGGACCAGATACCGAAGATTTTTGAAGGAACGTTAAGGAATTTATTAGAAAATATAGGAACAAAGAGTGAAGTTGAAAAAATAGCTAAAGAAATGAGACTTACGAGTTTGGACACTATATTATCGAAACTATCTGGTGGTGAACTACAGAAAGGAGCCATCGCAGCCACCCTCTTGAAAGAAGCTGATTTGTATTTAATTGATGAGCCTTCGTCGTATTTAGATATAGAACAGAGATTGTTAGTGTCGAAATTAATTAAAAAAATGGGGAAGGAGAAGAAAGTAATAATAGTTGAACACGACTTAGCGATTCTTGATTTTATAGCAGAAGAATTGAATATACTCTATGGTAAAGAAAATGCATATGGAATGGTTGCGAAAACTCTGGCAACTAGGAATGGAATCAATTCTTATTTAGAAGGACATTTGAAAGAAGAGAATATCAGAATAAGGGATAATAAAATAAAATTTCTAGAACATCCACCGAGAAGTAGTTGGAAAAATCAAGTTTTGACTATGTGGCCTAAGATGAAAAAAGAATATTCGAATTTTTCTCTTGAAGTTGATGAAGGAGAAATATTACAAGGTCAAGTTCTCGGCGTTGTTGGAAAAAATGCAACTGGAAAGACTACTTTTGTCAAAATGATAGCAGGAGTTGAAAATCCTGATGAAGGAGAAGTAGACATGAAAACTGTAGTGGCTTACAAACCTCAATACATTGAAGCAGTAGAGGGATCCATAGTTGGTGACGTTCTCAGATCTGTAAAGGGATTTGACGAGCAATTTTTCTCTAGTGAAATAGAACGACCGATGTCACTTACCACCCTTATGGATAGAGAGATGTCTTCGTTATCGGGTGGAGAATTACAACGTGTTGCTATAGCAGAATGTCTTCTAAAGGAAGCAGAACTATACCTTCTAGATGAACCTTCTGCATACCTTGATGCAAATCAACGTATGATAGCTGCGAGAACGATAAGAAGAGTGATGGAGCACAAAGGATGTTCTGCTCTTGTAGTGGATCACGATGTGTATTTCATAGATTACATATCTGATGGGATAATACTTTTTGAAGGGGAATCGGGAAAAACTGGGAACATGTTTGGACCGTATAAAATGAGAAAGGGAATGAATGAATTCCTTAAGCGAGTAGGCGTTACATTTAGAAGAGACAAAAATACACATAGACCTAGAATAAATAATCCCGAATCTAGACTTGACAGGTTACAAAAAGAGAAGGGTGAATACTACTATCCGGACTAAAATAACAACAACGAATTAGTTTTATGCTCTAATTAATACCGCTAATGTGATTTATCGCGCAGCTGACAAAATGGTGAGGAGTTACACGACTCTAATTTTGAAATGGCCTGTAGCTACAATTTTGCTATTGTTATTAGTTACTTTAGCCATGATGAAACCTGCAATGACCTTTGAAAAGAATATGACAAAGGACATTGAAGTATACTTACCAGATAATGACCCATCAGTAGATGTGTTACTAGAAGTTAGAGAATTTTGGGCCACGGATACGATAATAATATACGTTGAAACACCTAATGCTTTAGATAAGAATAATTCTGATCCTAAATTCAACGTTACATCTGTAAATATATTAAAACAGATAGATGCATTAGAAAGAGAGATTGACCCATTTGGACAATCTAAAGATCAAGAAAATTACCCTGCAGATGGAGGAGAAACTGATGGAATCATATTTACTTTATCTATATCTACCTTAATCAAAGAATTCAATTCCACTAACACACGATTTGTTGAAGCGTTGGAAGATAAAACACTAGGTGGATTAACAATTACTAACGAAGAAGCCACCGGCACTTATGCAATACCGGACGATCAAGATCGGATAGACACAATATATGACAATACTGAAGGAGCTTTGAGGAATTTTGCAAAGGACACTAATGATGATGGAATACTAGATACTGCAGCAATATTGTTTGGATTGAAATATGAAGGGGAAAATAATGATGAAGCTCAAAAAGTGATAATAGATAGAATTCAAGCACATTTAGATCGAACTGAAGAATACCGAAATACGGAAATGAGTAAGACTGGATTAGTAATAGTTCTTCATGAAGTTACAGAAAGATTGTATAAAGATTTATTAGATATGATTCCATTATCTATAGGAATAGTACTAGTGATGATGTTTTATTTTCATAGAAATGTATTATCTGTACCTATTGTTTTGATTCCGATATTTTGTGCATTAGTATGGACTCTTGGACTAATCAAAATGAGTGGTGAAGTACTAACGCCGATGATAGTCGCAGCAGGACCTATCTTGATAGGAATAGGTGTTGACTATGGATTACATGTATCAAATAGAATAGTGGAATTTAAAGAACGAGAAGAGAATATAAAGTTTGAAGATGCAACGCACAAAGCAATGATGACTACTGGAAAAGCGACGCTGCTTTGTGCCGTAACCGACAGTATAGGATTTTCAGCTTTATTCATTTCACCAATAGCACCAATGAGAACTGTCGGATTGACGATGATTGTTGGAGTGTTGTGTGCATTTTTCCTTACGATAACAATGATGCCTGCTATAATGAGTTTGACAAATTATAAACGGCACCATCCAAAAGCGTGGAAAGGTGTAGCTGAAGCAACAACTAGAGGTTGGAAAGTGATATTGGTTGTAGTGTTGATTGTGACTGCTTATTCCTTAGCACAGTTATCTGCAATGGATCAAGATATTAGAGGTGATGAATCTGCTCCTGAAGATGTAGAATCCATCAGAAGCTTGGCGAAATATTCAGACAATTTTGGTTCTGGTCAGACTGGGATAATTCTGATTGCAGGAAATATGGATCGAGACAAACCTGTGGCTAAAGATATGGATACACTAGAAGTTATGAATAGTACACAAAATGAAATTAATAATATAACAAAAATAAATCGTAATTCAAATGAACAGATTAATGTATCGAGTTTCTCTATTGTTAATTTCTTCAAATCTGCACATATAAGCATACAAATGGGTGAAGACCCGAATGGAGATGCGATTATTTTTGAAGGAAGCTTCTGGGACTTTTTAACTAGTGATATTTTTGGTGATGATTTTAATAATTTAGATATAATAGACATAGTGTATGGAAGAGAAGCGTTCAGACAAGATATGATAGACGTATTCTATGATTCGTTTACTGATGAGATGCGTGCGATGTTGTTAACGCCAGATTATCAAAAAGCCTTGATCTATACTAGTATGCCGTATGTCAACATAGATGATACTGCCCTAATAATTGAAGATACTAACTACATAACAAGTTATCACAACCTTCTACTTGAAGATGCTAAAATGTCAGAAATGAGTGGGGGGCCGCCGATTAGTATAGCGATAAACGAAGGAATTCAAGATACCCAATACAAGACCATAATGCTCAGCTTAGCGTTAGTGTTGGCAACTATGATTATAATATTTAGATCTGTCAAATTCGGAGTGGTGACTTTCTTACCTATTTTAATTGTGGTTCTTTGGTATCCGGCAACCGTATACAACGGAGGAACTAACCTGAATATCTTCACTGCCATGGTGGGCACTATAATCATAGGAATTGGAATAGATAATTCGATACAAGTAACAGAAAGAGTGAGAGAAGAGGGGACTAATCCTAAAGGAATAGAAACTGCAGTCGAAAATACTGGTCAATCTGTTGTTGAAGCTACATTTACAACGATGGGAGGAATATTAGCTGGTGTACTAATTGCAGTATTCAGTTCACAATTCGTTGGTCTTAAGAATTTCTTTATGCTTATTATAATTTTGATACTTTTCAGTCTGCTACTTGCAGTATTCGCATTACCAAGTTTCTATCATGGCCTATATCATCTAAGAAAAAACTACGAAGAAAAATTCAAGAACCTAAAGACAACATTGAAACAACGGCCTTGACCGCGTTTCTTGCATAAGGAATTATGCGTTCTTCAATTTGATTATCATTTACACCTGGACCAATTATACCGATACCAATCGGTTTCATGAATTCCAATTGAAGAGATAAAATGGCATTGACAACGGAATGCCCCATAATCTCACCATGCATAGTCTCACCTTTCTCTATGACTCCTAAAACAACTGCAGCATCTACTTCATCTAATTTTAAAAAGTGTTTGAGAGCTAGAGGTTTTTCCATTGAACCGGGAACCCAGCAAATATCAAATAATGAAAGATTGTGTTCTGCTAAAACTGAATCTGCTTCATTAATCATCTTTTCAACGGTTTCTTTGTGATATTCACCTGCTATGAATACTACGTTTTTACTCAATATTATCACCTGTAGTAGATTGAGAATTCAATTGCGTGATTATTGATTTTGTTACCTGATCTATCTCAATATTAACGCTATCGCCTTCAGTTTTGGATAAAAGGGTGGTTGCACGTATTGTTTCTGGTATCAGATAAACTGTAAAAGTTCTCTCTTCTAAATTAACCTCACCCACTGTTAGACTTATGCCGTCAATAGCTATGTATCCTTTAGTAATAATAAAATTAGAAAACTCTTCTGGGAATTTTATAGTCACGATACAATTATTCTCTGGAGTTTCTATTTTTGATATTTTAGCAGTACAATCTACATGTCCAGAAAGTAAATGGCCTCCGATTTCATCACCAAATTTAGCAGCTCTTTCAAAATTGACTTTATCTCCTTTTTCTAAAGCAGCAAGAGTCGTACAACGGAGCGTTTCCATCATGACGTCAGTAACGGCATAATCTTCACTAATTTTAGTTGTAGTAAGACAAACGCCATCTATGGAAATACTAGACCCGATTTTCAACCCCAATAACATCTCTTTGTTTAATTTGATTGAAACGGAATTCAGATTCTTATCTTCAACAATATTCTCTACAGTGGCAGTATGTTCTACTATACCCGTGAAAACCATTAGAAACTCCTCTTTTCAGAATTAATCTTGTTTTTGGTCGCGATGCATTCTAACAATCTTAGCCACGATTTTTCTAGAACCATCCAAATCATGTTCCATCTTAGGTAATCTAACAACTTTGGCCTCCAAACCCCGTTCTTTTAATTTCTCTTCCAACTCGGAGGTACGAAAAAGACGTTGATCGTAACCTAAAGCGACTATGTTTGGTTTCAAATCTTCCACGACTATGTCTAACATATCGCCTGAACGGCCAATGACTGCTTCGTTCACTGGTTTGAGTTCGGAAATCAACTTGGCGCGAACTTCGGATGAAAGGACTGAATCTCCTTTCATTCGCTTGACTGTCTCGTCGTTCGCTACCACAACGAACAGTTCGTCCCCCAAATCTTTGGCTGCGCGAAGGAAATGGATGTGCCCTGGATGGAGTATATCGAATACTCCTGTTGCTAAAACTCGGATCTTTGCCACGCATCTTTAATCTCTTCACCCTCTAAAAAAACATAGCCCCGTTCTTTTGCTAGTTTTTGAGCCTCTTCTGGTCCAAGTGCACTACCGGTATCGGATAATATTTCACAACCCACGGCGACCGGTGCTAAATTTCCTAATTTCATAAGTGAAACTATGAGTTCAGTGTGGCCTTCTCGTCCATTTAGATAATTTTCATTCGCAATACATATTGGAACGTGACCTGGGGTTCTGAAATTGGAACTGAAACTGTCACTAATTTTATCAGATGAAGAATTGGAAACTAAATTTGAGAATTGTGAAACAGTTAACGCTCTATCGTTATCGGTTATTCCCGTATATGTATCATTGTGATTAATTGAAATTGAAAAGGATGAGTTTGTATCGTAAGGTATCTTGTGCTTCATTAAATTTGAAAGAATTGGATATTTTTCAGATGCAACGGTAAAAGAATGTTCTAGAAACGGAAGACCGAAAGCGTTTGCAGATTCGAAATTGACTGCAATGAATATCAGACCTCCGCCGTTCTTCCGTAGAAAACGGATATTTTCTGGAAGAACTGTAGTACCTGAGAAGAAAAAATCCGTTTCACCCTCTCTATTAGCATTGTCGAAAATCATAATCGGTTGGCCGGCAGCTAAAGCCTCTGTAGCCTGATCTAATCTACTAATTTTGGAATCTAACTCTGATGAAGGATTGAGCACATATGAATGATTTTAACGATACTTATAATATTTTAGTAGCTACTCATTAATGAGTAGAAGATACTATATCCAAACATCATTGGAGGCCGTCAAATCACCTTCTGTATTACCTGTATTCACAACACCGCGAGGTTCAACGAGTAATACTTTACACTCGTTTTCAGCATGAGGCTTATGTTGAATTCCCTTCGGAACCACATACATATCTCCTTCATTCAATTCTACAGTTTCATCCTCGAACTCAATTACCATTTTACCCTCTAGTACGATAAAGACTTCGTCAGTATCTGCATGATCATGCCAAACAAAATCACCTTTAATCTTGACTAATTTGAATTGATAATCATTCATCTCTGCGATTATTTTTGGAGTCCAATGTTCAGAAAATTTGGATAATTTCTCCTTCAAATTGATTTTAGTCATAAAAAAGGAAAATGTAGCTAATATTAGATGATGTCGTAGTAGGCAACATCGAGATTTACTCGGTTATCACCCGCTAGATGATTGAGATACCTAACACAAGATAAATCACCTTTTGCAAGGTAATAGATGAATAAAGAATTCTTTTCGCGTGGCCCTATGATAGGTTCTGAATCGGGCAACTTTACAATATCGAAACCACCCCATTCAATATTCCAAGAATCGGTAAAATCGTATTTTATCAACAGTCTTGCTGGGCTTTCTTCTTCCTCGTGTAGAAGCGTGTAGCTTCCTGGAGTATATGATTGATGTAACGATTTTGAATATTTTAAAGATTGAGAAGTTATTTTTTCTAACCAAGATATCAAACGTTTATCTGACCAGATATTTTCTAACACTGCAGGTGCAGAATGGTAGGAATGATACCCATGCCGTACGTCTTCTGATGTTTTAGATGGACGATCTGGAATTGAAACTAAAAAATCCTTTAGCTCTAGGTTTTTTATTTCGCTTTGTTCGAATTGTGATTTGATTTGGATGATTGAATCATCATCTAGATACAGGTGATTTATCTTATCCATGATACCATCCTGTTAGAGAGAATCTCTGAACATCTGAAAGAATTTCCGAGACTTGGTGCCACGATTCTGGTGTAACTTTGAAGATTACAATTGAATTAAACTTCGGCACTACTTGTTTGACTATTTCTTTAGCTTCGCCCTCAGTATTAGAAGAGAAAAAATCAAAAGACCCTCCATCAGAAAGTGTCATATTTGGAGTGAGATGAAGACTGTATGCCAATAATCTACTATCTAGTTCATCGTCATGAGGAAGCAAAAAATCCCCATTCATGTAAACGTATGCAGCCATATCTACATTACCGGAAAGAGAAACGTCGAAAAGAGATTCTAATTTACGAATCCACGCCTTAGAACACAACGAATCGTACAAAGATTTTATGTCTGGATTATCTGAAATGGATAAATTATTGGACGCTGAATAACTGAAAAGATCTGATTCTGTAGGAATGAATTCTTGTTCAGCTAGAGCCTCCAATGAAAGAGATGCTTGATCTAAATCTAAGAAATTATGAATAACTGTGTGATGAAAAGGAGAGTCTAATACTTTCAAAGCGAGATTAGGATTTATCATTGAATCTCCTCAACCAATCAAGCATACCGTGTACTGAAACTATGTGAGTAGCGACCCGTTCACTACCAAAATTGAATTGAATAGGGTGATCTGAACGTTGAGATTCAACTAAAGCATCCCTTTCATTTAGGAGTACTTCTAAAATTTCTTCAGGACTGGAATTATTTGTGACGCCTTTACGCACAATATCCATCCATGCATTGAATTCTTCTTCAACTTGAACTAAAGCACCCTTACATTCTCTAGGTCCGAAATGAGTATAGTTTAACCATTCCAAATCGAGCTCTTTCGTTATGGCGATAGATTCCAAAGCTAAGTCGTGATCATACCTAGGTGGTGTTACTGGAAAAGCTCTTTTGAGATTTTTATACCACAATCCTAATGAATCTCCAACAAAGGCAGTTTTTCCTCTAACCCATGTAATATGGTGAGATGCATGACCTGGGGTGAAAATGGCCTTTAGTTTTGTAGTACCTAGATCTATCTCATCGCCGTTTGAAACGGAAAAAACTCTTTCTGAATCGATGGGCGTTGGTTTTCCATATAAATCTGCAATTTTTCCTAGTACTTTCTGACTTCCAGACCATAGTACTTCAGGATTAATCACATGAGGTAGAGCTCTAGGATGTACTAATGCTTCTGCATTCTTACAAACATTCATTAGGTGACCTCCGCCACCAAAATGATCTAAATGAATATGAGTGGGGATGATATACGAAACATCATTCGGACTTATGTTTAAAGTTGAAAGGGCATCTAAAAGGCGAGCATGGCCGCTCGCTGGGCCGGTTTCTATAATGCTTATTTTCTCGTCAATCACTACGTATATTGAAATAAATTCTTTCAAGCCATTTGCTTCTAAATCGAACCAAAAAATGGAATCGCCTTGTTGATGTAATTCCATAATAATAACGTAATGAACATACTTCTTAAACCCACGTGCGAATAGCAGGTCCCGTTGGTAATGAAATTTGTCATTGTGACTGGCGGAGTTTTATCCGGATTAGGCAAGGGCGTGACCGCCTCATCCTCAGGACTTCTTCTACAGAGAGCGGGTTTTGCAGTTACTGCAGTTAAGATTGATCCTTATCTAAACATAGATGCGGGAACTATGAATCCATATGAACATGGTGAAGTTTTCGTAATGAGTGATGGTGCGGAAGTTGATTTAGATTTAGGTAATTATGAAAGATTTCTTGGAGCTGACTTAAAATCGAAGCATAACATAACCACTGGTAAAGTATACAAATCTGTTATTGAAAAGGAACGTAAAGGAGATTACCTTGGACAGACTGTACAGATTATACCACATATAGTAAACGAAATTGTAGGAGAAGTGGAGAGTGCAGCAGAAGAAGCTGGAGCTGAAATCTGTATTGTGGAATTAGGCGGTACTGTTGGTGATATAGAATCTATGCCTTTCTTAGAAGCTGTAAGGCAATTAACTAGAAAATGGGGGAGAGATAATGTAATGACGATTCATACAACACTTGTTCCTGTTGTTGGGGTTGTTGGAGAACAGAAAACTAAACCGACACAGCATTCGATTAAAGAATTACAGAGCTTAGGAATAAGGCCTGATGTTGTAGTAGCACGTAGTACGGAAAAACTTGAAGAGGATATAGCAGGCAAAATTGCATTTTTCGCTGATATACCTAAAGAAGCCGTAATTTCTGCACCTGATGCTGATTCGATTTATCATGTTCCTATGATGTTTGTGAAACAGAAATTGCCTGAAATAATTATGAAGCGCCTTAAGCTGAAGAAAAATAAACCTGAGATGAAAGAATGGACGGATTTTGCTAATCGTGTGAATAAAGGAAATAAAGAGGTTGAAATAGCAATAATTGGAAAATATACTCACCTAAAGGACTCATATATATCTCATGAAGAGACTTTGCGATACGCGGGAGCCCTAAGAGATTGTAAAGTTAAGATAAGATGGATTGAAGCTCCGAATATGGAAGAAAGTGGAAATACCGAAGAATTAGAAGGGGTTGATGCTGTCTTGGTTCCTGGTGGTTTTGGCAGTCGTGGGTCTGAAGGAAAAATAATGGCAGCTAATTGGGCCAGAGAAAATGGAGTGCCTTATTTGGGAGTCTGTTTTGGATTTCAATTAGCTGTTATTGAATTTGCAAGAAATGTTTTAGGTATGAAGGGGGCAAATTCTACTGAACTAAATAAGAAAACGAAATATCCAGTAATTACTCTGCTTCCAGAACAAGAAAGCGTAAAGGAGATGGGCGCGACAATGAGATTAGGCGATCATCCAGTCAATGTAACAAAAGGTAAGGCCAGAAACCTTTATGATTCTAAAAAGATAGAAGAAAGACATAGGCATAGATTTGAAGTAAATCCAGATATGATTGAAAAAATAGAAGGAGCAGGTATGAAATTTACAGGAAGGAATCCGTCGGGGAGAAGAATGGAAATATGCGAACTAGATGGGCATCCATACTTTGTAGCATCCCAATTTCACCCTGAATTTAAATCGAGGCCGGATGCACCATCACCGTTACATTTAGGCCTAGTTGAAGCAGCAATTAAGAATAAAAAATAACTTTTAAAAGGTACAACAGATTTATTAAATCAACTGGAAGATGGCATAATATGGTAGATTACCCCAAATACAAATCAAAAGGGTCTGTTGAGCGCTGTATGAGAAAAATAAATGAATTTGGAATGGGCAGTATTTTGAGTCTTTTATTGTTGATTTGTGGGTTTGTACTTTCAGTATATGGATTGTGGAAAGACAATGATGGATATGTGGGATATGATGATCACATATTTCTAGGAATGATGATGATTCTTATGTCGATAACGATTGCTGCAGTAATGAAATTGCGCTGATTAATTTTAAGATATAGAAACTACTTCTGTTTGAGAGAGTGTAACTTCTTGTTCACCGTCAGTAAGGTATAAAGAATAAATGATTGAATAGCTACTTGAATCATCTGTGAAAGTGGTAATATTACTAATTGAGAGAGATAAAGCATAGCCATTCTCAACGAAAAGAGATTCAAATTCATCGCCAGATTCTATGAATAACGAACTGATTTGTTCTATGTTAAATTCCTCAGTATCATTAGAAGATAAATTAGCTTCATCAATGGCCCAATTCAAATGAGTTGGAAAATGATTAACGACCATGCTGATCATTGGCGTTAAATCGTGATTTTCACCTTGTTTTTGGCCTAAAGTAACGGAATGTGAGATAGAGATGCTGACTACCATTACAGTGACACACATCATAATTCCTGCCATTAAGAGTAATTGTCCTTTTTTATTAATCATTCATACCACAACTCCAATGTTATTTTCCAAATATCTCCTTCGATAGTTAGCGTCCTAAACGCAATACTAACTTCACTACCTGGTGAGCCATTGTCAATCAAAATTTCAGAAACGTTGCCATGTGTAGCTATAAGGTTGTAAGATACTGAATCTAACAGACCAGAATCCAGATACTCTCCCAAACTAGAAGTGTCATTATTAGAAATCCAATAAACCAAATGAGATGATTGGGATGATGATTCTTCCCATTCATCTAAAATCTCTAAAATTTCAAATCCTAAATATTTCAAATTATCAGTATGGTAACTTGATTGATTGTGTGCAGGGAGATTGGTCACAGCAACATTTATCACCGAGGTGAAGAGAGTGGCCACTAAAATCACCTCCAGAACATGCATCTGTGCTTTATCTTGCATAATAACCTCAAGTATTAGGTGGGGAGATTATGGAAGTAGTTATTCCCATAATTTCGAAAACTGCCCAGCCAATAAGAATTAAGAGAGAAGATCTGATAAAACCTGAATATAGTTTTCCAGTTGCCATAAAACCACCAGTCATACCCATTCCAACAGCCTGTATCAAAACACTGTAGTAGAAAGTAGTTGAAATCCATATTTGATTTAAAGAACGAATTTTTAGATTACCAATAGTAAGACTTCCAGTAGATGCTGTTGCAGCTCCGGATGAAACGATAGCAGGAACAAATGTAGCAACCAATACGATAATAATTAAAAGATAAATAACATAAGACATGTAAATAACTGCTAAGTAACTTCCTATTTCTTGACCTCGTTCTGTTTCTAATGCTTTAATTTCACGCACATCATAAGAAGCGGCTAAGAGAATATCCGATATTTTTCCACCGGCTTTGTTTGCTTCATCGACCATGCGGACTGCCCTAGTAACGACAGGAGAACTAACTCTTTCTGAGAACATTTCCATAACTTCTCCAAAAGAAACCCCCCATGAAAGCTGTGTAGACATCTTATGAACTTCATCATTTAGAAAACCGTATTCACCTTTAGCTAACGTTTCTACAGCAGTATTCATGCTTAAACCACCTTTCCAGAACTCAGCTAAATCCCTTAAGAAATCGGGGAATTTTGCTTCTATACGTGTTCTTTGCATATCTCTCCTATAAGCGAAATACCCATAAGGAAACATTATAGCAATACCGGAAAAAATGATATAATCTAAAGCTGAAATTTCAGGATATTCACGAAACCATGCGGCTGGATCTTTCTCCTCATCGAAAGAACTGACTAATGGGTCTGCATCTGCAGTTTCATTGTTAGTGAAAATAGATATTCCAAATAAAATTTTGGGATTTAAAGTTAAAACACCGTCGTTTGTAACCCAAGGATTATCGAATTGTTTGTCGCCATCACCATCTCTGATTAATGTTTCTTGATCTGAGGCGTGATTGATTGCCGCTACAGCCAATAGGGCAATAGCAACTAGCAATGAAAGAATAACAACGATATAGGGTGCGTAATCAGCCTTGCCTTTACCTACTTCTAACCATTTGACAGCGTCCGAATAATTCATCCATGATCTTTTGACTCCTGTACGCGGATCTTTCTGTTTCTTTTTTTCTAGAGATGCAGACATATTACACCCCTATCTCATCACTTATGGCCCAAAAAATAAAGGAAAAGACACTCTGAATAAGAGGGAGACCTCCGAAAACCATAGCGTAAAGATGTTCTTCTTCTAGAGTCATTCCTGAACCAGAAACCCAGAAAGTGATTAACGCCATAATCATTGCGAATATTGGAAATGCTACTGCTACAACGACATACACTTCTGCGTAAAGAGCCATTTGATTGATTAAATCTTTGACTGCTACGCGATTGGCTTGGGCATAATATTCAGACCTATTAAGGAAATAAAGTTTCATATTACCGCCAGACGTAATAGTTCCCACCATACCTTGAATAAATTCTCCAAACTTTTCAGATGGAGATCTTTCGACTGCTGCTTTTAGTGTTGAAACTAAATCCTGACCTACAAAAACCATATTATGATATATCCAACCGGCTTCATGAGATAATTCCCCATAGATATCTTGATTACGAGCTAAAGATTTGAAAATTTTATCAGGTGTGGCGTTAGCAGCAGACATTGCAGCTACGTAACTTGCTGCATACGGCAGATTCTTATCCATATCACGGCCCCTCTGATAGCCAGTTATTCCTGGAGAATAGTATTGAACAGCAGCAATCATAGATGGAATCATAACTAAGAAAAAGAAACATAAACCGATTTGAATTGGAATTGACAATAATTGATCACCAGATGGTGAAGTTAGATTAGGGGCTGCAAGAAGCATCATTAAAGTCAAGGCTGCACAACCTATGAATGTTAGAAAAATTATCATTATAGAAGTAGCTGCATATGCCATTGGAAGCATTGGAATTCTAGCTTTGACTAAATCATTTCGAATCCCTATAGCATCCTTAGTCAATGGACGCGATAACCAACCGAAAATCAGTAGGCTAAAGGATTCAAATCCGCTTAAAGGACGTTCTAGAGCCAACTATGCCACCAGCTTGGCTCGGGACCTCTAGAAATTCCCTTGGCAAGACTTTTCTTTAGATTTTCCAAGGCAGATACTCGTCTCTTTTCCTCAGTAGAAACGGCCTTTGACTGTTTATCTTGATTATTGGCTAATTTTTCTATTTGACTTTCGATCTTGTATCTTTTTCCTATTTCAGAATTAACATATTTTAACATTCTACGAGCTTCGACTGGATTAAGTGCAGAAATGTCCCCAAGCGATAATTTTGATGCTAGAGGTGTGAGCTGATCTAGCGGAGCGTGCTTAGCTTGTTCTTTCAAAAGAGTAGATTCGTACTTTGTATCTTCTTTCTTTCTGCGAGCTATTTCGACCGCTTCAGCTTTAGTCTTCTTCTTAGCATCTGTAATCTTAGAAATTTTCTCCTCTTCTTTCATTCGATGCTTTACTTCGGCATCTCGTTTCTTCTTTAGACTATCTTGAGTCTTTGGAGGGAATTTGGAAATGTCTACCGGTTGTTGAGCGGGGCCCTTCTTTCGTTGTTTTTTGGTCTCTACTTTGCCGCCCTCTAAATCAACATAAACGTTTCTCATTACATCTTCTGGGTGGACGTAATACTCAGCAACTAATTTTGCAAAATCCTGATAATATCTGATATTCTGCCTGTGAGCATATTCAACAACCAATTGTCGGCGTTTAATTTCTTCCATAACTTCGACACGATTCAGATTGGCTTTTAACATAATTTTTTCTAACATGTAAGATTTACCAGAAAAGGCATATTCATCGGTTTGACCATCCCAGCGAAATACCTCATTAGTTAATAATTCACCAGAGTGCGGATCTACACCTATTATCTCAATTACTTGCTTAACTCTTCGAACTCTTTTACCACCTACTCTTGTTTGTATCTGAATAGATATGCCGTCAAGTGCGGGAATAAGAACTCGTGGAATTTCAATAGGTTTGTTCTCCAAACGGTGGACTAAACTTTGAACTGAATCAGCGTGGAATGTAGAATAAGTAGTGTGTCCTGTGGCCATTGCCTGGAATAGAACGTAAGCTTCAGCACCTCTGATTTCACCGACCATAATGTATTCTGGTCGCTCTCGTAAAGCAGCTCTTAGCAAATCATACATGTCTACTTCACCCTGAGCTTTACCAGAAGCATCTTTTTCACCTCCGAAACCTTCACGAGTACAGCCGGGAATCCAATTCGGATGAGGTAAATTTAATTCACGAGTTTCCTCTATACTAACAATTTTATGTTGCCAGGGAAGGAAAAGAGATATAGCATTCAAGGATGTAGTTTTACCAGATGCAGTACCACCTACGAAAAGCATACTCATACCGTATTGAAATGCGAGCCACATGAAGGACAGTAACATCGAATCGTATGTCTTGAATTCGAGTAAGTCCACTGGTGTAAATGGTTCGTCTCTGAAACGCCGTATAGTAAATGTCGACCCCTTAGTTGAAACCTCTCTACCTAATGTCATTACGATACGAGACCCATCCATTAGAGTTGCATCTAGCAAAGGCTCTGCCACAGAAATGTGTTTACCACAACGTTGAGCTAAACGAATGATATATCTTTCTAATTCAACTTCGTCTGTCCAGATAACATTTGTTTTTAATGATTCAAATCTTCTGTGATAAACAAAGATATCGACGTTTGGACCATCGCAAGAAACATCCTCTATATTTGGATCTTTCATCAGAACGTCAACTTTACCATAACCTAGTAAATCTCTTTTTATAAAATAATGAATTTTTGATCTATTACTTAGTCTACTTTTGAGTTTATAACTATCTAAAATATCATCTACTGCTTTGTCAAGAAAATCCGATTGTTCCATATCAAGAGTTTCGATATCGATATTTAATGCTCTCGTTAAAACGTCCATAACAACTGCTAAATCTTTCTCTTCTTGAGGGGATACTTTTGGCTCTATAGCATAATACAATCTAGAATAATCTCTTTTATCAAAAAGAATTCGTACATATGAAAAAGGAGGAGTTACTGGATAAAGATCCAATTCCTCGAAATCTTCACCTAACTCAATATCACTGAGGGCTAAATCTGAGATAACGCCGGCCTTTGCAGCCTGTTTCTTCTTTCTCTTTTCAGACCAAGACAATGAACCGCCCTTATCTGAACTCGTTCCTGAAGCCTCCATACTTCTCATCTACTCCGAGATTAACTCGATAACCCGTTGTTCGGAGTCATATTTAACTACTATGTGAACGGAATCTGAAGAGACTTTACCAGTTATGGAATTTGCAGGACTGAGATTTAGTTGATGTTTTGCGTTAATTTTCAAAAAATTAGTTGAATAAATGGATAGTTCATCTACGTTGCCATTTACTGAAAAACCGACACCTCTGTTGTTTAATTTTATAGTTGATTTAATTTCAGAATCGGGATATTCCCTAGCAACTTTTAATACATCTTCTATAGAAGTTAAGAGGATGATTGAAATTCTATCAATTTCTTCTTGTGCGATTGTTTGTTGATGAAATTCTACAATCTGGCCTGATGAATGTGCAACGGAAGTAAGAACGAGAACGCTGAGAACTGTGGTATAGATATACCCTATCTCTTCTGCTGCATTATCATCTAAGACTAACTGATACATCTATGTTCCTCTCTAATAATCTAAAATCTATTGGAGTATCTGAATCTAAGTATATTTCATTGCCGAATGGATCTTTTTCAAAATCGAAATAAGATTGATACCCATAGTATAATGGTGTTTGTAAATCTCCAGATATGTGGAGTCTTAAATGATATATTGAAGTATAACTTTGAATTGAACCGCCTTGATTTCGAATTGATACTTCATAGTTGCCAGTTCCTATTGCAGAATATCTGGAACCATCGAGATTTAAATTCACTGAATAAAATGAAATAGTACCAGATTCCAAGCTACCTAAAGTTAAAGGCGTACTTACGAGATATGGTTGACTGGAGGGTTCTTTTGCTATTGTTGAACCGGAGATTAAACTCATAGAATAAACGCCTGCAACTGATTGATAATTATAATACAATTCATCCACACCCAGCAAAATAAAACCACCCAATTCTGTACCGTTTACATCAGAAATTATGCCTGAAGTATCCGAAATAAGATTTCTCGATAAAGAAATTTCATTGTCAGAAGTGTTGTATTGTACTTCTTCGCCATCGGGATAGACTATAGTAACATTGAATGCGTCTAGATTGCTTTCTAGATCAAACACGCGCAAAAAGTCACTGCCATTAGAAAGACCTTCAGTGTCTAAAATTACAGAGGAGTCTGATGTGTAAACAAAACTGAACGTTTCTGAATCTTTTTTGAATGTTGCATCGCCAGCGCTTAAGGAAACTGAAGATACTCTGGAAGCACCTTCTCCTTGAGTGGCGACATCTTCTATATCGTGTTGTAAATTGAGAAGATTGTTATAACAAGTCATGTAATTAGCGTAAGCTTCGTTACTTTGTAAATTTGGTATACCCCAAGACAATAAAGCACCCGTAACAACCAACATAATTCCTAGTATCAAAACCGTACTTATGACTGGTGTAACGGCGTCATCATTCAAAGGTCTATACTTTCCACTCACAGAAGGCAGTTTGAGTTAAGCGTAATAAACGTTTTCTCGATAGCAAAGAGAACTAAAAAGATTAATTTTCTTCTAACCAGCGTTCACAATCAATGGCAGCCATACAACCCATACCTGCTGCAGTTATTGCTTGACGATAGCGCGTATCGACTACGTCGCCACAAGCAAAAACTCCATTAACAGAAGTCATTGTGTTTATTTTATTCAAAATATAACCGTGATTATCTACATCTAATTGATTTTCTAAAAAACCAGTAATAGGTTGGTGACCTATAGCTATGAAAGCACCATCGAAAGAAAGGTTTGAATCCGTATTATCTTTCGTATTTGTTAAGACTGCTCCAGTGAGAATATTATCTGAACCGGTCCAGGATTTTATAGATGTATTTAATTTCCAATCGATTTTAGGATTTTCACGCGCTCGTAAAGACATTATTTGTGAAGCTCGCAGACGCTCCCTACGATGAATAATAGTTACTTTAGATGCGAATCTAGTTAGAAATGTAGCTTCCTCCATCGCAGAATCTCCACCCCCTATAACTATCACTTCTTTATCCTTGAAAAAGGCCCCATCGCAAGTAGCACAAGTACTGATACCGCGACCTTTGTATTGATCTTCATTTTCGGAGCCGAGCCACCTTGCTTCAGCTCCTGTTGAAATAATAATTGATTCAGAGAAGAAATCTTCACCCTCTACGGTAACTTTGAAAGGTCTAGAAGATAAATCCACAGAAGAGACATCTTTGTCTACTATCTCTGTTCCGAATTTTTCTGCCTGTTTACGAAAATCAGACATTATCTCAGGTCCCATGATGCCTTCAGGGTAACCGGGATAATTTTCAACATCACTTGTGAGCATTAATTGACCTCCGCTAGCATACCCTGCGAAAAGAAGAGGTTTTAGCAAAGCTCTTGAAGTATAAAGTGCAGCAGTATAACCGGCAGGACCTGAGCCAATTATGATGACTTTGTGTACTTGTGACATCAAAAGGACAGATGGATGTAACTACAAAAGACTATAGTAACTTTAATGCAAATCTATGTTTCTAGCATTGACAATGAAACCAGTATGTCCGAGTGACACATTTTTTGGCCTTAACGCACTTTTATCTGCTTGCCAATCTCTTTGTATATTTTCAACGAGTTCAATCTCTTGCCAGCCATCTAAGTGATTGATAAATTCTAAAACTTGATTAGTTGTTGGTAGATAAGCCATGAGTAAACCACCAGGAATAAGAGATTTTTTGGCCCATGAAATAAAATTCCAAGGTTGGGGGGTGTCGAAAAATAATGCGTCACAAATCAAAGTAGGCGTGTCAGGCGTAAATTCTTCATTTATTAAAACAACGGAATCTTTCCAAGGAGATCTATTTAGATTTTTATTCAAAATACGTAGATGTTTTTTAGATTGTTCGAAAACTGATAATTTGCCAGTAGGAGCTAATGATTGTGCTAAAGCTAATGTTAATGCTCCAGAACCTCCGCCAACTTCCACTATATGTTCAGAAGCTGAGGCACCTAAACGATAAGAAATCCAAGCTATATCTTTTGGAATTATTATTTGAGGACCTCTTTCGATTAAACTCTCTAAATCGTGAAGAGTTGGTTTGAGCAACATGCAAGTATGATTGACGAGCTGGAACGGAACGCCTTCTTTTTGATTGTGTAAGACGTTAGTCTTGAAACGACCAATACGTTTCAAATCAGTGAATTCTTCATCAAAATCGACTAAGTATTTTTGATTAGCTGTGAATAATAATTTTAGATTGGACATGATTAGGTAGATAATTGAACAGAGACTATTTGGTTAACGGTTTCTAAAAAATCAGATTCTGAACCGAGAGGGATTGTCGCTCCTGAAGCTATAGGGTGGCCACCTCCTTGGCCGTTGAAATTGGATGAAGCATCCCTCATTGCTTCTGCTAAATTTAATCCTTTAGAAACAAGAGATTGAGTTCCTCTTGAAGATATGAATACTTTTTCTTCGTTCTTGGAAAGAACTAAAGTTGGTTTATTCTGATCTAGAAATTGACACATTGAAAGGCCGCAAACAGCACCTTTGATAGAAGGGTTATCCGTATAGAAATATTGTATAGAAGAAAGTGTTTCTAAATTCTCATAAGCTTTGCCCATTGATTCCAGAATTAATTTTTGTGAATCTGATTGATATTTTTTCGATTGTTCGATAGAATTTTGATTGTTGAAACAGACGCCGACACCAGTAGCAGTATCATCGTGATTGCCGCAACTATTCAAAAGATTACTTAAAGTGGCAGAATCGAAATCCATCCTATCTGAAAAATATTGACTCGTGAATAAGGAATCGAACTGTTCAGGGGCTGCGCCTTGTGCAATTAGTTTAGTTATAATCCATGAACCCAATAAAGATATTTGATTATCAGTGAGCATAGATATCTTAGTTGAACCATCTATATTCAATTCTTTCAATACTGAATCCATCTTAGATGGAATACCAGTATAATTCAAAATATAAGGTTCTACTGAATAAGTAAGTGCATCTCTCAAATTAGTGCCGTATAAAGATAGAGAATCTACAACATTTATTGACTTATTTTTGATAGCGGCATCGACTAATTCTTTGTTATGGCCTCTTAATCCCCCTACGTTTTGCCTATCCCCCACGATACCTGCGATTGCTAATGGGGCTAAATCCCAATTTTTTTCATTCATTGAAATTGAAACAGTGAAGGCGAGACTGGCTGCGCATGCTTCATAGGTTCCATTTATTCCAACTTTATGTGCATTCAATTCGTAAACATGAGAAGGGACAGTTCCGTGACCGAGATGATGATCTATTACAATGACATCGTCATCCAAATCGTTTAATAATTCTATTTGACCAGACCCTAAATCAGTTATAACAATAATGTGATTTGATTCTTTTTTCAATCTATCAATTACTTCTTGATTAAACCCTTTAACATTTGATAAATGGAAATTTTTATTCTCTCTCGAAAGTGATAGAGCTAAAATAGCTGAAGAAGAGATACCGTCTGCATCATTATGAGATATTAAGCGAATTGGATGCTTAGTATCTGAAAGCTTGTTTGCAATTTCTTTAGCTGAGTCCCAGATATCCATCTATCCGACTGTTAATTTTGCTGTAGCTAAGGAATATTTCCAATCAGAAGGCAATACAGAATTATCCTTATAGTAACCAACTAAACGCATAATTTTTGATTCTGTAAGCTGAAGGGCTCTTTTGTTGTGAATATCTTTAGGATTTTTATCTAAATGCTCGCCCAAACGTACTGCTTTTCTCATCATATTTGAAAGATCTTCTGGAATTTCTGAGCTTAAATTGTTCTTTTTCAGAATTCCGTTTATACTTGAATTAGTAGCTAATTTTACGCTTGGAATGCCGTGTGCATCTCGGAGAACTGCTCCTATCTGAGCTGTGGAAAGACCTTCTTTCGATTTTTCTATAACTAGAGTCTCAACATCTTTAGACGAGACGGGAGACCAGGGAGGATGATTATCCCTATTTATTGCGTGCGAACCGGAACGTCCTTTTTTCCTAGCGTGGATACGAGCCATTTAATTTCCTCCTATGAAGAAAGAAGCGGAGTGAGAGCAGTATAAAAAATATTAGTATAGAAAAATATTGAGAAAAATATGAAAAAATCAATATTTTGATGACTAGAACGGGAGGTTTTTGTTTTATGATTGCTCGACAATGATTATATAGTGTATCTGATACTTTATTCGTATATATTGGAGGTTTCTATTGAACTCTACTTCACGAAGTGATGTCGTAATGATTCTTATGGGAGTGGTTTCCCTGATGTTTGTATCTGGAACAGTTCATAGCTGGCCGACTGGTGGAGAAATGGGTGGAGATGGTTGGACGGATGAAGTTGTAGTTCAAGAAAAAGGATGTTATTGCCATACGAATGAACCGAGTGATTTAGTGACAGTTACGGTTTTGGGATTTCCTGTTGAATATGAACCGGACGAGATTTACAATCTAAGTATGTCTGTTGATGATGGACGTGAATTCAATGAAGGTGGATTTTTAGCAAATATTAACGAGGGCGAATTTAGTGCAGAAGGGGGCAATTATTGGATAAGTGATAACCATCAATATATTAGTCACAATAATAGATTTGATCGTGAATGGGAAATACAATGGACTGCACCTAGTGAAGGAACTGGTGATGCGATCCTTATAGTATATTTTAATGCAGTGAACAATGATACAGGTAGTGAAGCGGGCGGATCCGGAGGAGATTATTGGAACTCTATTACTTTGAGGTCGATGGGTACGCCTCAAGCAGAAGAAACTTCTATTGCAGATATGGGAGTCTCGTTGAAACAATATTGGATTGGTTTAACGGGAATTGGAGTAGTCTTATTTACAGTCCTATTAGCTTACATAATAATTAGAGGAGGGAGTGCAAATTACAGAGGTTAACGAATTATTAGAGAAAGTTTCCAAAGGCGAAATGACGGCGAAGGATGCTGAAAAAGTATTAGGAACTGAACGTGATGAAGAATTGGGAGAGATATTCAAAGAAGAACCTGCTGAGGAGCAGTTATCTTCGTTTGCCGTAATATTATGTCTTCTAGTTTTACAAGTTATGTACGATAGTCTTTTCGTAATGGGAATATTAGAGGGGTGGGATCAACAGTTCCTATCATTTGTATTTGGAATGGCACTACTGATTCTAGGAATCATGCTGGATGTATATAGAAGATCATTCTTACCAGACATATTGGAGGTTAAAGGTAAACGATTCAAAGTTATATCGAAATTAGACAGATGACCAAAAAACAAGATGCCGATACAGATAAAACGTCCGGAGAACCGGTACCTCCTGAAATAAAAATAACCAGAAGAGGATTCATGAAAGGTTCGATAGGTCTTGCTGCTGCAGGATTAGTTGGAGCGAGTTCAGTGCCTGCGTTGAAATCTTTGATACCCCCTCCAGTAACTAGATGCGATCCGGATGCGGCCGAGGATAGATTGGTCTACAAATCTCAAGAGGGTGAATGGTGGGATAATCTAAGTGGGGAATTTACTAGAAAAGAAGATTTACAAATTAATCAATCTGCCATAGTATGGTGGAAGCCTAAAGAATTAGAAGAGGAATTGGGCGTGTGTGAAATGACCCTGAATGTAGTTAAAGTGCAGACATCGGCACTTACTGTTATAATTGAAGAAAAGGAGCAAGAAGATGCCGTGCAAAGTATATCAGAATGGGGAGTTATTGATGATGATGGAACCAGTGTAGTGATGGCGTTTAATACATACAAATGCCCTCATCTTTGTTGTAAACCTGTATTTGTAGAAGAGGAACGAACCTCTCCGATAAGTGGAATACCTGTGCAATTTAATTTTCAATGCCCATGCCATCTTTCATTATTTGACCCGACTACTGTAATTGATGATTCACGTGCAGCTGACGACCCCAATGTAGGTATTGAAAGTAGTCCAGTTATGGTTGCGCAACTAGTAGAGGGTCCGGCCCCTTGGGGGCTGCCTATGGTTCCTCTTATTGAAAGAGATGGTGTTTTAGTAGGTAGGACAGAAAACATAGATTGGCTCAAATATTGCGGGATGGGATAAAATGAAAAAGAATATATTATATTTAATAACGGTAATTTTTATTGGAATTTTCATCTCAGGGAATGCTAGTGCGGCCGATGCACCTTTACTTGAAGATTTAATGGAAAAGGGAACGTTCCCTATGATTTTTATATCAATATTAGGAGGAATTATAGGACTAATATATCTTTACCTAACTGGACTGTTGCCTCGTGTACTCTTGCCTATTTGGATATGGATTGATGAGCGTTTTGCACTTTATAGATATGTAAACGCAGCTAAACGAGAGTATTATTCTGTTGTATTCACCTTAATGCCGGCGAGTGGACGGACCATGCCTAGATCTCATACTGAAAGATACAACGTCAAAGCAGTATGGTATTGGTATCCTTTCTATTGCCTAGGGGGATTATCATTCTTAGCTTTTATAGTTCTAACTATAACTGGAATATATCTTGGATTTTACTATGTTCCGGATGGAGAGTTTGTAGTTGATGAAATCACCGGAAAGCCCACCTCAGGAGCATATCAATCAATGGAATTGATAATGACTCAGGTAACTTTTGGATACATAATTAGAGCAGTACATCATTGGGGAGCGCACTTCATGGTAGCTTCTGTATTTTTACATATGATGAGAGTTTATTTTGTAGGAGCATATAGAAACCCAAGGGAATTGAATTGGATGTTAGGATCGATATTGCTTCTAATAACTATAATGTTTGGATATACTGGATATCTGTTACCATGGGATGAATTGGGTTACGCGGCCGGGACCATAGGTTTAGAGATGGCTATGTCAGTTCCTGCCATGGGGGATATAACTGCACAATTAGTATTCGGAGGTACTGTACTTAGTGGTGACACTGTTCTTAGAATGTACTGGTTACACGTATTTGTACTGCCTGTGATAGGGTTTGGACTTATGATATTACACATGGCATTAGTTTGGATTCAAGGGGAGGCGGAGCCGCACTAATGGAAGATATCGGAGAAATGATTGGAGAATACCAAGAAGGTAAACGAAGAGAAGAATTCGAAGAGAAAATAAAGGGTAGACAGGCCCATTCCGTATTGGAAACTAAAAAAGTAATGGGTGAACCACTTTATCCGCATGAGTTCATTAGAGATACCATACTGACACTATACACTGTTGCCATAATGTTCTTTCTTGCATCATTTATCCCTCCACCTTTACATCATGCAGCAGACCCTACTGCACCGACTGCATATCCTCCACCTTTGCCTGATTGGTATTTACTTTGGGCTTTTGGCTGTTTGAAAGCTGCTTGGGATATAGAGATGTTTGGAATAACATTGATGACAGCGAAAGTATGGGGCACCATGTCTCAAGGACTTATTGTCGGAGTTGTAGTAATGTGGCCGTTTGTTGACCGTGCTATTGCCGCTATAGCGGATCCTGGAAAAGGAAATGTAGTGATGGAGGGGCATCCAAGAAGACCTGGAGAGGATCCAATTAGAGCTGCTGCTGGAGTTTATGGACTTGTTCTTATATTACTATTATCTGTATTTTCAGTAAACACGAATATAACTGCATTTTACGAAGAACTTCATGGAAAATGTCAAGATGATGGATCGCAATGGTATTGTACTACGGCTACAGAAGGTAGTGAAGTTTGGGTTCCAGAACTTACGACAGATATGCTAAACCAACTAACTTTGTGGTTACCACTATTATTAGCTGGTATGACCCATTTATGGTTAGATCGGAGAAGGGCTGAAGGTGCTAAACCTCTTAATGATGAAGAGCGTTTTGACTTATATAAAAATGGAATAAAAACTAGGAAAATGCAAAGAGTATACGAATTTAAATTAAATAGATGTTATCAATGCGGATTATGTGATGATATTTGCCCAGTAAGAGATGTAGAAGGTGAAGAAGAATTGAATATAATATTTAACACGTTTCAAAATGAGCATGATGGTGTAGCTATGTGGTCTTGTATAACTTGTGGAATGTGTACTGGAGTTTGTCCACAAAATATAGAATATGTAGACTATGTACTTGAGCAAAGAATAATGTCAACGGAGGGGACCTCATGAGTAGAGAGAAACAGTACAGTAGAAGTATACCGCACCCCTTGTTCGAAAGATTGATTGCAGAAGATGCCATGAATAAAGATGAAGAAGGATGGAAACCAGAGAGGCATCATGACATAGGATATTTTCCCGGCTGCGTAGATTTTATGGATGTAGAAGTAAAATTCTCGAAGTTGAATAAGGGAGATGCTGATCATGCATCCATTGCTGCTGCATCAATATTGTTATTGAATAAAGCTGGAATAGACCCTTTAGTTTTAGATTTAAATGTGTTTAAATGTTCAGGGCACGACCAACTTTGGCAAGGACAATTAGAAATTTTCGATGCACTTAAAGAACATAATATGAGAAGAATGAAAGAATCGGGAATCAAAACTGTAACGTGTTCATGTGCAGAATGTTATCGAACCTTTGCTGTTGATTATGATTTACCAAATAAATTGGGAATAGAAGTTGAACATATAACCCAAACATTAAGGAAAAGTGAATTGAAATTTAAAGCTCCAAAAAATGTTAGAGTTGCATTTCACGATCCATGTAGATTAGGAAGAATGATGGGAGAATATCAAGCCCCTCGAGATTTGATACAAATTATAGAAAATGTAGAAATGGTAGAACTTGAAAATTCAAAGGAAAGGGCCCTTTGTTGTGGTGTATCCTCAATGATGTATTGTAATGATGCGACAAAGGCTGTAAGAAAGAAACGCCTCGATCAGGGAACCGACCAAAATATTGATTTAATGTTAGGAGGATGTCCTAAATGTTACATGCACATGCAATGCCTGCTTAATGAAGAAAGAATGGGAGATGATGAACACGCACACCCATTTGAAATGATGGATTTAATGCAATTTTTAGCAGCTTGTTTGGAGGAATAATGAAGATTGATAAGAATTTCATGACCACATATGCCAAAGTGGCTACACACGATGGAGAGAGTGAAGCGATTCAGATATGGGCTAAGGATAACGATGC
>MIZB01000213.1_pt1 | contig 59790 bp, 57 predicted proteins | sample 888171 | NCBI WGS metagenome assembly MIZB01 (sample SAMN05440186, study PRJNA335308) | marine metagenome | isolation source: marine water
CGTCGGACTCATAATCCGAAGGTCGCGGGTTCGAACCCCGCCCCCGGCACCATGACTTTACTAAAAATATTTAGGAAAAGAATTTTTCAAAATAATCTTGTCTTTTGTCTTTTGACATGCCAATAGTTTCATCCATGAATCTGTTTCTATCGTCTCGTTTTTGAAACACCCAAATACAGACGCTATCTTTGCTATGATAAATTGCTTTCAGCTCATCATCGATATCGCATATCTCTTGAGGTATTTCTGTTTTGATACAGAATGCACTCATTCCCACTCAATAGTTCCTGGTGGTTTGTCAGTAATATCATAAACAACTCTATTGATTTCACTTTTGAGTGTGTTAGTTATTCTTCTAGAAATTCTTTGTTGAACGGCCCAGGGTATTTCGGATGCCTGTGCAGTCATTGCATCGAAGCTTTGAACTGCTCGTACTGCGACCGTGTTTCCGTACGCCCTGACATCGCCTTGAACGCCTACAGTTTGTACAGGCAGTAAAACAGCGAAATATTGCCATGGAGATTCCATTTCTCCATTTTCAACGGCTTTGTCTATTTCATCTTCAGCTATATGGCATGCTTGACGAACGATCTCTGTTCGTTCAGGTGTCGCCTCGCCAATCACTCTAACCGCTAAACCTGGACCAGGGAATGGTTGACGTTCTGCAACATCTAAATCCAGATGCCTTGCTAAAGTTCTTACTTCATCTTTGTATAAATCTCTAAGAGGCTCTACTATTTTCATATTCATTTTTTCTGGTAGGCCGCCCACATTGTGATGTGATTTGATCGTATCTCGTAGGCCTCCGCCAGATTCTATCCAATCCGGTGCGATTGTGCCTTGTATGAGATAATCACCACCATATTCATCTGCAATCTCTTCAAAGACCTGAATGAATAGTTCACCTATTGTTTTTCTTTTTACTTCGGGATCAATAACACCCGAAAGAGCTTCGTAAAATCTAGTGGAAGCATCTACTATTTTGTATTTTAAACCTAAATTGCGTAGGATTTCTTCTATTGCTTCAGTCTCATTGAGACGCATATAGCCAGTATCCACATAGACTGCCAATAGATCTTCTCCGATTGCTTTTGCGACGGCTGCGGCTGCGACTGTTGAATCTACCCCTCCCGAAACTGCGATTATGGCAGGACCGTCAATCTCCTTTGGAAGATTTTTAAGGGCACTCTCCATGAATTTTTCGGGACTGAAAAGAGACATAACTAGGGATTAGATAGGGGTTTAAGGTCCTAATTTATGTTTTAGGTATCCGGAGTTGTGTAAATATGGTAAATGAATTGGTATGGATTGATTTAGAGATGACCGGCCTAGAACCGAAAAAACATGTAATAGTTGAGATTGCGACTGTGATAACGAGTGCTGATTTAGAGATTCTAGCAAAAGGTGAAGATATTGTTATTGGGGCTTCAGAATTAGAACTAACGGAAATGGGAGAATATGTTAGAAACATGCATACTGAATCGAATCTTTTGAATGATATTGAAAATAGTAATGTAACGATGAGAGAGGCGGAAGAGAGAACTATTCAATTTTTAGATTCCCATTTACCTGCTAATTACAGGCCTCCTTTGTGCGGAAATTCGATAGGGATTGATCGTAGATTTTTAGCAGAGTATATGCCTTTGTTAGAGAACAGAATGCACTATCGCTGCGTCGATGTTACATCGATTAAAGAATTAGTGTATCGGTGGTCTCCCAAGATTCTTCGAAAGGCCCCAAGAAAGGGAAAGCAACATAGAGCAATGGATGATATCTTAGAATCTATAGAAGAATTAAAATTCTACAGGGATAATGTGTTTAATTTATGAATGGAAAAAATGTACTAGTTACAGGAGCCAATGGACATGTTGGATATAGTTTAGTTGAACTATTGATAGAGAGGGGATACAATGTTAGAGCGTCGGTGCGAAATAAAGATGACGAAAGTCTTACGCGCCATTTAAAAAAATTAGATGTTGAAATTGTTCAAGCAGATTTGATGAAAATAGACACTTTAGAAAGTGCGATGAAGAATGTGGATGGATTGTTTCAGGTAGCAGCTGTTTACAAAACATGGGCAGAAAATCCTGAAAAGGAGATTATAGAGCCGAGTATTGTAGGAGGGATTAATGCACTTAAAGCTGCGAAAAAGATGGGCGTTGAAAAGGTAATATTTACATCGAGTACAGCCGCTGTTGGCAAAGAAGCATTGGACGGAGGCGCCCTTACTGAAGAGGATTGGAATGATGGGAGTGACCAACCGTATGCATATGCAAAAACTGAAGCTGAAAAAAGAGCCTGGAAATATGCAGAAGAAAATCAAATGAAATTAGTCGTCATAAATCCAACGGCAGTAATAGGACCTAAATTCTATCGCCATACACCTACGACTATGATGTTTCGTAATGTAATGGGTGGAAAATTTCCGTTGATACCTCCGGTTGTATTTGGTTATGTAGATGTAAGAGATGTTGCAATGGGTCATCTGTTAGCTTATGAAAACGAAAATGCAAATGGAAGACATATCTTGTCTACTGGATGTCTTTCTGCTAAGGAATTAATAAATATTATTAAAACAATAAAACCTGATATCTCGATGCCTAAAAGAGAAGCGCCGTTGTGGTTAATGAAAATCGCCGCCTATATCGAAGTTGGAAAAAGTTGGTTTGGTCATAAACCGATGTTTACACCATCAATAGTGCGTGAATATATGGGGAAAAAAACAGAATATAATTCGGAAAAAGCTCGTGAAGAATTAGGATGGAAACCGATGAACTTAGAAAAGAGTATCAAAGACACTTTAGAATGGATAGAGGGGATGGAATGATGAACGGTATATTGGTATTGATAATGACTGGGCCCGATGAAAAAAAGGGGAGTATTAAGGTGTCAGAAGGATTACACATTTTAGAGTCAGTTGCTGTAAAGGGTAAAGAAAAAATAAGAATTGTTTTGAAAGGAGAGGGTGTGGAATGGATTAGAGAACAGAAAGATGATGTGGAGAAAATGATTATAGAATATTTAGAAGTTTTATCTGGATTGGGAGTTGTTGTGGGTGCCTGTTTTTCATCAATACAGCAAAGAGGTTTAGAAATGCATTTGAGTGAATTGGGGATCAATGGAGTCCCTTCTACTGAATGGTTTGCTAAAGCATTAGAAAATGATTGGGAAATTATGACATTCTAAAGGTTTTTATATCCTATCTCAAATTAAGATAAACTCGTCTTGGAAGTGATTATATGGGTGAAGGAACAGTAATTGGAATAAGTGATAATGATTTTCAAAAAACGATATCTGAAAATCCTTTGGTGTTAGTTGATTTTTGGGCCCCTTGGTGCGGACCTTGCCGTGCAGTTGCTCCTGTATTAGAGGAAATTTCAACAGAGACAGATAAGGTTCTAATAACTAAAATGAATACTGATGAAAATCAACAAACAGCTGCGGCACATGGAATAATGTCAATACCTACGATGTTGATATTCAAAGATGGAGAATTAGTTGATCAAATGGTTGGTGCACAATCGAAAGCGCAAATCATGAGTAGGATAGAATCTCATTTCTAATATTGTAAAAATATTTTTCTAAGCATCAATAATACGTATACGTTCTTTTTGAAGTTCTTTACGTAGCTCTCTTGCATCTGAATTTGAAAGTGTACATTTTAATGAATGTATTTCATATATTTCTTTGAAGGTGCACGCTTCTATTTCTACTCCTTCTTTCTGATTTGAAAAACTGATGTTTAAGATTGCTGGAAATGGAATGGCTCCTGTATTTGGTTCCATAAAAAAAGATTTGATATTATCCCAAAATGACAACTCTTCACTCTCTAAAACTAAATAATCTCCAAAGATAAAGAGGTGTTGGTTTGGATTATTAAGAGATCTCCATCTATTGTTAAATTTAGGATGTTTTCGTTCTTTTATTATGTTTTTAATTAGAATGGATTCTTCTAGAGGTGACCAAGAATCTTTCTGTTCTTCCGATGTATATGGAGATATGAAACAAGAAGAAGAGAGTTTTCCTTCCAAAAAATCAGCCACTACTCTGTCAGCACTAATTGGACCATAGATGATACCAGATACTTGTATCAAATAAGTATCTTGATTTTTTATTTCTTCTGTGCTTGAAGAAGTCATGTACTTCCATTTAATGGTGTTTAATATAATCAATAGTCCGAAAGATTCTTAGATTTTATTATTTCACGTAAAAAAGAAGTTGCGTAGCTTCCTTTGTTTAAGGCAAAATTTACTGTGACGGCATCATCTGTTATTTCAGTTGACAGGTTTTTTGGGATTTCATGTAAAGCTCGTCTTTTTCCGAAGGATGATAGTACGGGTAAATGTGGTATTGTAAAGTTTTCTTTATCTACGTCAAAAAGAGAGAGAGTTTTGTTTTCTATTTCTCCTTGTATTCCTCCTGCAGTGCTACAATCGACGCCGGGAATTAAACCAGAAACCCAGGCCCTACCCTCTAGACATCTTTTCTCTATTTTTTCTAAATTAAAGGATGTAACTTCGATTGCTCTGTTTGAATTGGGGCAACCATTACTATCTTCTGGTAAAATTAAATCACCTATTTGGGGGGCGTTAAGTGGAATTCCTGAATCTAATCTGGATTCTATTATTTTATTGAAAATCGCCCCTTGATAAGCATGAACGAATAATCTGGAGAGATTTAGAGGTAATTTACGTATAGCTCCTTTAAAATCTCCATCTTTAGAAATTAAATGCTTTACTAAATCTCGCTCATAAAGCCAACGTCCTGGTAAGTTTTCTAAAGTACTTTCCCAACTATCTAAACTACGTAAGAAACTTCTATCTTCCTCTTTTACATTAGATTCAGCATATAGATATATTTTAACAGCTTCTTCAAAATTATTGTTAACGATTTCTCTTCCGACTAAATGAGTTATAGGCCTAATAGAACCGAAGCGCTGAACGCCAAAATAGTTTGGAAATCCTTTTTTCAATATTGAAATTAAAGGAGGGAGGTGCTCTTTTGCATTTTTAGTATTTGTTATTTTAATTGTGAAATCATTTCCTACCAATTCACCTAGCTTTATTTTTCTGTTAGTTTTGCCTAAAATATCGATTGTTACATCTTTGATATCTAAGTTAGATACTTGGTTTTCACCTACAGGAAATGAAAGTAATTGTGTAGTTACTGCTCTTTTGTCCTTAGTTCCAGCAAACCCTATTCTTTCGGAATAGATTCCTAAATATTTAGCTAGAATTCTAAGTAATGTATTAGTTTCCCAATTTCTTGATGTTACTTTTGCTACAGTATGTTTACCAGTAAGAGATAGAGAAGGGATTATGCTGATTTCTCGAACTTCGAAGTCATCAGGAGTGTCGCGGAGTTTTCCACCAATACCAGATAATTCTGTAGAATATTTTTCATTACCTACCTCGGAAAGATAGGAATTTGGCATTACTTAGATATTGTCTTTTGAACCGTAGCAATATCTTTGAGTACGGAATCTGTAGCAGACAGAAGTACTTTGTGTGGAGAGCTCTTTTTAGTTCTCAAATAAAAACGAGGATCATCTAAAATTATGTGTCCCGTATAATATGAAGCATAATCCACTTTTGAATCGGCAAGTGTTTTGTTTAATAGTGGAATTAGAAGCGTTTCGCTAGCGCCTCGAATTTCAATTTCCAATTCTGTTTTCGTATTTTTTAACAGTGAAACTTCCATTTTACAACTACCTACCTATCTGAAGAGGATTTGTCACTGAAGGGGTTCTTATAAAGATTAGGCATTTGAAATGATCTCCAAACAAACGGATTTTGATGCATCCGTTCTAATCCCTAGAGGGGAGAAAATACTTTGACTGGCGAAAAAGCCTTTCGATTTAAGAAGTTCAATTATTGAATCTCTTTTTGGCATATTAATTTTGGTTTCTTGAGATAGTTTAACTAAATCTTGTAATCCTAAGGGACCTTTACATTCAGATTTTAAGATATTTATTAGCTTGTATAATTTCTTGTTATCTGGATTGATTTCTGGGAGATATTTTTCATCCGCTATATTTCCTGTCCACATTGGACCGTAACTATCTGGGGTTGAATGATTGATTATCTGAAAATCAGAAGATACGTGTTTTACCATTGCTAATGATTTATCGGCTCTGTTTGCACCTCTGTGTATTTTCAAATAAACTCGAAAATGGTGACCCTCATAATATCCCAAAATAACTTCGATACCCATATCTAAAAGAGCTGCTTGTCTAGCGGTGAAGCCTGTAAGTATTCTAAGTGCAAATTCCTTAGAAGAAATTGACTTGCGATTAATTGCTTTGTACCTTCTAAAACAAGCTTTTTGATATGTGCCGCAAAGAGCCCCGGTGTCGGTAGCAGTGATTGCTAAAATTCCTCCATTTCTAAGACCATTAAGGGCTGTTAAAATGTAAGGAGCAGGGCTACCGAAGGGATCTATGTCAACTGCATCGTAAAGTTTTTCATGGAGAAGAATGGATGCATTTTTTCGATAAACATCCGCTTTTAATTTATTGAGTTTTAAATTTTCAGTGATTAATTCTACAGCTTCTGGATTTTTATCGCAAAAATCTACTGTTACATTACATTCTTTAGCTATTCTAAGACCTCTGATGCCTGTAGCAGACATTGCATCCAACATGCAACCTTTAAAATTTATTTTATTGAAAAGTGCTACATGTAAATCTCTGCATAATTTCATAGCAGGATTGTAAAACACCCCATCTATTTTGCCCGGGCCTTTTCCTTTGCCAGATATTTGGCCCTCAAAGGCTATTTTTCCTTCCTCTAAAATCAAACCATACCGTGTTTCAAAATACTAACAACCTTAGAAGGTAGCATGGCTGAATTTATCGGAGTGACTTCGAGTGTGCGCAAATCATCTCTCTTTCTTATGTTTTGTAACAATGGATTTCTAGATCTCTTGTGTATTGTTAGAATCATTGGTTTGCCTGAATCAAGAGCTTCTGTAAGAACTTCACTAAATTCTGGAGATTCTGAAACTAGTTTGCCCACTTCATCAACAATTATTAAATCTTTATTTTCAATAGCATCCTTGACCGACTTTGTTGCAATTTTATTAACAACAGATAGTTGTATTCCTAAATTGACAGGTTCTTCATCATGAAGAACAGTAATTCGAGGTTTTACATCCCAATTTTTTGAAGCTACTATACCTTGTTCATAAGCTCCGCATGCTTCACAATGCGAAGTCGGAGTTTTATCGTTTTGAGTTTTTGGTGCACATTCATCGCACAACTCTGTTGTATAATTTTTCAACCCGTAACCGACGATATACCCCTCTTCTTTGATAGGGTGTGTTGTAAAACCACCTATAGAGTATTCATCACTAAGCATCTGAGCAATCCGGAGTAGTGTTGAAGTCTTACCTGAACCCGGATGGCCAGAAATAGCTACTTTGACAGGGACCATCGTGAGTTACCCTAGTCAAAACTTGATTTAAACCTGTAATGGTCGATTTTAATTGTCTAATCTTTCGGGACATGCTTCCTTTCTGGAGCAATTTTTACATTTTCCTGGCCGATTATGATTTCGGTGTGCTTCAGAATCTCCATTCAAGATTTTTTCCATTTCAGATACTTTTTCTATTAGAAGATTTTTAAGATCTTCATCCCATGTTACAGTATGGGATTTTTCTTTCATACCATATCTAATGATTCCATGTGGTACTTTGGTTTCTAATTGTTCTTCTACTAAGAAACAATACGCTGCATTTTGAAGAACGTGGTTGAAAAATGGTTTTTCCGGTTTTCTGCCTGACTTAACGTCTACTGGTATTATTTCATCATTGTTTTCCAAAACATAAGTAGGTTTACCGCATAGACCGATGCTGTTGGAGAATAATTTTGGAGTGTTGATTCTGTGTTCGCTATTATTCGATTTCTTATCTTCGACGTCTAATTTGGCCTTTATTTCATCAGCAGTTTCATGAGAATAAAGAAAGAAATAAAGATAAAGAGAAGCGATTATGAGCCAAATAAAGCTTAAAGATATTAGAAAATAGCCTACTAATGAATTAACAAATAAGAGAAAAAGAATACCTATGAGGTTGGTGAATATTGCTACTTTTATAACAGAATTAAAATTTTGGTAAGAGGAATCGCTGTAGTGTTCTTGATTGAATAGATTTTGAAGAATGTTGCGGACTTCGCGTTTTTTTTTAGTTCCAGCTATAATTTCTTTTCCCTCTGCGTCAACTCCATCTTTATGAAGTTTCCAAGAGAGTGGGCAATAACCATATCTCTCTAAATCTGAAGCTGAAATTGGATGTCCTTCTAACCCCATTTTAAGTACTGGTCCTCCCAAAATAAATTGGCATAATCTTTGATTTCGTAAGACCAGACGGATCGTTGAACTGTATCGCCTTCAGTGAATGTGAGAGTGATCACTGCAGTGTGTGTAAGTTGAGCTTCAGAATAAAACATAAGTTCAGGGAGTTTTATCGATTCTCTATTTGCCAATATATCCATTTCATGTATTGTGGAATTAATAAGATCTTCATCTTTCCATACTGTTATTTCTAATGAGACATCGGTGACATCATGTGTACCTGCATTAGTTATTCGTACTTGTAAAAAGGCGCCTGAAAAGGAATGGTGATATGCTGTTTTTACTTCTACTTCAGTTCTGGGAAAAATATAGAGATACGAAGTGCTCAATAGAATAAATATTAGAAAACCGTACAACAGTATTGTTGTGAGTTGTTTGTTTCTTTGATTTAGATTCATAATATTTCTCCTAATACAGTATAAACTAAACTTAGAACGGGCTCCGGCATGATATAGTGACTTTCATCTTTGCCGAATTCACCGTTTATTCCATTATTTGAGATTCCTAACCACGTCGGTAAAATAGGTAGACCGCCAAATTCTTTAGTTCTTAAATCTAGCATGACAGAATTGGCTTTGAATTCCATACCTTCGACGGGTCGAATACTTGCGCCTATAATGAAGGTTAGATTTCCTCCGTTTGCTTTGTGTAATGCAAAAATTGGATAAACTCCAAAGAGTTGGGTTGTTGTAAGTTCTACATAAGAGATATTATCAGCGTAAATTTCGAATTTATTAAGAGAGAATTGAGGAGTTGTTGGTGCATTCGAAAGACGATAGTATGCTTTGTCGACGCCGTTTGGTGCACTTATGACATAATTTCCTAGCTCGTTCAGCCCGATGAAGGTGCCATCCCCTACGTTCTCTGCATCGAGTGCTGTGCCTGTAAACCCGCCAGAATAACCTGGATCTACTATCAAGATAACATCTAGAGAATTGTTAGAAGTGCCAACTGTTACTGTTGGAAGACCTTGTAAAATAAATGGCCGATCCATATCATAGCCATAATATGGAAGAACTGCTAAATTCATATACGTAGAAACGTCATGAACGAGTGCATATGCACTTACCCAATTATCCAATACTTTCTTAGAAGAGTAAACCCAAACATAATCTGTCGGATCGCTAGCCGTATAGTTAATCTCTATTGACCTGCCTGAAAGTACTGTTGCGGATAAATCATCTGGTAAATCATCGAGATATAGTTCGGTATTGGTTGGCCGAGTACGATTTATTGCCTGAATGTAAGCTGAGCCTATGCCTGAACTAGTGGTAACATCAAAGGAAGCGTCTGTATCGATTCCTTTTTCCTCATCTGTGGCGATAATGAAATGTCCTTCTATAATGTTATTTTCCTGAATATCGTCAATATACAAGAATGTTGAGCTGCCGTCTACACCCGTATCGACATCTACTATTGCCCATTCGGGAGCATCTCCAGAGAGTAAATCTGGGCTCCAATTTTCTAACATGATGTATATGTCTTTTGGTTCGTCGTTTAAGAAATTAAGATGAGCTGCAGTAATCTCTCCTTTTTCATATAATCTAAAGGCTGTTGAATCGTTATTTTGAAGGAAAACTACGCCGTGTGTCCAATAAGGATTTAGTAAAGTAGTATCACCTAAATCTACGAAAAGAATTACCTCTTGTATAGGTGAAGAGAGTGATAAATCAAAAGCAACGTCGCCAGTTATGGAGGCGTTTAAAGTTAGGACTTGAGGGAGTGTGGGGGTGTATAATTCAAGAAGTAAATCTGTATCGACGTCTTGGATACTTACAAAAATTTCATTTAATTGTGCACTTGAATTGAGACCTAAATCTAAATCTATGCTACTTATTCCTAGAGAGCTAGTAGCACTCGGACCTCCTGAACTGACGAATAAATCTCCTGTTAAATCAAAATTCCTAGGTAAGTCGCCTATGTGAACTAAGATATCCATGTCGCTTAGATTTTTTAGATCTAATGTTAAATCATTCATATAACCTGCTGGCGCAGCATTGAAATTTTGCATATTCAAATCTAGCCAAGCACCACCTTCTGAAGGGTCGTAGAAATTCAACAATAAATCAGAAGGAAGGCCTACAAGGAATGCTTTGAGTGATACGTCATTATCTTCAGAAATATCGAAAGATACCCCATTGTACCAATCTGTGTTCAAATCATCCGTATTACCTATTTCGACTTCTACAATGAAAGTCCCTAGTACGTCGCTTGCGTTATAAGAAATACCCACATTATCCTCTGAAACCATTAGATGAATCGAAATGGTATTTGGAATTTCTGGAATTAAAACACGAATAGAATAAGGTCTTGTTCCACCTTCATTGACTTCCAAATAAATAGGGCCCAAGGGGTCGTTATTTACACTTGAATGTGAAATGTTTAGATAACCATCTATTGTGAAATTGTCAGCGCTAGAATTTACAACCAAATCCCCTATAATGCTTAAATCTAAAGATTGTGGAACGCCGCGATCTTCATCGGATATTGATGGGCCAATATATGCTGTTAAATTTGGACCGAGTAGTCCATTCGTATCGAATAGAAGATATTCTGCAATACCTTCTTTATTGTAGCCTTCTACCGTCAAATTTACATCTATATCATCTCTATTTGAAACATAATCTAAACCAAGTACCCTAGGAAGTCCCACAAGATATAGTCTAGCAGCAAGAATGATTCCATCGTCCGTTTCAATTTGTGATGACCAAACACCTTGCACCCATCTTTCTTCTTCTTCCAAAAGAGTGATGTCTCCTTTATTCAACCAAGCAACAATGTTGACTTCTTCTTCTATACTATAATCGAATTTGAGACTCGACTCTACAGAATCGACATCTGAAACGAGATTGATAGAAACCTCAGAAATGATGTCTGCAAGAGAGCGTCCTAAATTCGCCAATTCTGAAAGTATTCTAGATATGTCAGATAGCCCTGTGATATTACCTAGCTCTCCTCCTGGACCTTCCGCTTCGTCGTTAGAAGAGATGGTGAAAACTAATTCAGTGGGTAACGGCTCTACGGAAAGATAACCGTTAACACCTTTAGCACTATTTTCGCCATAATCTGTATTGTCCAAAATGCCAACTTTGAAAACGGCGGGTTGATGGAAGAATAATCTAAATTCAGATTCGTTGCCTAAATTATCTAATTCTAATGCATCTAGCCAATTCAAACGACCGCTAAGGCTTGCAGACCAATCCACTTCTTCAACGTTGTTTTGTGTTAGAAGAACGTAACTATCATCATAAAGAGAATCATCCCAAATAGTAGCGGTGGCAGAATTGTTATCAGTTATATTTGTTATTATAAAAGAGAAATTGAACCAACTATCAGTATTCAAAAAGAAATCGCCATCGCCCGTTCCAACGTTAATGTTTTCTGGTATATGTTCCAAAGTGAATTTAGAATATGTTCCGTCCGCGAAGCTGGATAGAATTATACCATCTACCACTTCACCACCACTATAACTAAACGCTTCAGAATCGAATGCAAATTCTAGTCTGTTTGGAATATCACTTAATGAAATATTGGCCCAAGTATCTGCGGTTAAATTTTCATCAGCACTTTCAAAATAAACTCGGAAAGGTAAATCTGATATTGGATCTGTATCAATTGTGACCGTGCGTGTTTGATTTTGAGAAGCGTAATGGATATCACCGATACCTCGTAATCGGCCACTGAATGTGAAATTTTGATTTAATTGAGATAAGGCAGCCCTATCTGGATTTGGAGAATTCTGTTCAAGAAAGGCTGTTTGATTATATATTGTTAAATAATTATCTTCACTATTGTCATTCAAATCCAAATAAGCGTGACTTGTTAAGTATACGGAAAATTCACCAATGTATGCTTTCTTCTGAGGGTCTAAATCCCTCTCCGTTCTCATATAGAGGTCTACTGCACCATCCTCTCCTTCACCTCCGAGACTTATACCTAATGCAGCCCCAGGAATAGCTCTCAGAACCAATCCTATGCTGTATAGTTTAGCCGCTATAGTGACCATTGCATAATTAAGGAAATTTGCAACTTCGGTTACTCCTCCAAAATCTACATCAGGAGTTACTGGATCGGAATCTGAAAAGATTAGAAATGACCCTTCTAGAAAGAGATACTGCGGTATATCTTTCAAAACAATTCCTGTGAATAGACGATAATCATGATTATCCCAAGTTGCTTCTTCATCTGTTTCAGACATGTATTCATAATCACCATAAGTGAAAGATTCAATGACGCCATTTGAATAGAGCTCTACTGCAGTCCAGTTAGATCCTTTAGAACCTGTTTCATTTCTTGCTTCTAACCATACAGAAGCCAGCCTGCCGTCCTCTGGAATATCGCCAGTCGGTACGCCTTCCATTCTTGCTGTGATATGATTAAAGAATGGGTGAATTTCTTCTGGATCACGGTTGTGTTCGAAATAAGTGAAATCGAAATCGAAAATGCCGTTCGCGGCATTGTTGGAAGCGAATACTTCGATACCGTCTATTTCATCTCCCTCTTCAGCTTCGTTGCCTTGATCATAGATTTTCAAACTGAAATCTGCAGGAACTGGTTCTCCTCGATTGTTGATACCTATCTCTAAGAAAGTCATATCTTCCATCGCATCTTCTGCAGGAGCCCCATCTCCAACAGAATTCCAATCATATCTAACATATCCTGGAGTTAAAATTAATTCAGGATCGAGACCATTATTTTGTGGTAAGGCTGGACCACCAGTAAGGCCGTAACTGATGATATATGGTGGAGAAAGTGCAGAGAGATCATCGCCAGGATTGATGCCGCCACCAGTAAGATCCCAAATTACTCCAAAATTCTCAATCAAGGCCTCCCAATGATATTCTTCTGGCATATGTGATAATCTAGAATTGACTGTCCAGACGTATGTTACGGTGTCGTCCTCTGTTGTAGTATAGGTCAATCCTCTAATAACAGAAACTTCAATTGGATGTTCAATTTCAGTTCCATCTAATGGTTCTAAATCGAATCTTAAACCGGCAGAAGTTCCAAATGAGATGTCATCGACTGGCGGAAAAGAGAAATTTAATGAAGCTCCAAAATCTATATTAGACAGAATAGGGACCATGCGTGCTTTCATGTCATTCACACCATCCCCATCTATGTCTATTGTTTCCCAAGCCAAATCAGATTGATCAAGACCATCCAAGAAACCTATTAGAAGATCGGCAATGAGTCCTTCACCAATTGTATCTATGATTGCGTCTGTAATAATTTGAATAGAGGCTCCAGCTAAAAATTGAAGTAAATCGGCCCTGATTAGTTGGGTTTCTGAAATCCAATTACCATTGCAAGGACCGGTAGTAGCATTCCAAGGAGTTGTTGGTTCCGTACCGTCACTACAATGATTCCAAATAATTCCATTCTGATTATAATCATATTCATAATATATTAGATAAGTATCAGTGAAAAAATCGAAAATTGTATCTAACTCTAGTAAATCACCTGGCCACAAATCGGGATTTCCTAAAATATAATCCATTATACCGGCTCTGACCGGTTCTGGGTCGTTGACTACAGTTGGAGAGAACCCTCTTGTAGATAAATCGATATTGGTTTCAATTATGTTTTCCTCGAATGAGGCATCTATATCTTCACTTGCATTTAATGAGGAGACTCTGTCGTGATTTTCATCAAGTTCTGTTATATTTAGAGTGGATTGCTTGTACGAATCCCTAGCTATATCCAAAAGAGGGTCTACGATATCATCCAGATTATCCTTCTCGTTTATTTCTTTAAAATTTAAATCGAGTACTTCTGTAATGCCATATCCTTGACTGTCGGCCTTTTGTGTTGTGGAGGAAGTAATAGCGACGAAATTTGTTTGAGATAGTAAAAGTAAAACTGTTAAGAAAACCAATAATTGGCGGAAATATTTTGGGGGTGAGATGTGAATATTCATCAGTTTTTCTCGTAATCCCACGTTTGGTGATAGGATTTAAACCCTTTTGAGTGAATATTATGTGTCTTTCTATGGTTTTTTTGTATAGGTGGTTTTTAAATACAGAAGGAAAGTCGAGCACATATGACAGATTTGAATGAGGAATCTTCAGAACCAACGACCGAATCGCAAGAAGAGAAAAGCGAAGAGGAGATTCTGCAAGAGCTCATATCCGATTTGAAAACTAATATCCTGATTGTTGGATGTGGTGGGGGTGGAAATAATACCCTAACTAGATTATCTGAAGAAGGTGTTGAAGGTGTTGAAATGTTAGCTGCTAATACTGATGCGCAACATTTGTTAAGTACGATTGCAGAAAATAAGATGTTGATTGGTAGAGAGTGCGCCAGAGGAATGGGTGCCGGTTCCGACCCAGTAATAGGACAAGCGGCTGCAGACGAAAGTAGGAGTGAAATACTAGAAGCGTGTACAGATGCTGATATTGTTTTCTTGACTGCAGGACTAGGAGGAGGTACTGGGACTGGTTCTTTGCCTGTATTTGCAAAGTTGGCTAAGCAACAAAAAGCATTGACTATTGCAGTTGTTACAATGCCTTTTACAAATGAAGGCGCTAAAAGAATGGAAAATGCTAGGCAGGGATTAGAAAGATTACGAAAAGTTGTTGATACTGTAATTGTTATTCCTAACGATAGATTGTTAAATGATGATATCTCTCAATTACCATTAAATCAAGCGTTTAGAGAGGCTGATGATATTTTAGCTGGTGCAATAAAATGTATGTCTGAAATAACTACTGCGACTGGTTTAGTTAACATTGATTTTGCAGATTTAAGATCAATTATGACTACAGAATCGGGTGTTGCAATGATTGGAACAGGAGAAGGTAGTGGTGCAGATAGGGCTTCGGAAGCTGTCAAAGCTGCGCTTTCATCCCCTCTTATTGAAGTGGACATTGAAGGCGCCAGTGGTGCATTAGTGAACGTTACAGGCGGGAGTGATATGTCATTGAAAGAAGCAGAAACAGTTCTAGAAGAAATTTATAGTAAGATTAATAAAGAGGCTAGAATCATTTGGGGAGCTTCGGTGGATCCAGAATTGGATAATTCTATCAGAGTTATGTTGGTTGTAACGGGGGTTAAGTCGGAACAAATCTTGGGACCACCTAGTAGCATAGAAGAGGATTTAGAAACGAGGTATGGAATAGACTTTGTACAATGAGCTTTGTCGATTGGGTTTGGAAAAAGCAAGATGCTCTAGAAGAGCGCGCTAGAAAAATTTCTAGAGGTCAGCTTGGCAGAGTTATGAGATTGGCTAAGAAACCTAGTTATGATGAGTTTACTAGAACGTCGTGGACGGTTGCTATTGGTATAGCTATTACTGGTGGTATTGGTTTTGGCATATACTACTTTTGGCAAAATGTACCGCCATTTCTAAGAGATTTATTTGGAGTGTAAAATACATGGATGAAATCAATGAAGAAGAGAAGCCTGAAACTCAGATATACACAATGAAAACTCAACTAGGTCATGAAAGAACGGTTGGGGAAAAATTAGGAGATAGGATAAGGAGAAGTGGAGCGCCTGTATATTCGATATTAGCTCCATCCAAACTTAGAGGATATTTGTTTGTAGAAGCAGAACATCCTGAAGTATTAAGAGATCAATTGAAAGGTTTAACTTACGCAAGAGGACTTGTTATGAAGGCTGGTAAAGCTGGTAAATATGGAAGAGCTGGGCAACCAACATTTGGAACTATTACTTTAGACGAGCTTAGACCCCACCTAACACCGCCACCTGCAGTTTCTGGTATTGAAGAAGGAAATATTGTGGAAGTGATAGCTGGTCCTTTCAAAGGAGAGAAAGCGCGAGTTCAAAGAATTGATGAATCTAAAGAAGAAGTTACTGTGGAATTGTTTGAGGCTATGGTTCCTATTCCTATAACGGTTCGAGGAGATCATGTTAGTGTTCTTGAAAGAGGAGAAAAATAGATATGGGCAATGTAGTTGATGCAGTAGTTCAAGCAGGTAAAGCAAATGCAGGACCGCCGCTAGGACCGGCTCTAGGGCCAAGCGGAGTGAATGTAAAAGAAGTAATTGAAGAGATTAACAAAGTAACTGCAAGTATGGAAGGAATGCAAGTTCCTGTAAAGGTCTTTGTTGAAGATGATAAAACATTTAAATTAGAAATAGGAACACCACCTACATCTTCTCTAATAAAAATGGTATTAGGTATTGAAAAGGGATCTGGAGAAGCAGGTACTGTTGTTGCTGCAGATATAACAATTGAACAAGCCATAACAGTAGCTAAACAGAAAACATCTGGACTCAGTGGTGCAGATTTAAGAGCGCAGGCTTCAGAAGTCTTAGGAGTTGCAAAATCAATGGGCTTATCTGCTGAAGGGAAAGATCCTAAAGATGTGCAAGCTGCAATGAAAGCTGGAGAATACAGCGACAAATTTTGATGAGGATTGTGCTTGCCCTAGGTGGTAATGCCCTGTTACGTCCTAATGATGATGGAACTGTTGAATCTGAATTGAAAAGAGCGAAGCAATCTTTACAACCTATCGAAACTCTTTTGTCTGGAAGAGAGAAAATTTTGATAACGCATGGAAATGGACCTCAAGTTGGAAATGCATTGTTAAGAGTTGAATCTTCTATTCCTAAAACCCCTCCGAGACCATTGGATCATTTAGTTTCAGATACTCAAGGAGGTTTAGGATATTTACTAGAGAGAACTGTTCGGAATTTAATTTTAAAAAATAATGGTTCAAGAGAAGTATTGGCAATGTTGGCGCAAGTAGAGATTGATTCTGATAAAGATTCTTTTCGTAATGCAATTAAACCCATAGGACCTTATTATTCTATTGAAAATAAAGCAGAATTAGAGCGAAAAGGATGGTTTGTAAAAAAAACAGATAGAGGATTAAGAAGATTAGTACCTTCCCCTAAACCAAAAAGAGTTGTGGAGTTGGAAATAATAAGATCTCTTTTTGAAAATCGAGTATTAGTAATAACTGCAGGAGGTGGTGGAACGCCTGTAGTGACGACAGAAAGGGGATATGAAGGTGTAGAAGGAGTTATAGACAAAGATTCTGTAGCAAGTCTGCTGGCATGTGAATTGAATGCTACCCATTTGATAATTGCTACTGATGTAGATAATGTGTGGGTTGGAAAAGAGAAAACCCCTCTTGAGAAAATTACCAAGGATGAAATTAAACTGTATTATGAAAAAGGAGAGTTTCCAGAAGGATCGATGGGACCTAAAGTAGAAGCTGGAATTCAATTTTTAGAGAGAGGTGGTGAAATGGCAATAATAACCTCAACAGAAAAAATATCATTGGCTTTACAAGGAGAAGCTGGTACGATTATTACTAATTAATTCAAAACTAAATTATTCTCATCAACACGTCTATTACAATAATAGCAAGAGAGTATCAACGGCACTTCGCTTTTGAGTTCAAGACGGCTAGTACTACCTCTTTCATTATTAGAGATGCAATTTGTACTTGGGCACGATGCGACATTACTGATTGTATTAGGAATTTTTACTGGTAATTTTTCTGCGACTGTGTAATTTCGAATAATATTGACATGTGCACCTGGAGACAATAACGCGAGTTTTGCTGAATCTTCTTTAGATAATTCCCGATCTTCTATTTTTATCATGTCTTTTTTATTTAGTTTTTTACTAGGCACATTGATTAGAACACTTACTGTAGAACCAGAATCACTTAAACGTAAAATTTGAATAATTTTAAGGGCCATATTGGCATTGATATGATCGATAACTGTTCCATTTCTTATCGGTTGTACTTTCAGTAGATTGCCTTCCATTTTATTACTCCATTAGGGTTTCCAATAGTGCCATTCTAACAGGTACGCCGTTGAATGCCTGTTTGAAATAAGCAGCGTGTGGTGTTTCATCTACATCTGTTGATATTTCAGATACACGTGGTAGTGGGTGCATTACTTTGAGTTCTGGTTTAGCATCTCTCAATAGTTCGGCAGTAATACGATAAATATCTGCAACTTTAAGATAGTCTTCGATGTCGGGGAATCGTTCTTTTTGTATTCTAGTTACATAAAGAACGTCCAAATCTGGAAGAATTTTTTCGAGTTCATTACTCTCAGACCAGCAGTCTGGACCTAGAACATCTTTGACTCTATCAGGTATAGCTAGATTTTCTGGAGATATGAAATGAAGTTTGTTGTTAAATCTAGATAAAGCTTCTGATAATGAATGAACGGTTCGTCCATATCTTAAATCACCCAATAAGCCAACGTTAAGGCCTTCTAATTTACCGACTTCTTCTCTAATTGTAAATAAATCCAGTAATGTTTGTGTTGGATGTTGCCCAGCTCCATCGCCACCATTTATGATAGGGACTGGAGAAATGTCTGCTGCGAGTCTTGCAGAACCTTCTTGCGGGTGTCGAAGAACGACAGCGTCAGCATAGCCTGAAACCATTCTAATTGAATCTGAAAGAGTTTCTCCTTTGATATGAGATGTTGCAGAAGGATCAGCGAAACCGATATAGTTTCCTCCGAGGCGTGAAATTGCTGTTTCGAAGGAAAGTCTTGTTCTGGTAGATGGTTCGAAAAAACAGGTAGCTACGATTTTTCCAGAAAGAGAGTTAGATGTTTTTTTTCCTTCTGCAATAGGGACGAGTTTTTTCGCTCTGTCAAGAATGTCAATTATGTCCTTATTGTTTAAATCTTCAATAGTTACGATGTGTTTCACGTTGGCCCTCCTGTGGTGGTGGATTATAAAACCTACTAATGGATAGAATTAAATGTTTAAGGTATAATCTTTTTCTCTAACTCGCCGAATTGATATAATAAAACAGGCAACATAACAAGTGCCGCTATGAATGATAATGAAATCATTATACCCATGATTGTACCGAACATAACAAAGAGAGGCATAATAGATAATGTCAAAATTAAGAACCCTATTAAATCCGTAATAGCAGAAGTTGCTACTGCTTTTCCTGTTTCATCCATACTTTCCGTCATCCATTCGATTTGAGTGGCTTTTGGATTTTCTCTTCGTGCTTCTCTGATTCTCTGAACCATATGAATTGAATAATCCACACCTAACCCGACTGCTAAACTAGAAATTTGTACTGTAACTAAGTTGATACTAGTATCTGTTAGAACCATGCCCCCTCGTAACCATATAGTTATTGCAGCAACGGGAAGAATAGTTATGATAGTGAGTCGGAAGTCTCCTAGTGCTACTAGTAAAATAAAGAAAGAAAGTACTATTGCTGTCAACAAACTTTTCTCGAAACTTTCTGTAATTTCAGTCAAATAAACATATCTCTTGTAGCTTGGACCTGTGACTTGGAGTGTTACGTTGTCCGTAGATTCTAATGGTTCTTCTAAACTTTCTAACACCACAAGAAGGTCTCTCATAAATTCTAAATCATCTGCTTTTCCAACCATAAACCATATTTTCAAATGAGTTAGATTGTTATCATCTATATGGTATGTCGCCTTAGCATCTCCTGGAGTTAATTGAAATGTTGAATCGAGAGATCTTGTACCATTTCTATAAATATCGGCCAAAATTTTGTAGGCATCTTCTGAATCGGTAGGGAGGCCTGAAATTGGATCTATGCTAGTTGGTATGTGTCCCTGTCCTGTTGATATTGCAAGAGTTGATTGTATACGTAATAAATTTGTAACAGATGGGACCCAATAAGCAACTAAGCCCATATCTTCTAGATTTGAATACAGATCTTCCAATAATAATAATGTTTCGAAATCTTCTAGACTTTCTCCTTCGACTAAATAAAATCCTGGTTCTCCTTCCTCTGTAAAAGTCACCTTACCAATGGTGATTGTTTGAACTAATCGAGAATCATTGTCAGCATAATCCCGTATTTCGAAAGTCGATTCGGGATGGCCTAGATGAAGAGGAGAAAGTAAAAGAGTAAGAACTACAAAAACTATGATTATTCCTTTAGAGTTGTTTCGTAAATAATTACTTATCGAAGTCATATCGAAAGATTTTTGGAAGAAATTATTGAGGGAGTCGTCACTATTTTTTTCGAATTGTGTTGGAACTTTAAAGCAAAGAAACCATGTGCCAATTAAGCCGACAAATATGATTGTTAATTGCCCATAACCTGGATCCCCTGCTATAGTTAGATAATGAACTGAAACAAGAATTGCAATCCACATCATAGAAAGAGTATAAAGTTTTGAACGGAAGGGCATTCCTCTGCCTTCTCTGTAATCTCGTATAGGTTTACCAAAGAATTTATGATTTAATAACCAATCATACAATCTTTGCGAGCCTCTTGCATAAAATGCTGCTGCAAGAACGTAAAAACTAGTTGTTGGAAGACCAGGAATCCATATTCCAATAGTTCCTAAAACAATGCAAAATGTTCCTGCAATAATCCACATTAAACGAAATAGTGGATTTCTAGATACTTGAGGTTGTTCTACAGGATTTACTTTTGTGATGGTTTTTTCCTTGATTTTTGGTGGCCAGACACTACGGGCGAGTGGTGTGAAAACCCCCATAATAAAATAAGCTTCTAAAATTCCAATGGAAGCTAAAATCCCCCATTCATACAAATCTGGAATTTTACTCATGGAAGCGGTGCCGAAAGCGACCATGGTGGTGATTGTAGCGATTCCTAAAGCTGGAAAAAGAGACCCTATAGAGTTGAATGCCCCTTCAGCACTTGCTTGTTTTGGTTTCTTATTGTATAAAGAATGTGTGAAAGTTAATCGTTTCCATCTAGTTAAACTATGAACTGTAAAATCAACACCTAATGCGAGCATTAAGATGGGTAACATTGCAGAAATTTGGGTTTGGGGATATCCAAGCCATTGTAAATTAGCGAACATACTACCCATTAAAACTAGTAAACCAAATGCGCTGAAGAATGTGTCTCGCCAATCTCTAAAATATATTCCTAAAAGAATAACCATAGCAATGAAAGAGACACCCACTAACGGCATGGTGGAATTTACCTCCCTTTCCATTTCTAGGCTTATTGCACCATAGCCATAGTAAGAAACTGCCTGATCTGATTCTAAATCATAATAATAATCATCCACTAATTTTTCATATAGTTCATAATACGGCTTATCACCATCTGCAGTCAATGAATAATCGGAAAAAAGACGAGTGGAATTAGCTTGAGCAACGACCCAAAACCCTCTAGCAGTCCAAATTTCCCCATTTTGTGCAGTCATTTGTATTTGTTCGTTGTTGGAATTTTGTGGTTTTGTACAGTTACTATCTGAAGATAAAATACATAAATCTGGAGACGTTAAACCTCTGGCCCAATAAGTGCCATCAGTTGTACGGGCATTCATCAAATGATTTAGAACATAAGATAAGTCCAAATCAGTAGCGTTTAAAAAATCTGGACCTGTGTAATTTATTCCACCATATTCTTCAGGAAGATATAACGGGCTTTTTTTGTCCATGATATCTCTTACAGTTTCTGCTATACCCCATGGACCTGTGGTTGTATTACGTAAAACCATGGAATTGAAATCGTGATCAAAATATTGTGAGGCTTCTTCGTCTGATAGTACTTGATCGTGTCTGCTAGTAACGTCTCTAAAGACACCCATATCCAATGTGTTGTGTCCTACAGTTTCTTCACTTTCCCCCATAACGAGGACATAGACCTGATGATATTCTGCCGGTAAAATTTGATCTGACCTATAAGATGCTTGCCAAAAGGGGCTGTCTGGATAAGACCAGGGTTCTCTCGAGTTTGTTTCTCTTCCTACATCTGAATGAAACCCTGAAAATAGAGCTATGAAAAAGATTAAGAATAGCAATATTGCCCTATTTCTCTTTTCTATAGTGTTGGTTAAATCAAACATATGTGATTCTATAAAGTCTTAATAGATAATAGGGCATTTTTACCGATTTAATAAGAATTTTGTGCGGAGACCTTCGATGGGATCCTGTTCCGGTTCAGTCAATCTTGGAATGAAATATATCCACCCTATTGCGACAGTATAATGATACAAAGTAGTCATGATTTTAAAATTTTTAGATTTAACTATCTCTATATCTTCTTCTGAATAAATCTCATCATCTAATTGAATGCTTTCATTTAGTACGTTTAATGTCATCATTGTGGCTAAAAGTAAAACGATTAAACATAAAATTAATTCTGGATTTTTAGAATACGAATCACCGAAAGACCTCAGTAGCCATAAACCCACTGAACCGAAAACTGTGGTTACTGTAACGAATCCAAAGAGTCGGGGATACCAAGAAGAGATATAATCTACACCGAAAACTTCGCTTAGCGCGCTAACTATAGCTAAATCTATAGAGAGGAATATTCCTACGATTAGTCCTACGAAAAAATGCTTTCTAAATGGTGTTGTGAATAGTTGCACTGCGATTGTAAAAAGAGTGGTATTTTCAACTTAACGGTGAGCGAGTGTTTTTTGTATGTCGGTTTTATCGCATGTTAATGAGGTCTGAATCATTACTTTTAGTTTTGTTGCTCATCTTTCCAACTTTTTCAGGTTGTCTTGGGGTTTTTTCTGGAGAAATGGAATCAGGAGATTTGATAGTTAGTCCTGCTGTGTTGATTGGAGGAGAGATTCAGAATGTGAAATTCTCTGTAGAGCGGGATCTTGCAGTATTCGTACCACACCTAATAGTTGACAATGCCGGTTTGGTTCAGAATGGTACTGTATTGGATTTAAAGAAAGGAGAAACCCAAAATTTGAATATATTAGCTCCGCCCAGAATTAACAAGGCATATTTCTTCATAGGAGAATGGGAGAGAACCAATTGGCCCATAAGAGATTCGAGTGAATCGTGGAACCAGTGGGTTGCTAGAGGGGGTGTGAAAGATTCCTCAGCTAATGGAGTGGAAAAGATAGAATCTGCTAATGGATTATCCATGTTGAATGGGAGTCTGAACAATGGTGGAGAAGTAGTAGCTGTGATGATTCCTATAGAGAGAAAAATGCATGAAACTTATGGAAAGGACCAAGGAGGGTTGTATTCAACCGGAGTAGTGAATGGTAGAATAGTATATGATCATTTAGTCGATATTACAGATGAAAGTCCTTGTATATCTGTTGATTTAGCTTGCGGACAATTGAATAGATGGGCTGGACAGGGTAATTTTGGATATGAAGAAGCTGGATTATGGTTAGTAGGAGAGCTTGGCAACTATAATCTTGATGAGGTGATAACTCATAGATATGAATTTACTGATATATTTGAGAATCAAAATAGTGAATCATACAACATCTGTGGATACAAATATGGTACGGTGTATCCTAATGAATGGTTAGTTTTTGGAGCGCATTTCGATATAGCGCCTCCTGCAAATGCGGCATTTATACCAATAATTTCAGATCCTCATGAAACTGGTGAACGAAGCTATGGGACGCGTGTAGGAGCTTATGATAATACAGCTGGTTCATCAATGGTCTTAGCTGTAGCTGAAGCTGCTTCTAACTTTCAAACTAGAAGAACAATGGTATTCTGTTTCTGGTCTGGTGAAGAGGGGGGAAAGCGAGGAAGTGATTATTGGACAGATCATTATGTAAAGGAAAACAATCCTGACGTTACCGTTACTAATTATGTGAATTTAGACATGGCTGGTGTAAATTGGCCTGGTGGTGGCGGAGCGCCGTGTGGTGGTGAACATGGTGGTGGAGTAGGTGATTGTGATCCTGATCCTCAACCAGATTATGATGGATATCCAAAAGATAATGAAACTTGGCCGTTGAGATTATACATTGGGCCTTCAAACGATTATGATATGATTAATCAACCAGAGATGGTGCGCCTTACAGAATGGGTAGGAGCGGATGCGATTAATGTTGCTATGCATCAAGACATATTAGTAGGAAATTCTTCGTGCGAACCGATAGAAGAAACGTGTGAAGATGAATGGAAATATCATTCATGGATTGAACAGGGAAGGCCTGAAATAATCATCTATGAAGATACAACTGCTAGAAGTGATCATGATTCATTTCAAACGAATTTAGGGACTATTACCTTGGGTTATGGGGGATTGGTAGATGGATATTGGTGCTATCATCAAGTATGTGATACATTAGAGGAAATGGAAGATTGGATGGAAACGGAAAGTAAGGGTTATGGAAAGAATGCCAGTGGTATTGAAAATTTGATGGACTCGTTGGATATAATAACGTGGTGGGCATTCTACATGTTCTTCCATCTTGATGAAAAACCTGTTCTCAATACATATTTAGAATGAAGGGGTTTTCTTTTAACAATGGGTGAAGCTTCAGGCTTGTGTTAGCTTATCTACAATTGCTACGCCCGGGGAATGTGATTTTAGTTGCATGCGCTGTTTTTGTCGGTGCCTTTGTAGCCGTTGGACGCGACATTGCTGAGTATCGAGATGAGTTAGAAATAGCGATACTTTGCAGTATGATGTTGGTTGGTGGCGGAAATGCATTAAACGATTATAATGATAGAAAAACTGATAGGAAAAATCATCCGAATCGTCCACTTCCTTCAGGAAGAGTAAGTGAAGAAAGTGCAATACTCTATGCTAAAAGTTTGTTGTTAATTGGATTGTTGATTTTAGTATCTAAATTAGATGATGCAGTACCGTTTGCTATTGCTTTAGGAGGGGTTTGTTTGTTAATTATGTATGAAAATTCAATGAAAGCTGCAGGATTGCCGGGGAATGTTGTTATTGGGATTTTATCCGGTTCCGTTTTTCTCTATGCAGGTGTTGTTGTAGGTCATTCAGAAAAAACAATGTGGATATTTGGACTTGCAGTTTTAGCAACTATAAGTAGAGAAATTGTAAAAGATGTACAAGATTTAGAAGGAGATACTGATCGTGATACTTTGCCGAGTAAGGTTGGTGTGGAACGTGCTTTGAATTTTGGAGGAGGGTTTTTGCTCATCGCAATTATTCTATCATATGGAGTATATAGTAAATTTACTGGGGATGGACAGATAAGATATTTGGCCGTTGTAACTCTAGCTAATATTATGATGTTATATGGAATATATAGTGCTAAAAATGGTGAATATTTCAAAGGTCAAAAAATGATTAAGCAGGGGATGGGTGTAGCGATATTAGCATTTGTTTTGGGTGTAGAATTATAATAATAACGGAACTTAAACTTAACGATAATCTTTAAGAAGGGGGGCTTCTGAACGGTCACCTTGGTAACAAGGAAGGTTTGATAGAAATGAGTAAGAACATCTATGTAGGAAATTTGCCGTGGTCCATGGACGATGGTAAGTTGAGTGAACTCTTCGGAGAGCACGGTGAAGTGACGTCTGCAAAAGTTATTGTAGACCGTATGAGCGGCAGAAGCCGTGGATTTGGGTTTGTCGAAATGGCAACTGCAGACGAAGCTGGCGCAGCTATCGAGGCATTAAATGGCCACGATGCTGATGGCAGAGAGTTGAAAGTTAACGAGGCAAAACCTCGAGAAGATTAAGTAGTAGAAAACGACGAACATTTGATTTTGATTTCACTGTTACTGACAGTGTGCATACAAATGAGTTTTTTCTTCGTAGCGTACACGCTGAAATTTGACAAAGCTATAGATTTAGCAGGATAATTTTAATAAGGAAAGTAGGGAGATGGAAGATTAATGCATCAACCACTTCAATCCAACCATACGCATGAAAATGATGGAGAAAAGAGAACCAAAATTGTTGTAATCATAACTCTTGTTATGATGGTTATAGAAATCGGGACCGGAGTTGTATACAATTCAATTGCATTGCTTGCCGATGGACTGCATATGGGCACCCATGCAGCAGCATTGGGAATTACTCTGTATGCTTATTATTTCGCTAGGACGAATTCAGATATTAAAGATAATCCAGAAAAAACTGAGCAGGTGAATGCGCTTGGTGGTTTTGCAAGTGCGATTGTACTGTTTATTGTTGCACTGTATATTGGATGGGAGGCTTTGATGCGTTTGAGTAGCCCAGAACCGATTGGATATGAAGAAGCAATACTAGTGGCGATCGTAGGGCTTGTTGTGAATCTATATTGCGCCCACATATTAGGTGACGGGCACCATCATGGGCATACACATCATGAACATCACACTCATGAATTTAATTCCGAAAAAGAAGGAATTGTTGGAGAATATTTAGAAGATTTTAATCAAGTTTTGAATACTTTTGGAGGGTGGTTGACTGATTCTAAAAATATAGACGATTTAAATCTAAGAGGTGCATATCTGCACGTTCTTTCTGATGCGTTAATATCTATCTTTGTGATTTTTGCGCTTCTGATGGGTATGATGTTTGGTTTAGAAATGTTAGACCCCATAGTAGGAATGATAGGTGGTATTGTTATAGCGAAATGGTCTGTTGGTTTGATTAAAGATTCCAGTAAAGTATTGTTAGAAATGGAATAGTTTATTCCATATCTGTATTATAATTACCGTATCTTGCTAAGCCGTTCAATTTAGCGCGTTTTAGAAACGTTTCTTGGGCGATTCCTTTATTCTCATTACTACCGTTCCAAGTCATTAATGGATCATGTTGTAATGCCCTACCATAAGAAAAACTAAGTTCCCATGGATGCGGTCCCATAGAATTCATACGGCTGAGATGGTCTGTTGCCTCTATACTCGTTTGACCGCCAGATAGAAAAACAATACCGTTGACGTCAGAGGGGACGCATTCTGTAAAACACTTAATTGTTTGCTCTGCTACTTCGTCAGGGCCTGCTTGTGTAGGGCAATCCAAACCTGAAATAACCATATTTGGCTTAAGTAATATGCCTGGTAAATGAACGCCCTGGGCTTGTAATTCAGTGAATGTTGAATTCAATGTTTTCTTTGTTACTTCGTAGCAAGTTTCGATAGAATGATTACCTGTCATAAGAACTTCTGGTTCCACGATAGGTACAAGGCCTGCTTCCTGTGAAAGAGCTGAATACCTAGCCAATGCATGTGCATTTGCATCTATACAATAGTCAGTAGGGATTCTTTCTCCGATAGTTATGACTGCGCGCCATTTATCGAAGCGTGCACCCAAATCAAAATATTCATTTAATCTGTCACGGAGCCCATCTAGACCTTCTGTTATTTTTTCATTAGAGCTATTGGCTAAATTCTTAGCGCCTTTGTCTACTTTGATACCAGGTATAACTCCTTTTTTGATTAAATTATCAGTTAGAGTGCCTGCGTCTGCACTTTGTTGACGTAATGTTTCATCAAATAAAATAACTCCGGAAACATTTTCTTCCATACCTTCAGTAGTGAATAAGAGTTCTCGAAAATCCCGTCTATTGTTTTCGGTGTTTTCTGCGCCTACCTGAGATAAGCGACTGCCCATAGTTGGTGTACTCTCATCTGCTGCTAAGATTCCTTTACCTGGAGCCACTATAGCATTCACCGTCCCTTCCAAAAGTTGTGTGTCCATGAAACTCCTATTTAGCTTTGAAAAATAAGATTATGCTTTCAATTAAAACTCTCTGGTGGTTTTTGGATATTCTTGTTGACCGGAATGAACATCGATGATATGTGATTCAGTAATAACGGAATTTTTGTTAAAAACAACGCCTGGAAGATATCCTGAGCAGACGCCGGTGGCTACGAACAATGAATCTCTACTGGTGCATAATTCATCAGCTGATCTAATTTTATCTAAATCGCCAGACACCATCTTACGTGCTCTTTCATATTGTTCATTTTGTAGATCCATACCCACATCTGAAGATACTTGGAATTTTAATTGTCCTTCAAAAACACCCCCCATACCTAAAATTGCAACGGCTGAGATTACTCCTTCTGGAGCTGCGCCGATGCCCATTAACATATCGACAGAATGTTTAGGATTGGCAGCAAAAATTGAAGCGGAAACGTCTCCATCACCTATCGGTGCAATGTTGACATTCATTGATTTTAGGCGTTTTCTTAAATCGTCATGCCTAGAACGATCCATAAAAGTTACTGTTAAATCTTCTATTTTTTTATCAAGTGCTTTTGCGGCAGATTCAACGTTCGCCTCTACCGAGGCTTCTAAACTAATTTCACCAACTAATTCAGGAGGGCCTGCTATTTTATCCATGTAACAATCAGGAGCATTGAGTAAAGTTCCTCGTGGAGCTGCTGCCAATACGGCGATTGCATTTGGTTTGTCTAATGCGCAATGGTTTGTACATTCCAAAGGATCTACTGCTATATCCACTTGAGGAACGTTAGGATTATTGACGTTTTTTCCCAGTTGTTCACCTATGTACAGCATTGGTGCTTCGTCCCGTTCACCTTCACCGATAGCTACTTTTCCATCGAAGGGGACGTCGTCAAAAACTTGACGCATTGCTTTTACGGCTGCTGCATCAGCAGCTTTTCTATCTCCCTTGCCCCTCCACAATGCACTTGCTATTGCCGCCTCTTCAGTGGCTTTTAAAAAATAAGGTTTAAGGGTGTTTAAACTAGGCATCTAGACATAGTAGTAAGCCAGATATTAAGAGAACTACGGCCGATAATTGATGGGTTTTCTTTTTAACTAGAGGTTGGGATGTTATGATGCGTTGCTTCTAACGAAGTCATTATATACCTACCGCGACGTAAACGGCTTTCCGGACAGCGTACGGCAGGGTAGAGTGCGTTATGTCGGTTAGGGGCCTGTAGCTCAGCTAGGTAGAGCGTCCGGCTTTTAACCGGACGGCCCAGGGTTCGAATCCCTGCAGGCCCGCCACCGCCCAATCGCCGTATGTAGTTACTCACCAACCACCCCCCAAAAACCACCACAATTGAGGATTTTAATATATGAATGATGAAGAGATTTGGCAACACCATCTCGTTCCGAAACATCGGTACGTACCTGAAGAGGAGATTGTAGCCAAACTCGAATCTATGAAAATAACACGTAATGAATTGATGAAAATACTATTGACAGATCCTGCCATCAAGGCTCTTTCAGAAGATATTAAAGCCGGAGATGTTATCGAAATTACGAGGAAAAGTCACACCGCCGGTGTGTACGTAAGTTACAGACAGGTGGTAGGTTAATGAATAAAAATAGAAAATTAATTGAGTCATTCTTTAAGAGTAGAAGTATTTCTGGAAAAACTGCAGCATTAGTTAATCATCAACTCGGTTCTTTCAACGATTTTATACCTCATGATAAAAATGACATGTCTTGGATGCAACGAGTTGTTGATGGGATAACTGTTGGAGCAGTAGAACAACAAGCTGGTCAGATAAGATTGGAATTAGGAGACCAAGAAATTATTATTAAACTTGGTAAAATTTCTCTTGGAACTCCAAGAGTGCATGAAGCTAATGGTTCAGCGTCTGATTCTACACCTATGATGGCGAGATTGCGTAGATTAACATATGCTGCGCCGATATATTTAGAATTTGAAACTTATGAAGATGGAATACTTATAGATGAAAAGGAAGCTTGTGAAATAGGAACCTTACCTGTAATGGTTAAATCCATTGCATGCAACTTACACAGACATAATCTTACTGGAGAAGGGACCGGCGATGAAGAATATGCAAATGCATTGTGCGAAAATAAAGAAGACCCACAAGATCCTGGAGGATATTTCATTATTAATGGTACTGAAAGAGTATTAGTCTGTTTAGAGGATTTAGCACCTAATCGTGTAATGGTAGAATATGAAGAAAGATATCAAAGACGGACCGAGCTGGCTAAAGTTTTCTCTCAAAGAGAAGGTTTCAGAGCATTAACAGTAGTTGAACGAAAAAAGGATGGTATTTTGAATGTGTCAATACCAGTTGCTTCTGGACAAGTGCCTCTAGTTGTATTAATGATGGCTTTAGGAATTGATTCGGCTGATGAAATAATGCAAAATATAACCGGTAAGGAAATAATGCGCAATTTAATTTTAGCGAATATTGAAGAAGCCCATAATGCTGAAGGAATTTTTACAACTGAAGAAGCACGTGAACTATTAGAACGTAGATTTGCTGCTGGTCAATCAAAAGAATATAGAGAGAATCGTGTAAATTACATATTAGATAATATATTATTACCTCATTTGAGTACTAATCCTGAAGCTCGTAAGAAGAAAGCTGTTTTCTTGGGACGTATGGCTAGAGAAGTTTTAGAATTACACTTAGGAGAAAGAGTACCTGATGACAAAGATCATTATGCGAATAAGAGATTGAAACTTGCTGGAAATTTGATGGAAGAATTATTCCGTTCAGGGTTACAAGCCCTTCTAAATGATTTGAAATATCAATTAGAGAGATCCTATCTAAAACGAAGAGAAGGAAAAGTACACAGTTCTATTCGTCGTGATGTATTAACGAATAGAATAATGCATGCAATGGCAACTGGAAATTGGACTGGGGGAAGAGCTGGTATTTCACAATTGTTAGATCGTACTTGTAATATGTCTACCTTGAGTCATTTACGTAGAGTGATTTCGCCTCTTACGAGATCTCAGCCTCATTTCGAAGCGCGTGATTTGCATTCGACTCAGTTTGGTAGATTGTGTCCTAATGAAACTCCTGAAGGTCAGAATTGTGGTTTGGTCAAAAATCTTGCTTTAGTTGTTGATGTTTCTGAGAACTTTATGCAAATAGAGATTTTAGAAACGTTGAATAGATTAGGTCTGAAAGACATTGAAGAATTAAATGAGAAAATGGGTAAAGTGTACGTGAATGGAGATTTAATTGGTGTTCATAGCGATCCAAAAGAGTTGGTTTCGAGTATTAGAGAATCAAGAAGACGTGGTGTATTGAACAATGTGGTAAATGTAAGACATGAAAAAAATATGAATGATGTTATGATTAATAGTGATCCTGGAAGAATACGAAGGCCTTTACTTGTTGTTGATAGACGAAACAAACTCCTGATTACAGAGAAAGTAATCAAGCGACTTGAAAGTCGTGAAATCGAATGGAATGATTTACTGGATGAAGGACTCGTAGAATATATTGATGCTGAAGAAGAAGAAGATTGTTTAATAGCGATTAATGAAGAACAGTTAAAAGGTAATAAGAAAACCCATGATTATACACATCTAGAAATTGATCCGATGGTGATATTGGGTGTTGCAACTTCTAACGTTCCGTTTCCAGAACACAATTCGTCACCTCGAGCTACGATGGGTGCAGGTATGTCAAAACAGTCGTTGGGATTGGGGCAATCTAATTACAGACTTAGACCGGACACCAGAGGACATATGCTACATTACCCTCAAGTTCCTCTAGTTCAAACAGAGGCAATGAAATATAATTCACTAACAACCAGACCTGCTGGTCAGAATATGGTTGTTGCAGTTATGTCGTACCAAGGATACAATATGGAAGATGCGATTGTCATAAGTAGAGGAGCAATAGACAGGGGATTAGGTAGGTCTTCATTCCTTAGAACATATGATGCTGAAGAACGAAGATACCCTGGTGGTCAAGAAGATAGATTTAGTATACCTGGACCTGAAGTTAGAGGAGCGCGTGCTGAAGAAGCATATGCTCATTTAGAAGAAGATGGATTAATACATCCAGAAATAGAATTAGGTGGTCGTGAAGTTTTAATTGGAAAAACTAGTCCACCAAGGTTCTTAACGGAGCCAACTGATTTTCTATCTCCTCAAAAATCTAGGGAATCGTCACTAACTGTAAGACCTAATGAGAAAGGAATTGTAGACTCAGTAATGCTATCTGAAACGGAAAATGGTTCTAGGATTGCTAGAATTAGAATACGCGATCAGAGAATACCTGAGAGAGGGGATAAATTTGCAAGTAGGCATGGTCAAAAGGGAGTTCTTGGACATATAGTTCCTCCAGAAGGTATGCCTTTCACAGCTAGTGGAATAACGCCAGATTTGATGATTAATCCTCATGCTATACCCTCACGTATGACGGTTGCTCATGTTTTAGAAATGATAGGAGGTAAGGTTGGTAGTATGGAAGGGCGAACTGTAGATGGTAGTGCATTTTCAGGTGAACGCGAAACCAATATTAGAACGGGGCTTGTGAATGCCGGATTCAGACATAATGGAAGAGAAATATTGTATGACGGTCAAACTGGAAGAAAGTTGGACATTGATATATTCATAGGTGTAATTTACTATCAAAAATTACATCATATGGTTTCTGGTAAAATGCATGCTAGATCCAGAGGACCTGTGCAGCTCTTAACTAGACAGCCAACTGAAGGAAGAGCCCGTATGGGTGGTCTAAGATTTGGAGAAATGGAAAGGGATTGTTTAATTGGACATGGCGCATCTATGGTCATTAAAGATAGACTATTAGATGAGTCTGATAAAACAACTCAGCGTGTTGATACTGAATCTGGACATTTTGGTTATTTAGATCGTAGAGGAGTATTGGTATCTCCTATGGAGAAGAATTTAGCGATTTATGAAGTTAGTATGAGTTATGCGTTTAAACTATTGATTGAAGAGTTGAAATCATTGGGAATTGTTGCTAGGCTTAGATTGGAGGATATGTCATGAACACATCAACCATTCCAAAAAAGATTTCACATATAGAGTTTGCATTAATGGGTCCTAAAGAAATCCGTAAACTTTCTACAACTAAAGTAATCACAGCAGACACCTATGATGATGATGGTTTCCCTATACCTATGGGACTAATGGACATGCATTTAGGAGTTATAGAACCTGGATTAAGATGTAAAACTTGTGGAAGAAAATTAGACGAATGCCCTGGGCATTTTGGTCATATTGATTTTGCAATGCCAATTATTCATGTTGGTTATACAAAAATGCTTAAAGATTGTTTGAATGGAACTTGTGGTGCATGTAGTAGACTTATGCTACCTGAAGAAAGAATCTCAGATTATTCTGATGAAATTGTTCAAATAGTAAAAAGAGATGCGGGAAGCACAATAGGACATCAACAATTATCTAAGAAGATTGTTAGAGAAGCGGCTAAATCAAAAACTTGTCCGCATTGTAATGATGTGCAAATTAAAACAGTTTTAGACAAGCCTAGTACTTTCCGTGAAGAGGGAAGAAAACTTACTCCAAAAGAAGTTAGAGCTAGATTAGAGAAAATACCTGAGAGTGATTTGCGAGCTCTAGGTTTTGAGCCTGGAGTTACACGGCCAGAATATATGATTATGACTGTTCTTCCAGTACCGCCAGTCTCTGTTAGACCTTCTATAACTTTAGATAGTGGAGAAAGATCTGAAGATGATTTAACACATAAATTGGTGGATGTATTAAGAATAAATCAAAGATTGAGAGAGAATAGAGATGCAGGAGCACCTCAATTAATAATAGATGATTTGTGGGAACTGTTACAATACCATTGTACAACTTATTTTGATAATCAAACTGCAGGAATACCAACCGCGAGACATCGATCTGGTAGACCTCTAAAAACAATAGTTCAAAGATTAAAAGGAAAAGAAGGGCGTTTTAGATCCAATCTTTCCGGTAAACGTGTTAATTTTTCTGCACGTACCGTCATAACTCCAGACCCTTATATCAGTATAAATGAAGTTGGCGTACCTGAATTAGTAGCGAGAGAATTAACTGTACCGATAAGAGTTAATATTCATAATTTAAAATTTATGAAAGAATTGATTAAGGAAAATTTTGAACCTACTGATCCTGAAAGGTACGTTCCTGGAATAAATTATATCATAAGACCTGATGGTAGAAGAGTTAAATTAACTGATGAAAATTGGGAATTTAATCATGACAGAATTGAGCCTGGTTTCATAGTTGAACGTCATTTAATGGATAAAGATATTGTATTGTTTAATCGGCAACCTAGCTTGCATAGAATGTCTATGATGGCTCATGAAATTCGTATAATGGGTGGAAAGACGTTTAGATTGAATTTATGTGTTTGTCCACCATATAATGCTGATTTTGATGGAGATGAGATGAATCTTCATGTTGTACAAAGTGAAGAGGCGCGTGCTGAAGCGCGTATATTGATGAGAGTTCAAGAACACATCAGATCTCCTAGATTTGGTGGAGCTGTTATTGGAGCCATACACGACCACATATCTGGGCTGTATCTTTTAACATTCAAAGACACCAGTTTTGATAAGGAACAAACTGTACGTATGCTTTCAAGGTTGGATTTTTATGGAGAGCTTCCAAAACCTGCCATACCTAAAAATAAGGGTGGACCAAGATGGACTGGAAAACAGATTTTTTCACAATTATTACCAGATGATATGAATTTGAAATATAGATCATCTGTTTATTGGCCGGATCGAAGTGTAAAAGAAAATGAAGCATTAGACACTATTGTTGAAGTTGTAGATGGTGAATTGATAAGAGGTATTGTAGATGGTAATTCAGTATCTGCTTTCAAAGGTCAAATTTTAGATGAAATATCAAGATTAAAAGGCGCAGATGCTGCTCGTGATTTTATAGATAAAGTTACTAGATTATCTATTGCAGCTTTCAGTGAAAAGGGTATTACAACTGCCATAGATGATGAAGATGTACCTCAAGAAGCGATAGATGAGATTGAGAAAACACTAACCAAAGCTAAGAGGACTGTAGGAAAATTAGTTGCTTCTTATGATAAGGGAGAATTAGAAGCAGCCGCTGGTAGGAGTTTAGAAGAGACTTTAGAGATTGAGGTTATGAGTATTTTAGGAAAGGCACGAGACAAGGCGGGTTCGGCAGCAGGATGGCATCTTGTAAATGATAGAGATGATAATTTCGCAGTCATAATGGCTCGTTCAGGGGCTCGAGGAAGTATGTTAAATTTATCTCAAATGACGGCGTCGATTGGTCAGCAAGCGGTAAGAGGAGGAAGAATTGCTAGAGGATATAAAGAAAGAACTCTACCTCATTTTAAAGCCGGAGATTTGGGTGCAGATGCTAGAGGATTTGTGCGTTCTTCGTACAAGCTTGGTCTAAGTGCTACGGAATATTTCTTTCACTCTATGGGAGGAAGAGAGGGGTTAGTGGATACAGCGGTTAGAACTGCTAGATCAGGATATATGCAAAGAAGATTGATTAATGCTCTTGAAGATGTACGTGTAAAATATGATGGAAGTGTAAGGAATAGTGGTGGTATTGTTCTTCAAACTAAATATGGAGAAGATGGTACAGATCCGACTAAAAGTAAAGCTGGTCAGAGTGTGAATATTGATGAAGTGTTTGATAGAGTTGTTGGTATAGGAGGAAAGAAATAATGGCAAAATTTGACACAGTAAGAGCTCTTCAAAGACGTGGCATTCCTAGAGAATTAGCTGAAAAAATAGCAGATGCTACAGTAGGTAGAGGAGAAACGAAAAGAGGTCTAAGAATTGATGATTTAAAGAAAATGACCCTGAGACAATTATTGAGTAGATTTAGTAATAGAGATATTCTATATATTTTAGATAAAATTGGAAATAAAAAGATTGAGAGAGAAGTTGTTTTAGAAGGAGCTCGTGAAGAAGAAAAAACACAGACTGGTCCTATCTCTGCGGATGTTGTTTTAAGAAGAGTTGAAAGAAAATTAGGGATTATTTGGTCCCTTCCTGAAGGTTATACTATTGAAGGGATGGTTGAACGTGTTGCTAGTAAGGGTGAGATGTTAGTTGGTGTTGCTTTTCCAATTAATGCAAAACAGTTTCGTTATCCTTTCAATGGATATATTTATTTGAAAAATAGAGGGATTTGCTATCAATCAGTAATATCAGAGGTTTTGAGTTTTGATAGGCCTGAGATACCTGATGAAGTTAATTTAGTTATGCCAGATAGAGAGGAGGAACCTTACGTATCTTTCCTTCGAATTTCAGAAGTAATTGAATTGCCTAGAATGATGCATCTAGAAGAATATCACAAGATGGATGGTACAAGTGTCCGTTCTGCTAGAAATTACACTCAAATTGAAGATCATTTAGATTTAGAAAGGGAAAGAATTAGATTTGCAGAAGAAAGAGAAGCTGCGACGAAGATGTTTATTTCATTGGGAGTGTCTGAAAAAGCTGCTATTAATCTTTACAAACGAGGAGTGTTTCTTCCTTCTCATGTTGCTGATGTTTCAGATGTATTATTACGTGAATGTGGAGTTCCTGCCTCAAGATTAGAGAAATTTAGAAATAATGCGGTGAAATATTCTAGTGGAAAGAAGGATAAAAAGAAGGAGCCGGTGATAGATGTATCTATAGCTGCTGAAGTTCATGGTGAAAAGAAAACAAGTTCTTACAAAAAGAGTGCTCGAAGAGAGTCGAAAGGTTTACCTGAACATTATATTGATGAAATTGTAAGAAATAGTGAAAAGCAACGACTTGTGAAAAAAGAAATTCTTGGTATGGTTTCAAGTTATAAAGAATTAGTAAAGAAAGAAGAGGAGGTTCAACAATGTTTGAATGAGATTGGAATGGAAATGAATCAAAGTACGATTCGGCGTATATCTGAAATGGCGATTGAAAGAAAGGTCAAAGGAAAGGCATTGAGTGAAATTGTAATGGGATGTATTAGACAATCTGAATTGACCAGTATTGATCCAACAGAAGCTGTTGGTGTGCTAGCTGCCCAATCAATAGGAGAACCTGGAACTCAGATGACGATGCGTACCTTCCACTATGCTGGTGTTGCTGAAATGAACGTTACATTAGGATTGCCTAGATTAATTGAGATTGTAGATGCACGAAGATTACCAAAAACACCGATTATGGAAGTGTTCTTATCTCCAAAATATGCGACGAAAAAAGATGTTGCTTTTAAATTAGCTGGAAAAATTGAATCTAAATCTGTAGCGCAAATTGCAGACATACATACAGACATAACCAATCTTAGAATAATTGTTAAACCGAAAAAGAAGTTAATGAGGGAGTTTGATCTTGGTATCGATGTAATAGCTGCCAGAATGAAAAAGAATGGTAGATTGAAATGTAAAATGGAATATGAAAAAGATAGTATTATTCTTCAAGAAGAAGAGGTATCTTTCAAAAAATTATACATATTAGAAGATAAAGTACGAAATTTGAAAGTAGTGGGTATACCTGAAATAACTCGTGCAATTGTAAAGAAAGAAGGAAAAGAATTTAGATTATTCACAGAAGGTTCGAATCTAAAAAGAATTCTGGAATTTGAAGAGGTTGATGGTGCTAGAACTACCACCAATTCTATTCATGAAATAGCAGAGGTACTGGGTATAGAGGCTGCTAGAAATTCGATAATTCATGAATTGTTTGAGACCTTAGATGGACAAGGACTTCAAGTTGATGTAAGACATTTAATGTTAGTATCTGAAGTAATGACAATGGAAGGTATGGTGAGGGCAATAGGAAGACATGGTATTTCTGGAAGAAAGACTTCTGTTTTAGCTAGGGCTGCTTTCGAAATTACATCTGCTCATTTACTCGGTGCAGGTCTAACTGGTGAATGTGATGAATTAGGCGGTGTAGCTGAGAATATTATAGTAGGACAGCCTATATCTCTTGGAACTGGTGCGATTAGTGTTACATATAATACATCAAAGGGCGGTGGAAAGAAATAATGGATGTTGGTCGATCGTTGAAAAGTGTAATTGCTACTGGTGTAGTTGCTATTGGTGAGCGAAGTTGCCGTAGAGCTTTGAAAAAAGGCGATGTGAAATTAATGATATATGCTAACAATTGTCCTAAAGAATTTGTTGATGAGTTATCTGAAGAAAAGAAAACCCCACTTCATCAATATGATGGGAATAACTCTACGTTAGGTTCAGCATGTGGTAAACCTTTTAGTGTTTCGAGTGTTGCTATATTAGATGCAGGTGCATCTGATATAATGTCTCTAAAAAAATAGTTTTTATCAGTACCTTTTAAGAGGGGTGTGTGTATGGAATCATACATGGGATTCCCTATCGATGTCGGTAATTTTCGACCTCTAGAGTTGGGTTTAGAATCTGAAATACCCTATGAATCTCTTGCTGTTTTACAGGAAAATATACAGATAATGAGAGATGTGGTCATCACCCTTACTGCAGTAGCTCGTGCGAAGGGGTTGGGTGGACACACAGGAGGACCTTATGATATCGTGCCAGAAGTTTTGATTATCGATGCTCTTAGAGATGGTGGTGCTTCAATACATGATGGATTCTTTGATGAAGCAGGACATCGATCCGCCCTTCAATATGCGAGAGCGGCTTTGAATGGAAAATTATCTATTGAGAAATTACTTCAATATCGAGAACATGCATCCGGTCTTGCAGGGCATCCTGAATGTGATTTACTTGATTGTGTAGATTTTTCCACTGGAAGGTTAGGACATGCAGCAGGACATGTGAATGGTGTTGCTATGGCCAATCCGAAAAAAGCTGTAGTTATGTTTGGTTCTGATGGATCTCAAATGGAAGGGAATGATGCAGAAGCAGCGCGCTTTGCTGTTGCACATAATCTAAATGTAAAATGGATTATTGATGATAACAATGTTACAATTTCCGGACATCCTGAATCATATATGGAAGGCTTTGAATTATCAAAGACATTAGAAGGGCAAGGATTCAAAGTACTTGTTTGTAGAGGGGAAAATACTGTAAAACTTTACAAAACACTTGTTGAAGCTGTGGAGATTGATGGCCCTGTAGCTGTGATATGTAAAAGAGTGATGGGGAGAGATATACCTCAATTAGAAGGTACAACAAAACTTCATGATGTTATACCTATAGATACTGCAAAAGAGTATCTTAATTTAAGAGGGCATACAAAAGCTATAGAATTATTAGATGAATTGGTTGCTAAAACTACGAATGAAAAGAAGAATGGATTCTTAGGTAGTAGCGATGAATTTGGAGCATGTAGAGTTCAATTTGGAAAGAGTGTTGTATCCATATTAGATTCTCTAAAACCTAAGCAACGAAAAAACGTACATGCATTCGATTCTGACCTTGAAGGTTCTGTTGGATTGAATTTTGTTCGTGAGAAGCATCCCGATTGTTTTACATCTGGTGGAGTTCAAGAAAGAAATAATTTCTTGGCTGCTGCTGGTTTTGGTTCAGAAGAAGGGAAACAGGGTATTTTTGCAACCTTTTCAGCGTTTATGGAAATGGTCATCTCAGAAATTACAATGTCTCGATTAAACCGAGCGAATGTTCTTTCTCATTTCTCACATGCAGGTGTAGACGACATGTCAGATAATACTTGTCATTTTGGTCTTAATAATTTCTTTGCAGATAATTTTGTTGAGGAAGATGAGCACACTCGTCTTTACTTTCCTGGAGACATAACTCAAATGGATGCTATTGTGAAAAGTGTGTTTAATGATCCTGGTTTGAGATTTATTTTTTCTACGAGATCTAAAGTACCTAAGATATTAAATGAGAAGGGGGAGGAGATGTTTGGTAAGGGATATCAATTTGAAGTTGGTAAGGATGAAATTATCAGAGAAGGGGAAGATGGTTGGATTGTAACATTTGGAGATATGTTGTACAGAAGCCTTCATGCTGTTGAAACATTGAAAAAAGAAGGGATATCAATTGGTTTGATTAACAAACCTACTTTGAATGTGATTGATGAAGAGATGATTAGTAAAGTTGGTAATAGTAATTTTGTAATGGTTGTTGAAAGTTTGAATTCAAAAACAGGGTTGGGAATTAGATATGGAACTTGGCTTCTTGAAAGAGGATTGATGCCAAAATACAGTCATATGGGAACATCTAAACCAGGAATAGGGGGACAAAAAGAACAGATTGGATATCAAGGACTTAGTTCGGAAGATATTATAGAAAGAGTGAAGAAAGAGTTATCTTAATTTCATTCTATTGACGATAAAATATCTAGTAGTTTGTTTAGTGCTTTACCTCTATGACTTAGTTGATTTTTTCTATTCATATCCAACTCAGCGAATGTTTTCTCTTCGTCATCGGGAATAAATATTGGATCATAGCCGAATCCTTCTTCTCCCTTTTCCTTGTGAGTTAGAGTTCCGTGGGTTTCACCTGCCAACACATACTGTGTTCCGTTGCTCTGTAAGAATCCTAAAACACATTTGAATGATGCGCGTCTATTTTCTATACCTTCCATGAGTTTTAGAATACCACTCAAACCAATTGTGTCGTAAGCGTATCTAGAATATACACCTGGAAATCCTCCCAACGCCTCTATGAAAACGCCTGCATCATCTATCAATACGTTTTCACCATTTACAACATCTTTCAACCATTCTAAGCCGTGAACGATGACTTCCTCTAAATTATTGGCTTGAAGTTCTGGGCATTGAAGATCTGTTTGTTCCGTCTCGTGACCTAATGGTGTTAACATTGCAGACAGTTCCTCAACCTTCCCCTTATTGGAAGTGATTAGGTGTATCTTCATAATAGGGTTAACAAAAGCGCCTTATACAAAGGCATTCTCAAGGCAGATGTGCGGGGGTCGCATAGTCTGGCCATTGCGTTGGATTGCTAATCCAATGGGAGTAATCCCACGGGGGTTCAAATCCCCCTCCCCGCGCCATTAGGAATAATATGGTAGATTGGTCCGAACCCCTTGACAATTATTGTGAACGTACCGATGCTACGTTCTTATCTGAGCCATTGAATGCCGTTACTAATCTAGCATTCATCATAGCATTCGTAGCTGGGTGGTACTATTATCAAAATTATCAAGAAAAAAGTGGAAGGAAACATTGGGAATTTGTTTTATTGTTGGGATTGATATGTACAATAGGTGTTGGTAGTTTTCTCTTCCATACTTTTGCAACTAGATGGGCGCTACTAACAGATAGTGGACCTATTACTATTTTTCAATTCGTATACATGGGGGTGTTTTGTTGGCATATGATTATGCCTCGGTGGTGGATTGTGCCTGTAAGTTGGGCAGCGTTCGTTGTTGTAACAATCCTATTAGCGATTCCATTCCCTGCAGACTATGCTAATGGTTCTTCTGGTTATTTTTCCAGTATGTTCTTCATTGCATTGTTAGGGGGATATGCTTACTATCGTGAAGGTGAACGTGCGTATTTTGTTTTGGCTGCGGCGCCGCTTTTTGCAATCTCCATCTTCTTCCGTTCGATTGATGAAAATATTTGTGATTCTTTTTCACTAGGGACTCATTTTGTATGGCATACCCTCAATGGAGGTATGCTCTACTGTTTATTTGTCGGTCTAATGAAGAGTAGTATAGAGAAGGAATCTTCCTAATCGAGAGATGCTATTGCATCGATTTCCATCGATGCATCCAGTGGCAATCTAGCGACTTCGATTGTTGATCTAGCTGGAGCGGTGTCCTCATCGAAGAATTCTGCATAGACTGCGTTCATTTCTGCAAAATCATTCATGTCCGCTAAGAAGACTGATGTTTTCACTACATTAGCTAAAGTTAGATTTTTTTCAGCCAATACTGCTTGCATATTGAGAATCGCCTGACGGGTTTGAGCGGTTACGCCTATCTCTAATTCAGTAGTATCTGTTTTTCGACCGACTTGTCCGCTTAAAAAAATAAAACCGCCCAGTGCGACTCCTTGTGAATATGGGCCTACTGGTGGTGGTGCATTAGATGAAGTGATGATTTCTTTCATAATGTGGTATTAATTTTAGATATAAACGGCCTTCGGATAGAGAAAGTTGTTTTATGGGGGGGCGATTTACACGTAATGTTCGTTGTAGCTGGTTCGGGACATGGAAAGTTGGGGCGGTCTTTGGCCAAAGAGCTCGGTGCTGAAGTATGTGGAGTGATTAATCGGCGTTTTGCAGATGGTGAACGTTATGTTAGGCTTTTAGAGAATGTAAAGGGTTCTCGAGTTATTGTTGTTCAGAATACATTTCCAGATGATAATGTTGTTGAGATGCTTCTTCTTTTAGATGCTGCGCGTGAAGCGGGGGCGAAAGAGATACGGGCTGTGATACCATATATGGGATACTCTAGACAAGAAAGAACATTTAGAGATGGTGAGGCGATTTCATCCCGAGCAATTGGTGCTGCTATCGGTTCGATGTGTGATTCAGTATACACGATTAGCATCCATGCACCGAAGGTCTTGGATTTCTTTGGAGTTCCTAGTCAGGATATTTCTGGCACGCGTGCTGCGGCAGAATATTTACAGAAAAACGGAGTTGATCTTATTGTTGCACCAGATGAAGGAGCTCGGAAGCGATGTGAGGAGGCTGCCGAAATATTGAATGTTGATTGTCATGTTATGTCTAAAAATAGAATTGATGATAGAAATGTTGAGATTACCATGGGAGATCTAAATCCAAAGGGAATGAATGTGGTGATTTTGGATGACATAATCTCTACTGGTGGAACTATTGCTACTTCTGCTAAAATGTTAAAAGAAGGAGGGGCTGCGTCGGTTTCTGCTGTTTGTACACACGGCCTATTCATAGAAGATGCTGCTAATCGTCTACGGATATGTGATGAATTGATGTGCTCAGATAGTATAGAAAGTGTACATACCCGATACTCGGTTTCTTCTGTTATAGCAGAGGCATTGAAGTGAAGGTGTGGGGTGGTTGGGTTTTTACCCGAGAAGGTTTTGTAGAAGGTTGGTTGAATCCATTAACAAAGGAAATAGGTCTTGGTCGGCCCACTGAGCCGGCCAAACGTGGAGTGATATTCCCGGCTTTTCGTAATTGTCATACGCATTTAGGAGATACAGATGCGAGAGATGAAGTTCCTGATGATTTATCATTGGAAGAATTGGTGGGTGTTGATGGTTGGAAACAAAAATGGCTATCCAATCAAAAAGGAAGTCTGTCCTTGGAAAGTGGAATAAGAGAAGCTGAGAAATTTGGAACAGGGTTGATTATTGATTTTCGTGAAGGTGGTATTGAGGGGCTCTCTTTATTGAATGAAATAGACACTCCAATTCAAATCGTAGGACTTGGAAGACCGGGGCATGAAGGAGAAAATGCACCTAGTGAAAATATCGGTTTGAGTAGTTATGTTGATGTTGGAGAGGGGAATGTAGAAGCTGTGGCTTCGAAAGCGAAGAATGAAAATGGAATTGTGGCACTACATCATTCTGAGAAAAAGAGGGAGGAGCTTTCTCCTGTGTTAAAATTGGACCCTGATTTTTTAGTGCATTTATGTGAAGCTGATGATGATGATTTGATAAAAATAAAAAGTGAAGGTGTTGGGGTTGTTGTATGTCCTAGATCCAATTCTCGATTTGGGTTGCGTGCCCCTTTAGAGCGTATGCTAGAATTAGAGATAGATGTTGGAATAGGTACAGATAATGGAATGTTCTGTTCTTTGAATATAATTGATGAATTGCGATTTATTGCTCAAGAATTTTCATCAATAGCTCCTCTTGACTTGATTAAATTGGCATGTTTTGGACTGGATAAAACAATTGATAAGTTTTCAAAGATAAAGATAGAAAATAAAGGATATGTAATAATGGAAGAAAGGGGGGAAAACCCTGAAATGGCGGTGTTAGATTCCAAAAGTGAAATCCTAGAGGTGATTTGGTAAATGGATTATCAAAAAGTAAGTAGTTTGGCGAAAAGAAGGGGCTTTTTTCAACCAGCGAGTGAGCCGTATGGTGGATTAGCTGGTTTTTTCGATTATGGACCAGTAGGTGTGAAATTTAGAGAGAGGATCTTACGTGTGTGGAAACGCCACTATGTATTGGGATTGGGTTGTTTAGAATTAGATGGGGCGTTGGTTGGACCTGAAGATTTATTCAAAGCGTCAGGACATCTTTCTGAGTTTGATGATCCTTTAGTTGAATGTAAAGAATGTAGTAAAAATTATCGGGCAGATCAATTGGTAGAAGGGGGGAGTGGAATGGCTCGTGAAGAGTTAGCTGAGGTTCTGAAATCGACGCTTTGCCCCTCTTGTGAAGGTGAGCTTTCTGAATTGAGTGCTTTCAATTTGATGTTCGCTACACAAGTTGGTGCAGGAAGAGGCACTAAGGGATATCTACGACCAGAAACTGCTCAAAGTATTTTTCAATGTTTTCCTTGGTTGTATCGACTTAATCGAAACAAGATGCCTTTGGCTGTGAGTCAGATAGGTAGATCTTATCGGAATGAAATATCACCTAGACAAGGATTACTGCGGATGAGAGAATTCACTCAAATGGAGGTTGAGCATTTTTTCCTACCTAAAGATGAGCCTTCAGTTCCTACACACCTAGGAAAGATATCTTTAGTTCTCGTACCAAATGAAGGAGAGGTTTTAGAAATTGATATTGAAGGTGCAGTGAAGAAGGGCGTTATTGGTTCGGCATTAGTAGGTACACACCTGGCAGCTGCTCAAGCGTTTTTACAGTCCGTAGGGATTCCTAAAGAATCATTGCGATGGAGGCAGCATCGTAAAGACGAGATGGCTCACTACTCTCAAGATTGTTGGGATGGGGAAATTAAAACATCAATAGGATGGATAGAGGTTGTAGGGGTTGCACATAGAGGAGATTATGATTTACGATCGCATGGAACTAGTTCTGGAAATGAATTCCGTGTTCCGATACCGGGCACTAGTAAAACTGTAGAGAGATGGGGATTGAATGTTGGAGCGCTGGGTAAAGCATTTCAATCCAAGGCTGGTGAAATTCAAAAAAGTGTTTCAGAGATGGAATTAGCTCCGGGAATGAAGGTGTTATTAGATGGTGAAGAGATTTCATTAGGTGAAGAATTTTTCAAGAAGGAAACCAACCAAGAATCGGAAATGGTGTATCCTTGTGTTGTAGAGCCGTCGTTCGGTTTAGATCGTTTATTTTATTCCATTCTTGAAACAACCTGGAAAGAGGATGGGGAACGACAATGGCTTTCCCTACCTAGGGTTGTTTCACCCTACGATGTCCTTATCGCCCCACTCATGACAAAGGATGGTTTGGCTGAAAAGGCTAAGGATGTTTGTAATATGCTTTTAGAAAATGGTATCGATGTGTTTTATGATGAATCTGGTTCAATTGGGCGAAGATATGCTCGAGCGGATGAGATTGGGATTTTTCATTCCATAACAATAGATTATGAAAGTTTAGAAGATGATACCGTTACTGTTAGAGAGAGAGATAGTACAGAACAGAAGAGAATGTCTATCTCGTCTTTGAAAGATCTCTTTTAGTGAGAGAGGTCTATTTCCTGTGGAAAAATAATTTGAGAATTTGATTATTTAGAAATAATTGGAAATGTCCCGCTTAACGTATAGAAAGAGTTCCAGTGGAAATGAAGGTCTCTCTATCTAATCTCTTATCTTTATTTATTAAAATTAGCAGAACCTATTATTCTAGGACTCGCTTCTAATTGAATTATTAATGGATCTTTTTTAGATATTTTATTTAATACAATAGGATTTTCCCATTTAACAAAGATTCTTTCAGTAATTTTAGAAACTCGCCCCACTCCAAATTGTAAATCACCACAAAAATGAATCACATCCCCTTCTGAAAGAACACTCTTTTGAAAAGCTGCACGTTTTAGTTCAAACTCAGATTCTGACTCTATAATGAATCGTTCTTCTGAATCGGCTAAAATAGAACCCTTACCCAATATATCTTCTCTAAATCCCCCACTACTTCTCAATGCTAAACCAACTCGGTCTCCTACGTTCGCTATCTCCACATCTAAATCCATAACTTGTAAAGAACGAGTAATTGCATTTCCTTCAGAACCGGCAAAAACTACCTTATCATGTTTACTAATCTTACCTCGTTGAACATTACCAATCGCAACTAAACCAACCCCTTTCACAGTAAATGCTTGATCTACTGCGACGACAAAACCCTCCTCTTCTTTATTTTCAATCTTATTCAAAATTTCTACTAATCCCTCTCTAATGACTACGCCATCATTTTCAATGAATTTCCATTTGACAAGTCCTGCCTGTTCTACTAACCCCTTCACCTGAACTTCATCTACCCAGTCTCCTTCAATAGGATTGATTAGAATAAAACCATTTTCAATCCCTGCACTAGCCATCGAAACAACCACTTCTCCAAAAACACTATCAACTTTATTGACTTCAATTATTCCAAAATCTGAAATTGTTAGGGAAGTAAAGAACGACTTCGGCTTCTCCGGATAATTATTAGGTCTTAGAATAGAAATAGTAGAAAACGAACCATCACTTTTCAAATCTTTGTAAATATAATTATCAACATCTCGCGAATCTGATTTTTTGGCAATGGAAGAGGCAACCTCCTCACTACCCACAAATAAAATATTCAAAACACTCAATTTTTAATCCTATCCGAAATAAAACCGAGAACCTCTTTCAGATTTTCTTTATTATTGAAACCATCAACATCCACCCCTCCACGAACAGCATCAATCAACAAAGGCAAACACCGAGTCAATTCATCTACAATCGTGATATGAGCAGTTTGAGAAGTTCTGGATAATGGATTCAAATCAATTGTAATTACAGTTTTTCCCATGTCCACCAATGCTTGACAACGATCGCCATCTTCTAAAGGCACAATCACAACGTCAGCTGAACCAATCCCCTCAGAACAACACTTAGCTCTTTCAGAAGATAAACCAGGGATCGTATCGTCTACCTCCTCTCCTAAAGCTTCGATTCCAACCCCTTTCATTATTTCAAATAAACCAGAAACCCTTTCAGAGGTTCTATGAAATAAATTAATCTCAACTTTAGCATCACTCATCTTAGAAAGATCAGCTATTTCTTCCGCAGCTAACGCTACAACATTCCCATTTACAGAAATTACAGGGGCCTTTGCTTCTCTGATTGTTTGAGCAGCAGCTTTGATAGCCTCCAACGCAGGAGGACAGGTCGCTTCTCCTAAAAGATAATCAAAAGCCTCACCTCTTCCATGAGCAATTAATCCTTCTTTAGCTACGAGATCTCCTAACTCCACAAGACGTTTACGAGCCATCAATGAATGATATCTTGGGTGGTCTGGGGGTATATTACTCATAATCCACCATGGATGTCATTCTTTTACCGTTATCCACTAGCACCTATGGACGAATCTGTGGTAGAGCTCGAACGAATTGCGGGAAAAATCCACAAACAACTAACCAAAGGAGAGGTACCAGAAATGCAACTGGCAGCTCGAACAAAAACCAATATCGTTTTCGACGAGAAGAAAAAAGTATACGTTTATGGCGATTCCAAAACCACCAGAAGCGCAAAAAAACTAGACGGCGCATACATGCTTCTTAGAACCACATATCTCTTAGATTTTATCAAAGAGATGGCCCTCCAAAAAAAATCATCGACACTAAGAGAGCTGTATTACATTTCAGAAGCATGGGAACTTGGTAAATTCGGCACACAAAATGAATCTAATAATTTAATTGAAGATTTAGAAATAATTACCAAATTACAAAGAGAAGATTTCAAAATAAGACCAGAAGAAGATGGAGCAAAAATCCTAGGAAATTTAGTTTTAACGGAAATAAATAGAAAAGGAAAACCAATGAGAATAAATTGCAGAGAGGACGTCGGTGATACTGGCTACAACATCCCTTACAATGTTGAAGAAGAAAAACTAACCTTCAACTCCTTTGAAGATAGTAGGTTCATTTTAGCAATAGAAACAGGAGGTATGTTTGACAGACTTGTTGAAAATGGGTTTGATGAAACCCACAAAGCAATCATCCTACATACAAAGGGCCAACCCGCCCGCTCAACACGACGCTTTCTAAGAAGAATGCAAAAAGCATCAAAATTACCCGTACTAGCTTTCACAGACGCAGATCCCTGGTCGTATAGAATCTATGGTAGCATGGCTTATGGGGCAATAAAAACGGCCCACATTTCACATCTCCTCGCTAATCCAAAAACACATTATTTGGGCGTAACTCCTTCAGACATTGTAAATTACGATCTCCCTTCTGATAGTTTAACGGATCGAGATATCGCCAGTTTGAATGCTATAAAATCAGACCCACGATTTCAAAATGAATTCTGGACAAGCGAAATAGATTTACAATTAGAGCTAGGTAAAAAATCAGAACAGCAAGCATTAGCCAAATACGGTTTAGATTTCGTTACAGACACATACTTACCTGAAAAACTAGCAGAGTTCAAATTATAAATTAAAACAAATTCTGAATTTCGTTTACAAGATTAATATCTCTTTCAGAGATTGCGTTCAAATCATGACTCATTGTTGCAATTTTGACTTTATTCCACCCATGAACTGTAATGTCTGGATGGTGATCTAAACGCTCAGCAACATCAGCAACAAGATTAACAAATTCCATTGCCTTTACAAAATTCTCAAACTCACATTCCATAACAAGCATATCTCTTTCAGTGTCATATTTCCACTCTTTCAACCCCGCTAACGAGGCCATAATTTCATTTTCTGGTAGTTTAGGCATGGTGGAAAAGATATTTAGATGCTATATACAACTTACATTAGCCTAGCTAAAGGAATAATTATGGATTCTCAATCAAAAACAACCACATCTGCCATTGGTGCCTTAATCATAATTTCATATTTCTGGGAGCCATTAAGGGATTTTTGGTATCAGAATTTCTTCGCGCCACTTCTTGCCGATGCTAGAGGTGTTCCCGTCGATGGAATAACCGCTACATACAATACTTACAATACTATTTTGTATGCATTTTTATTCTATTTAGGGTTTGTGATTATCCGTGATTTACTTAAGAAATGGAAAGTCAAAATAGATGATGATTTTATGTTCGCAACATTCCCTCTAATTGTCGCAGGCGGAGCAATTCGCGTTCTAGAAGATGCAGGCCATTTTGAAGAACCATTACAATACTTTTTCATTTCACCTTTGATATATCTAACACTCGCTCTTTATTCTATAGGGGCACTGTGGGTTGGCAAATTAATTAAGAAAGTAAAATCAAAAGATCATAAGAGATTGGTTTACAGTACATACCTCCTTCTCATTGTAGGCTATTTCTTACGCACAGAAGCGTCCGATCAGGAACTAGCAAGTTTAGCTTCCTTCGCACTCATGATTGGAGTATTATTTTATTTATTTAATTTCAAATGGGGAGATAAACCACTACGAGATCCAGTACTCTTCTTCAAAGTTGCAAATATAACATTACTAATGATGGCACTCTTGCAGCTTTTCTATGTGTATGAAGTTAAAAATCCTAGTGTAATTCCAGACATAATACTCTCAGCAATCGGCCTCACTGTGGCAATCTTCTTCATTACCTACACTTCTCCGAATAATTACAAAGAATATGGCCAAAGAACACCATTGATACTCTATTTTGCCCATTTATTGGATGCCAAGGCTACTTGGCTAGGGATACAGGAATATGGATATGCTGAAAAACACGTTTTACCAACATTCCTAATAGAGGAATTCGGCACAGCTTTCGTTATGATTCCTTTGAAAATCATAGTCGTTACCGCCGCCCTTTGGATGCTATTTAGTATCAAAGAAGACGATGACGATCCACAAGCGATAACCTTGCTTATGATGTTCCTAATCACTCTCGGACTTGCTCCAGGTGTAAGAGACATGCTCCGGATAGCCTTAGGAACTTAGTGCAATTTTGAAAAATAAGCGAAGAGAATATGAAAAAAATACTCTCTCCAGCTCCGATTTACCAGACAACCCTCTTTCTCTATTTAGTAAATGGTTGAATGAAGTTGAAGAAATAAACAATTTAGAATCGACCTCTATGGTTCTTTCTACAGTTGATGCAAATTCAAATCCCACTTCTCGTACAGTACTTTTGAAGGATTTTAATGAGAGTGGTTTTATTTTTTACACCAATTACAATAGTCCAAAAGCTGAGCACTTAGAAAAAAATCCACACGCCGCTCTTTTATTTTATTGGCCGAATGAAGAGAGACAAATTAGAGTTAGAGGTACGGTTTCCAGAATATCCAAAACAACGTCAGAAAAATATTTTCATACAAGGCCAAGATTAAGCCAACTAGCTGTCTGGATCTCTAAACAAAGTCAAAAAATTACAAATCGTAAACAATTAGAAGACGAACTAGCAACTATCACAACAAAATATGAAAACCAAGAAGTCCCTCTTCCGGATTATTGGGGAGGGTATTCTCTTTTTCCAGATTCTTATGAATTCTGGCAGGGTCGCCGAGGAAGGCTTCATGATAGGTTTCATTATACCTTAAACAAGACCATTTGGAGTGTTGAAAGATTAGCTCCTTAGCCAAAATTATATTCTATAATATAATTTAAAATAAAATAAGGAATCCATAGAAATGCAGCATATCCTATTCCAAAATTACGTGCCCACACTTTCTTAATCTTTATTATTTTATTTCCCCATTCAATATTTGGATTTTTGTATAAGATGTAAGCGGCCCAAGTAGCAAAGAAACATTCTATCATCGGTGCCCAAGCGTTACCCCAATGAAAATACATAAAATCATTACTCAAACCATAATGCGCTCTATACTCCCAAAATCCAATACCATACTGTTCTGTCAAATATGGCCAAAGTAACATACACCCCTTACTATCAAACGAATCACTAATTATGTGACTAACTTCTCCTATTAGGACTGAAACAGAACATATAATCGCCACATCATTTCTTATCCAATTATTTTTCCGTAAATAATAGAAGTACACAATCCCAGCAATAAAAAAACCAAAAAATAACGTATGCATTACACCAAATTCCATGCCTCGGTGTTGTTCGTATTCTAAAACACGAGTATAGATTAAAATTTTCAACAAGCCTAATGCATCTGGAGCCATCCCTCCAAGCAGTAACCAACGCAGATCCAATTTTGGCATATGCTTTTTGAAAATGACTTGCTCAGTAAAATGCGCTAACCAGGACATCACATACCTTCACTTACTCTTACAGCGTATCCTCTCTGTTTCTGTTCTATTTCACAAGGAGATACACGCAACTGTCCGAAAGCAACCAATTCATCTTTTTCTGTAACAATTAAACACTCATCCATCGGTCTCAAATCTTTATCAACATCTAGTACAAATTGACAAAACACACTTTTCCCTTCTTTATTAAATTCTGCAGTTTCTTCCTCTACAACAACACGGTTTGAAGGATATTTAGTTTGTTTATGTAATTCAATCGCTCCTTCTTTTTTAAGAGTAAATCTCCCTTCTCTAGGTCTTAAGGATAGTATATGTCTTCCATTACGATTAATATTTCTCAACCTTCCAGTTTTCTCACTAAATATGCATTCTATATTTCTACCCAAGATTTTCTTCCCCAATCCCTTTCCAAATTGAAAGTCAATCACTTCTACAATGCGTTCTTCATTCCATTCCATTGTACGGCCGCCTTCAAAATTAGGCAATTGAGCAACCGGTTGTGTTTGAGATAAGGAACGGGGGGTTGAACCGAATAATGGATGAACAAAACACTCATCACTTTTTGGAATACGTTTAGAGATAAGATGTACAATTGGCCTATCAGGCGATTTCTCACTCACAACTGAAAAACCTCGCTTTCTAAACATGGGCTCGTATTTAGATAAATATTCTCTATACTCGCGTAATTTTTCCATAGCTTTCATTAAATTTGGATGGCAATGAGATCGTAATTCAACTAATTCCCATAAACTTCCTTCCCGGATAGCCTGTTTCACACGCCGTATTTCGCTAAATGAAGTAAGAAGATTATGTTTAGCTAAAATATGCACTCGTTCTTTATCTTCCATCTTCTTAATTTCATTAATAGTCAAACCAGTACTTGCTAAACTACAAGAAGGCATTTCATACAAATCAGCTAATTTTCTAGTGCCCCATGGAAACATCAAACGATCATCTGCTGCAAATTTAGCATAACTAGCACTATCGAATAAATCACAACCCATGAGTGCTGCCAAAGGAAATAACATAGGGTGCCCACAACCGAAAAGATGAACCGGTCTCGCTGCAATTAAATTCATTTTCACATTCATTACTATATCTACCAACGAAGAAAATTCATATTTCTCCATAAGAGGAACTACACCACCAATAGGGTGGACATCTACATCGAGTTCAGAAGCCATCTTGGCTGCACGACTTCGAAGATCCATATGCAAACCACCCTGAATTGTTCCATTGAGAGCCATCTCTCCTTTCATTTCAGCTGCCACTTTCATTCTTTTATCAGTTTCTTCTAATTCTTTCTCAGCATCTGAAAAATTAGTTTTAGGAATTGTAAAAACATCAAGCATTGTTCCAATGTCGGTTCCTATTTTTTTTTGAAATTCGATAATTTCCTCAGGCAAGACTTCCACTTCACCATACATATATGCTTGAAATGTGCCACTATCTGTCATTATCGGTTTATCCCAATCTAATAATCCATGAACTCCTTCCTTTGTAGCACGTTCTCGAAACTCTTCTTCTTTCCAAATGAGGTAACTATTTGTGATAAGAGATGTGGCACCACATTCTTCCAACTCATTTACAGATAGTGTTAATTTTTTCGGATTAACAACAGGTAAGAGTGTGGGCGTTTCGATCACCCCATGAGGCGTCTGTAGTTCACCCAATCTCCCCATACCATCTCTATACTTTACTTCAAACACACTCCCCTAGGAACACCAATCCTTAAAACACTCTACGACTTACATGTCTTCAAATATGTCAACAGAAGTAATCCTAGGTGTTGGGGGTATGACGTGTAATGCATGTGTTAACAACGTCAAAAATGCATTAAATCAGGTGTCAGGGGTTTCTAATGTAATTGTGGATTTAGAATCTGCTCAGGCCACAATAAATGTTGATGAAACTGGACCAAATAAGAAAGAATTAGAGGCCGTAGTAACAAATGCTGGCTATTCCATTCATGAACCTGGAACAGATTTCCTTCAACTCTCAAGCACACCAAAAAAAGTAGATTTTAATTGGGCAGATAGGGGTGTTTGGCTTCAATCCGCACATAATACAAAATGGTGTTTGATAGGATGCTCAATTGGTGATTTTGGAACTATTTTCCTCTTTCAGATTACAGAGAATCCATGGGCATGGTCCGTCATGAGTATCATGCTTCTTGCGATGTTTAATGGAATAATGACATCAATAGCACTTGAGACATTTATCCTCTTGAAACAAATGCCATTCAAGGAGGCTTTCAGAGTGGCAATTGGTATGTCATTAATTTCTATGATATCGATGGAGGCGGCAATGAATGTTGTAGATATCGTTTTGACGGGGGGTGCAAAACTCACGTGGTGGGTTATCATTCCAATGCTAATTGCTGGCTTCCTTACTCCATGGCCTTACAATTACTGGCGACTCAAAAAATACGGTATGTCATGCCACTAGCAATTATATTACGCCCTAACTAACTAACTAGATAGTGGGCCGGTAGATCAGCCTGGAAGATCGCCTCCTTGGCATGGAGGAGGGCGCGAGTTCAAATCTCGCCCGGTCCACCATCTCTCTAAGTATGATAGAAGCCGAATCTCTCTTATTCAAATCCATAGGTATTGGCTCTATTCTAATTCTTTCAGGGTTTCTCGCCCGCGATTTCAAAATAAAAGTCAACTACACACGAAAACTCAACCATTTTGCGCTTTTTTTCGTCCCTATTTTTGTAGATTATCAACTAAATACAGCCACTTTTACAGATATAGATAATTTAGTAGTTAGTGGTTTTTTGGCAACTACTGCCTTGATGGTATTCTGGGAACCTATACGTAACGCCATCCCCCTCGCTCAATTAACATTTGAAGGATTCGATAGACCTGAAGACAGACCTTACACTCTTGTTTGGATTATAACACAATTCGCAGTCGGCTATCTTGTAATCATACCATTTGCTTGGTACTTCGGACAGATTGGCTTAGAAGAACTAGTCATGATTCCCATTTTAATCAATGCAGTAGGGGATGGATTGGCTGAACCGGTAGGTGTAAAATTTGGTAAACATCCCTACACCACTAAAGGTTTGTTTGTAGATCGAGAATATCAACGAACACTCGAAGGAAGTGCATGTGTGTGGATTGTTGGACTGCTAGCCATATGGCTATACAAAATCCATTTTAATTCTACAGAATTCATAGTGTCTTTATTGCTCATACCACCTATAATGACAATAACGGAGGCAAAGTCACCACACACCTGGGACACACCCTTCTTGTTTTTCTCAGGATATATGTCTCTTTTAGCAATCTGTGAATTTTTCTAAACAACCCTAGTAATCATCTCTGGAGTTATTCCTTGCTCGGTTATTGCGTAGATAAGCACAACAGCTTTCTCAGGATGATTTCTAATCTTTTTTATTATTAAGCGATTCTCAAATTCAGAAGCTATACGGGCGGCCTCCATTTCAATAATAACATCAGCAATAGCACTCAAACCACTAACAATCTTCACATCGTGAGCTCCTTTTGAAATAGTAAAGAGAGCAGTTCCCTTATTGCTCGATACATATGATTTTATCGTTCGCATAGCCGATAGAACTTCATTAACTGGATAGAAATGAAGAAAGAAATCTAACGAATCAATTGTAACACGGAAAGGCGCAGTCAATTTACAAATCTCATAGACCATATCTGATAAGAAATTCGATTGAACAACCCCCTCTCCATATGCAGCAACATTTCTTAACTCTGAAACAGCCAAACCCTCTTGTTTGTATTGAGAAGCTTGTAAATCTCTCGAAAGTACCTTTTCAAAAAATTGCGTCCCTATATTTACAATACGTAAATCAGTAGGCCAATTATAATGCTCATATGTTTCAACCAATTCTTCTGAAGATTCATCCGTTGAAAAATAAACTACACTTTCTGGCCCAACACCACATGCAGCAAACTGCTTAGCAAAGAGCTCCTTTCCTGCACCAGATGTACCTTCGATTAACACCGTACTTCCTGCAGCAATACCTTTTCCATCAATCAAAACATGATCGAGACGTTGAATTCCTGTAGAGATTATTTCAGCCATTATTCTTCTTCTCCTTCTACAAACGTATCGGACAGCAATTTTAGAATGTTTGTCAACTCATCAGGCGTCTGTTCTTTAACACTAAATAATATACTAGCAACCTCTTTCAACTTCATTTTATTAACTACAACATGTACAAATTCCTCTAATATTCTATGATCGGAGTGAATCGCTAGATTGTTAATAGAATCTAAGATCATGAAATTATTTTTAGTTCTTAATCTACGCATAACTAAATCTAGATTCAAAATAACAGATTCCAACATTGTTGGAGATTCGATATATGAAGTTCTTGGATCGGTCATAGAACCGCCTATGTTTTGAGATATCATATCAACGAAGTAAAACTCAGAATGCCCAACATCAATATTTTTAGATAATATGGAAGCGGGGCGAGAAGCAGTAATGTATGCACCACCCATTTCTTCTTTCAATAATTTATTTGCAATTTCATTTGTAACATCTTCATATTCATTAATGCCTATAGAACAAACAGTTATCAAATTACCAGCTTTGACACTGGCCGCAATTTTATCAGTTACCTTGCTCATCCAAACCTCTGATTATCTTCACTACCCCATTTTAGGAGTGGAACGATAGATAATCCCATAGGTGTTAATTCAACCACATGTCGAGAACGAGAATGTTTTGTACCTCTCATTTTAACAACTTGTAAACTTCTGAGCAAATCCCCTTTTCGATTAATATTACCCAATAGAATAATCCCATCAGCTACCGCTTCCTCCACACCAAAAACAGAATATTTCTGAATCATCCCCTCTACAACTGTTTCTGAAATTAATAAAGTTGTACAACCAAAAGAGCTTAAGAATTGTCCTAATCTAAAAACAAAATTTCGTATAACTCCAGGACTTGGCATCTGATAACAAATAGCGGTAATAGAATCAATTACCAATCTAGTTGCTCCTAGTTCATCAACAATATCTTCAAAAGCACTCAACAAGGCTTCCATGTCACGAGCAGTATATTCATTCGTTTCTACACCTAAACGATCACGAATTATTTGATAATCAAAAATATTTAATTTTCCTTCTTTAATGATTTCATCATCAAAGAAACCATACGTTCTCAAATTCTCCAAAAGTTTAGAAGCCGGCTCTGTTACAGAAATAAAACAAGTAGTTTCACCTCGTTTCGCTCCATTAATTAGAAACTCCATAGCCATTGTTGTTTTACCAGAACCAACAGTTCCAGCAAGCAGCACCGTATTTCCAAGTGGTAAACCACCGTTAAGGATAGTGTCTAGTCCAGTTATTTTAGTTTCACATTTTTCTCGTGGGGTTCCTCCACGTGGGTCAATCTCTAAACCAGGACTTTTTTTCCTTTTAGCCATTTTCAATCCTCAAGTATGTATGCATCCAGAAGATATTTTCTAACTCTCTTTTTCAGAGTCGGATCACTAACACCATCTTCTTTCGCTTCATCATATATTCTTTGAATCTCTTTTTGTTCATCTATTCCTAATGTGGCCCATTGTACGGGAACGGGTTTTTTTGGCAAAACTGTTCGCAAATCAACCGGAGTAACTTCTTGAAAAACTCCATCCATCTCTTTTTTTACAAGTTCTTCAAAAAAACCTTCGGCCTTTAATTCACATTGATTGTATACGGCAATCAATTTCTCTTCTAATTCTTCATCTAATTTCTCGATAAAAACCCCAGGCGGAAGAAATCTATGAAACCAACTTCCATCCCCGCTTAAAGCATCTTGATGAACTCTATTGTAAGCATCAATCAACGGTGTTTCGTATTCTTCTCTTGCCATTGTTAGTTAAACTCCTCACCAAACCACTCTTGCCATTATAAGAGGATTTTCTTCGTTTTAAACTCCACCTAAAAGAGGCCATACATAGTATATTGCTAGGAGAGTGCCCATTACAGCCTCCCCCACAATCAATCCCGTTGCAATCATATATGTGTTCAATAATCGCAAAGTTCGCTCTTTTTCCGTTAAACCCAATCTCTCTACATCCCGATCTAAAATTGTAGTTTCCCACCAGTCTCTCAATGCTCCACCAACAACCATCGGTAGTGTTACAACCATAGGAAGATACATTCCAAGACCAAACGCAGTACCCATACCGGTTAACAATTCCATAAAAATACCGATGAAGAAACCGATAGTCAACAACATCCACGGAGTTTCACCACCAAGCATTATTTGTGCAAAAGCAGCAAATGCATTGGCTTGAGGTGCATACAGTATCAATTCTTCCTTCGCTAGAGCAAGGGAAAGTAAACCAGCAAAAAGAGCAGACACTATCGTACCGGGAATTATACCAACCAATTCAGTTTTCATAATATGCATAGGACGATTTCCAACATAGAGTGCCGCTTTGTAATCACCAATAACCGTTCCAGACATAGATATCGCCCCACCAAACACAGTCGTTCCAACTAAAGCAAGCAAAGCAGTTTCACTTACACTTAGGCCAAGAATTTTATCGAACAATAAAACAAGCATTAGGAGCACGATAAAGCTAGTTCCAGAGACCGGCTCAATACTGGTTTCTCCCATCACTTTAACAGCAATAGCACCCAATGCAAAAGTCGTTAGACAGAGAATAAGTGCAAAGAAAAATGATGGAATGAGACCAAATTGAGGAGTAAATACCAAAGTAACTCCAACCAAAGTCACAATCAAAATCATCAAGATATGAGTAATTGGCCATTCATACCAACCCCTCCCTTCAATGTAATCTTTTCTAGATCCTTCTCCATCTCCAGACGGTCTCACAATCTCTATCACATCTGCTGCAGTCGTTTTGAAAACTGGTGCCATTTTGAGAAGCCCGGTTATTCCTCCACCTAAAATCGCTCCAATAGCCATAGGACGCGCTACATAACTATAGGAATAGAGAGATGCCAAAGTCCCATAATCAGTCACTGAATGATAAGCACCATCTATTGGGTAGTAAAATGGATAACCAAATATTGCAGCGAGAGGAGTTACAACAAACCAAGTAAAAAACGTTCCCAAACTAACTAACAAAGCAACTCTGAATTTCATAAACCAACCAATAGCAATCATCATCGGCGTTAAGTTGAAACCTAACCAAGTGTATTTTGTTAAAGCATTGTCAAACGGAACCATGATATCTCCCGCATTGTAAAATCTTTCAATACCAATTGTATTGGCAATCTTATCCATTGCTGAAATTTTTACAGCATCACCTGCTACATCAACTACACCAGTTTTGAAGAGAGGAAAATCCCTAAAGAAAGTAAAAGCGCCTACAATTAGTGAAGAGATACCAACAAGAAATATGGACTGTTTTGCAGACTCTACAGAACCGGTTGAAGTTTCTTGAGCGATATCCATTAATTTTACACTAGCTTCGAAACCGGGGAGAGGGAGAGGGTCTTCAACTAACCACACCCTTCTGAATATGATGAAATAAAGAACTCCCAAAAACCCCCCTAATATCGATGCCACCAATGCAATACCTGCAAGAGCCCACGAATTCGGTAAAAGTAACGCAGAATCAATCAAATATGATCCATCGCTCATTTGATATTTTGGTGAATATGCTAGAAGATAAATTGCAGGATATGTGAAAACAAAACCGGTACAAACCATCGCCGCACCTGTGGAGGTAGATGCAGAAATATTCACCTCTCCCGGCGTCCATTTAAGAGCCATCGCAGCTAGATATGCCACATACCATGAACCGGACACAATCATACCAACTTTCAGACCAACATATTGATTGATTATAGCAAATATAATTCCTATAATCAAACCGAGTTGAACCTGATTCCATTTCCATGTAGTAGAACCAAAACCACTTTTTCTTGTTTTTTCTTCTAAATATTCTTCTAAAACTTCAGTGTTAAAATTAGAATACATTTCAGTATCAAAATATTCTAATGTTCCATCTTCAATCGCTTTCAAACCACCGGGTGTCGGCGTTTGACGATAAACTGAGGTACGAACTTTAGACAGATTAAACCACTCTCTCTGTTTGCTTAGTTATACGGACATTAAACATCTATGTGGTAGGTTGTACAATTTCAATCAATACACCACCAGTATCTTTAGGATGATAAAATGCTACCAAACAATTCTCAGCACCAGCTCTAGGTGCTTCACCTATTGGCTTCAAACCGATTTCAAGCCCCTTCTCAATGATTTCATCAATATCTTCCACCTCTATTGCGATATGATGTAATCCACCACCACGACGTTCGAGAAAATTACTTACTAATGAATCACTTTCCAAAGGCTCTAATAATTCAATGTTTCCACCTTCTAATTTTAGATGAGCCGTTCGTACTTTCTCCGATTCAACATCTTCTTCATGAGCCAAATCTATTCCAAAAACCTTCCAAATAGGTAAACTCGATTCAATAGAATCCACAGCTACAGCTACATGACGAATCTTGGCCATAGTATCTAAATTGGACGTTGTTAACTCGTATTTAACTTCTTTCTCTCTAATTACTTCTAGTACTCATATAATATAGAGCCCCCTTCGTCGCAAAATATGAGAATTTCTTCAGGACGTCACTTATTTTGAGTTTTTCGAAACTCGGCATAGTGCCATCTATTGTTAATGTCCTGAAAGAACAAGGCATTACAGAACCCTTTGAGGTTCAAGCCAAATCTATACCTAGCATACTCGATGGGAACGACGTCTGCTGTAGAAGTCCTACAGGTTCTGGAAAAACTCTTGCGTTCGGTTTACCACTTCTCACTAATTGTAAACCAGCTCACCCTCATTATCCTACAACTTTGATTGTTACACCAACTAGGGAATTAGCAGAACAAATCAGTAATGTTTTAGAGCCTTTAGCAAAACAAATCAAATTGAATGTATTGGCAATCTATGGAGGAACTTCTTATGGCAAACAACGTCAAAGACTCAAAAAAGGCGT